>Ga0114930_10005267_pt1 | contig 10688 bp, 10 predicted proteins | sample AnhtaG_FD_87300 | JGI IMG/M metagenome (GOLD analysis project Ga0114930, IMG submission 87300) | Deep subsurface microbial communities from Anholt, Denmark to uncover new lineages of life (NeLLi) - Anholt_01485 metaG | ecosystem: Environmental > Aquatic > Marine > Oceanic > Sediment | place... | reverse complement strand
TTTCTACAGATGAGAGACTAATACATGCGAGGAAGCTCATGTTTGATAATAAATTTGGGAGTTTATTAATTAAGGAAGAGGGAACTATTGTGGGTGTAATTTCAGAGGGGAGCCTAGCCCGAGGTTTTGCAAATTTTAGGGAATCAGTTCCAGCGAGGCATCAAGAAGAGCGAATACGACATATCTTAGTCCAAGATGCAATGAAGCAATTGGATGAATATTTAACAGCTGATTCATCAATAGCAGATGCCGCAAATATGATGTTAAAAGAAGGAGTTAGGGCACTTCCCGTCATGAATAAAGATGGTTTATTAATTGGGATACTAACCAAAGGTGACTTAACAAGATTTGTTGCGAGAGGGTTTAAAACAGAAAAATAGTTATTTGGCAAATTGGAAGCCATCCAATGAAAGGGAAAGGGTTGAGATCTGTTGATCTTATTATAAAAAATGCTAAGATCTACTTTAATCAACAGATTTTTCAGGGAAATATAGCGATAGATAGAAATAAGATTATTAAAGTTGGTAAATTATCTTCAATGCCCTCTGGTGAAAAGGTAATAGATGTTAAGAATAATTTAGTAATCCCTGGAGCAATTGATATTCATGCTCATTTACGAGATTTGGATTTTAGTAAAAAAGAGGATTTCTACACTGGAACCTGTGCTGCTGCAAATGGAGGTATTACGACTGTAATTGATATGCCAAATACAACACCTCCTACAATTTCAGCTAATTTATTACTTGAAAAAATTGAAATAGCCCAGAAGAAAATCCTCATTAACGTAGGTTTTCACGCAGGAATTCCAAATTACTTATCGGAATTAAATTCACTTGCAGATTTAGGGATTTTTGGATTCAAATTATTTCTAGCAAGATCCTTAAGCAATTTTGATATTGAAAGCCAAGAATTACTTGAAGAACTTCTTCAAAATATTCGAATTTTGAACATTCCACTCCTTATTCATGCGGAAAGAAAGGAAGACATTGAAAAAATCTTAGAGCAGATGAAAAACGCGAATTTATCATCTCTGGAATTATACCTCAAAAGTCATTCGGATCAAATTGAAGAGCGTGCTATAAAATATTTTTTAGGGATAAATGCATCTATAGGAGCTCCAGTTCATGTTTGTCACGTCAGTACAGCTTCAGGAGTGGAAATTATCCGTAAAAGCAAGCAGCAAGGGGAACGAGTTACCGCAGAAGTTACACCGCATCATTTATTTTTGTCCGTTGATGATTTGAAAAAATATGGCGCATTTGCTAAAGTGTTACCCCCCCTAAGGACTCCGAATCATTTAGATTTTTTGTGGAAAGGGCTAAATGATGATGTTATCGATATTATTTCAACAGATCATGCACCTCATAGGCTCTCAGAAAAAGATTGTGAATTCTCAATAGCTGCAAACGGAATTCCTGGATTTGAAACGGCATTACCTTTACTATTCACTGCTATGAATGAAGGAAAAATTTCAATTATTAAATTGATTGAATTAATTTCTGAAAATCCCGCCAAATTTTTAGGATTAAAGTCGAAAGGAATAATAGCTGAGGGTTTTGATGCAGATTTAACGATTATTGATGTGAAAAAAAAGGAAAAGATTAAAGCTTCTGAATTTTATTCCAAAGCGCAGTTTTCGCCCTTTGACGGGCGAGATGTGGTTGGAATCCCCGTGATGACAATTGCTAATGGTAAATTGATTATGCAAGATGGGGAAATTTTAGGTTCTAAAGGATCCGGAACCATTCTCCGGCGGCCAAGATTGTAGGGGGAAACAGCTTGAAGTTTATATGCGATGCAATGCTGGGTCGAACTGCCCGTTTTTTAAGATTATTTGGTTATAACACATTATATAGCAGTTCTTATTCAGATCCAGAGCTGATTGAAATAGCCTCGGAAGAGGATCGCGTCCTATTGACCCGTGATGTTGAATTACATCATCAGGCAGTGAAACGAAATGTATCTAGTTTTTTAGTCATAGAAAAGACTCATATCGGTCGAATCACAAGTATTATTTTAAGGGGGCATTTAAATTTAGAGCTGAATCCTTCAAAGTCTCGCTGTGCGACATGTAATGCAAAAATCATTCCAATTTCTAAAGAAAAGGTAAAAGATAAAGTGCCGCTAGGAACCTTTTCAAGGTTTGATGAGTATTGGACTTGTAGCAACGAAAGTTGTGGGAAAATTTATTACCAAGGCCCTCATTGGATCAAAATATCAGAGGTTTATGAGCAGATTAGAGAGAAAATTACAGAGAAAAAATAATATTAATTAGATAAATGATAAAAATCTCTTAAATAATAATTTCAATCTATCAGTTGGTGATTGTTATTTTTTCTATAGAGGATGGAATCTTTGCAGTAAAATTGGCTAGAAAAGCAGTCAGAACATTTATAGCATCCCAGAAACAGATAGAACCACCTCAGGAATTTCCAAAACAGTTTCAGGAAAAGGGTGGGGTATTTGTCACGTTAAAAACTGTTAAAAGAGAAAAGAATAAGTTTGAAAAAAAGTTACGAGGGTGTATTGGGTTTCCTTATCCGACATATCCATTAGTAGATGCAATTATCGAGTCGGCAATTGCGTCTGCTACAAGAGATTCGAGATTTCATCCACCGTTTGGCCCGGGGGCAGTGACATCACAAGAATTGACAGATATTGTATTTGAAGTTAGTCTCTTAACTCCGCCTGAACTCTTAGAAGTTAATCAACCAAAGGAATATTTGGAAAAAATAAAAATTGGGCGAGATGGATTGATTGCTGATAAAGGAGGTCATCGTGGACTTCTTCTACCGCAGGTACCTGTGGAATGGGAGTGGGATGTTGAGGAATATCTTGAACACACATGTAATAAGGCATTCTTACCCACCGATAGTTGGAAAATGCTGGATACCAAAATTTACACATTTCAAGCGATCATTTTTGAAGAAATAGAACCATTGGGGGAAATTAGGCGTAAAAAAATAGGAGAAGACTAAATGGAACTACCAGATTTTATTGTAAAGAGGAAAATAAAGGATTTTTTAGAAGAAGATATAGGATATGGGGATATTACCTCGAATCTTATTATAGAAGGAAGAGGACCTAAAGGAAAAGCCCAGATATTAACAAGAGAAGATGGGGTTGTAGCGGGACTTAGAGAAATTTCGATTTTGTTTGAGTTCTTCCATGTAAAGACTAGTAGCAAAAAGAAAGATGGGGAAAAAATACATGCTAATGATGTTTTAATGGAATTAGAAGGATTTACAAAAAATATTTTACAAGGTGAACGAACGGCTTTGAATTTGTTAATGCGAATGAGTGGTATTGCAACAGCTACCTTCAAACTAGTCGAGAAAGTAAAAGAAGTTAATTCAAATTTAAAAATTGCTTGTACCCGAAAAACAACTCCTGGCTTCAGATATTTCGAAAAAAGAGCAGTCCAATTAGCTACAGGTGATACCCATCGATTTTGTTTAGATGACATGGTCTTAATTAAAGATAATCATTTAAAACTGTTCTCAGATATTCCAGCGCTTGTAAAAAAAGTGCGGAAGAATTTAAGTTTTAGCAAAAAGATTGAGATTGAAGTGACTTCTCCAGATCAAGCGCTTGAGGCTGCTAAAACGCAAGTGGATATCATCATGCTAGATAATTTTCCGGTTTCTGATATACAAAAGACAGTTGAGTTGTTAGAACAGAATAATTTACGAGATCACCTTATACTTGAAGTTTCAGGAAACATAACCCCAGATAATATTCTCGATTTTGCAAAACTAAACGTAGATGTAATCTCCTTAGGTTATTTGACTCATTCTGCTAGGTCACTAGATGTAACTCTGGATTTAGATGTTTAAAGGCGAAAATTTTAATATCTACTGATGTTTCTGTGTAGTAATTATTTGCTAGAAAAGCCGAGATAGCCTAGAGGCGAAGCGGTGGACTGCAGATATACTTTAAAATAGTAGTGATCCACTATACGAGGGTTCAACTCCCTCTCTCGGCTCTTTTTTTACTTCTTTTCAAGGATATAATGATATATTTACTTCTTTTATATCCTGAAATGCCTCATCAATCAATTTATTAATCTCATGTTCATTTTCGATTTTTAAAATTTCTTCTAAGCTTGCATGTGTTTCTGGATATTGAGGAACTGCCGAGCAACCAGGAGTTGGCATTATTGAACGTGAATATAATTCTAAATTTTTGCTTAATTCGATTATTTCACTCTTGTCAAAGCCAATTAACGGACGAAATACTGGGATTTCAACCGCTTGGTTCAAAACGTACAAATTATCTAAGGTTTGAGATGCGACCTGACCTAGATTTTCACCCGTAACAATTCCTTTGGCTTTAATCTTTCCAGCTAATTTTTCTGCTACACGATACATTATCCTTTTACAGAAAAGACAATTTAATTTGAGTGGAATAAATTCTCTAATCTTTTGAAGGATGTTGCCATGGGGGGAGATATAAAGACGAATGTTTTTATAGGGACTGTAATCGAAGAGTTGGCGCAAAACTTCAACAACCCGTTTATTAGCAGCCTCGGTTGTGAATGGATCGAGATCACAATAAAGTGGAATTATGTTACAACCTCGCTTCATCATTAACCATGCTGCGACAGGACTATCAATCCCTCCAGATAGTAAGGTTACTACTGTGCCTTGAGATCCGTATGGCAAGCCTGCGATCCCATAGGTTTTTTGATTAAATAGATAGGTTTGAGCATCACGAATTTCAATGTAGATAGTATGGTTTGGATTTGATAAATTCACGGAAATTTCGCGGTCTCCAAGATTCTCAAGTATATATGCCCCAACATCTACAGAAATATCCTGTGAAGAGAATGGATGGTTCCCTATACGCCTCGTCCGTACTGCAAAGGAATCATTTTTTTTAAAACTGGATTCCGCTAATTTCAAAGCACCATCGCGGATTGCATTTCTACTAGATGATATTTTAAACGCAGGGCTGAATGAAATAATACCAAAGCATTTCTTAAGTTCATCAATCGCTCTAGAGAGATCTTTAGTATAAAGAAATAAACGTCCTCTTGTAGGAAACAGGTTCAGCTTTTCATATTTAATGTCTTTTCTTTGGAGCAATTGCCGAATCCGATTAATTAAGGTATTTTCTAATTTACGTCGAACTCTTTTACTTTTTAACCCGATTTCTCCATATCTTATTATTAAAAAATCGAAAAGCTTGTCTGACATCAAAGTAATGCTCCTTTTAGCCTTAAAGAGGTTTTATTAGAAACGATATTTATTAATAATAAATTGTTTGTATAAATTAAATTTGTTAATAGATTTTAGTAAAGAAAGCCTCTCACATCTAGAGTGTGAAAAATTTGGTGGATAATAACTTATCAGATGCAGAAAAGGAAAGATATACTCGCCAACTGATTATTAAAAATTGGGGTGAGTCATCCCAAATTAAATTGAAGCAATCAACCATCGCAATAATCGGAGTTGGGGGATTAGGAAGTATTAATGCAATTTATGCTGCAGCTGCTGGGTTTGGTAGAATTAAAATTGTGGATCACGATGTGGTTGATTTAAGCAATTTAAATAGGCAAGTAGTTCATACTACGCCAGATATTTCAAAAAAGAAAGTGAAATCTGCAGTTGAAAAATTAAATGCCTTGAATCCCGAGGTTAAGATTGAGCCCTATGATCTTAAAGTCACTGAAGAAAATATAGTCGACATTATAAAAGATTGTAATGTGGTTTTGGATTGCTTAGATAATTTTTCCACTCGATTTCTTTTGAATAAAACATGTATAGAGCTTAGAAAGCCTTATATCCATGCCGCTTGTTATGCCTTTGAAGGACGAGTATTAACTATTGTTCCAGGCGAAGGACCATGTCTTCAATGCTTTTACCCTAAAAAGCCACAAGAAATGAAAACGATTCCTGTAGTGGGAGCAGCTGTGGGGATAATTGCATCAATCGAAATTACTGAAGCTATAAAGTGCATTACAGGGATTGGAAAACCATTGATTGGGCGTCTTTTAATTGTTGATGGCCAAAATATGATGTTTGATATAGTTGAAGTGAAACGCCATCCAACCTGCCCCGTTTGTAGCAAGTACTTCCGAAAACCAAAAAAGGGTTAAGTTCTGGTCCCACGTAGTTCTCTTGAACGTGCGGTAGCCTTTTTCACCGCATCAATGAGTGCGTCTCTGAAATTATATTTCTCTAAAGCTAGGAGTCCTTGGATAGTAGTTCCACCAGGGGAAGTTACCTTATCTTTCAAAGTCTTAGGGGAAAGACCAGTTTCTAATACCATTTTTGCTGCACCTAAAGTCGTTTGTGTGGCTAAGATGGTGGCGATGTTTTCCGGTAATCCTAATATTACTCCGGCAGCACTAAGAGCTTCAATAACCAAAAAGATATAGGCGGGACCGGATCCACTTAACCCCGTCACAACATCCATTAATTCTTCTTTCACTTCAACTACTTGTCCAATTGATTCGAATATCGCCTTACCAATTTGATAGGTCTGATCGGATGCATACGCACCTCTACACAAGGCGGAAACTGCAGCATGTACAGTTGCGCAGATATTTGGCATCACTCGAATAACAGGTATTGGCTTATTAACTTTTTGTTCGATAAAGGAAGTTTCAATTCCCGCAGCGATGGAAATAATAGCACGGTGTTCTTTATCGTGTTTTGAAATTTCCTCCAGAACAGGCTCAATTCCTTGTGGTTTTACACAAAGAAGAATAATATCAGCTTTATCTAATAAATTTTCATTGGTTGAACAAATTTGAGTTTTATATTGCTCCGTAACTTTTTTTAGCTTATTTTGATCAATATCAAATACATAAATATTATTGGGACTCAACTTTGCAAATGATATTAATCCATTAATCAAGCTTTCACCCATATTTCCCGTTCCGATTACACCTATTTTCTTGTCTTGCATATCCATTTAACTCACTTCTTAGAATAACTAAAAAGACTAGCTCATGCACTATAAATTTTTCGAATCTAATGTATGTGAAAATAAGAAATGTGTAAATTTAGTGAAAGAACTATAAAGGAAAAGTGAAAAAATAATAGATTATCCAAGTTCAGTTCCACAATTTGTACAGAATTGAGCCCCTGAAGTAATTTCTTCACCACAAGCTGGACAAAAATCTTTGGCATCAATATTGCTGCCTGTGGTGTCAGGTAGTCCAGAAGAGGCGGGAGGTGCGGATGGTGGGGTGATTTCATGTTGTGGAGGGGAAATGGTTTCAGGGGGGGAAGATGCGGACGGTGGGGCAAATGTGTTAGGTTGGGGGGGAGGAGCAGATGGTGGTTGTTGATATGTTTGACCTTGAGGAGGGTATTGGCCGGGCGGATATTGTTGTGGCGCATACGGTACCGCATAGCTCGCGGAATAGGCGAGTCTAGCAGATAATTGCTTCCTTAATGCATCCATTGCATACCAAAATGAAGTCGAGACCACTTTTTTGATTTTACTATGAGTGGGGCAATTTAAAAGGAGCATAGTCTTATCTTTTTCAGTTTTTTGACGGATATCCGTCAAGTTTGAGCTACATCTAGGGCATTGGTAAAGATGTTTAATAACGGTGGGCATCCATTCATTTTGTTGTGACATATTTAATTTACGTTTTCCTGTATGGTTTTTAGAGCATCTCACTTCAAATAACGCGAAACCTTTCTTAGAAACTAAAATTCTATCAATACTTAGGGGTTGTTGACATTTTCTACAGATAAACTCGCCTTCAATAGGATCCATTCTTCTTTATCTCCTTGAAAATGAATGACTCAATTAATAATATTTATCATAATACTTAAAGTACAAATATTTTTAGAAGTCAATTATTAGATATAACTCCTTTGTAAATATTTAAATTTTAGTGACAGAAGGAATATGATAGATAGAGAGGAATAAGAGAATAAAAGGGGGAAAAATAGAAAAAGGCAAGAGTTTATTTATCATTAATTTTTCTGTTTTTTGGCATTGAATGTAAAAATACTGACAAGAATTAGAGTATTCATTGGGGATGATTTAATCTACTAATTGGAGTTAATGAATTTAAATTTAAATACAAGATTAAAAACTAAAAAATATGAAAATAATTGTGTAAGCAAGGCTGCTGATTTTATATTCACAGACTTCTTGACAAAATGATGGAGATGATTGTTTGGCTGCAAATCCTGAAACGATTTTAGCAAAAATTTTGAGAAGTTCTCAAAGTATAAAGCAGGTTTTAATTTGTGATAAAGTAGGACTGGTGATCAGCAAAGTTTTACGGATAAAACCAATAGAAGGGATTAGTGCATTAGAATCTTCCATTTTCAGAGCAGCTGAAGATGTTTGTGAATTTCTTTCTTTAGGAAAAAGTGTAATTCATATTTCGATGTTTCCCGATAAGTCGATAATTGGAATTGATATCGGATTAGGTTATCTTGTCTTAGTAGTAGAACATAAAGTGAAGTGGATTTTGGATTTTGATTTAATTAATTCCTGTCTACATGATTTAATAAATATGTGGGTGTCAGAACTTGGTTTAGACGGTTATGATTTTTCGGTTGTAAAAGGAGTTCCCGGCATTTTGTCCAGTATATACTCAGGAAATGTTACCCAACCGCATTCATATGAAGAGGATGAAATAGATCCTATTACAGAAATATTGAAAATTGCTAATCCCTTATTTCTGGCAAATTGCATTACTAATGAATTAGGATTGCCCATAGCCTTTGCTTCCAGTTCATCATTTAGTATCGGCTCCGAGGAATTTGGAGGAACTCTTTTATCTTTAGATGCGGTTGCAAAAGAAAAAGGGGAAAATGCAGGTCTTGGGCAACCTATTTTTTCGGCGGTATTTACAGATCAGAATAAAGGGATTTTAACATGCCATTCCGGGTTATTAGAAGGTATTGAACCCCTTGTTTTTCAAACCCTTTTTGAATTAAATGAGGGGTTTATTCCTGTTCTTACAGAAGTTTCTAGTATGATTATGGCGATTTCAAAAGAATATGGTGATGAACAAATGCAATATTTTATTCAGACAGTCGAAACTTTAATAGGACAAATCTTTCCAACTAAAAAGGAAATTACACTACCCGCATCTGGCGAAGACGACCAGCGACTTCAATTGGTAATCAATGAGATGGAGAAAAATATAGAAGAATCAATTGGTTATTACATGAGTATGCTTGGTGATCTAATGGAATTAATTTCATCACGCGCATCAGAAATAACTAAGTCAATTGAAAGTTATGATAATGATTTTAACAAATGGTTACAAGTAAATACCAAAGGAATAGACCATCCTCGCATTCGAGGTGAATTGAAAAAGTGGGAGGATGCAAAAAACCTAATAGAAGTTAAGTTAAAAATGTTATCAGAATAAAAATTTTATTTTTGAATTATATTATAGATCGTATCACGTTGTGCTGGAATTCTTCCAGCATCTTTTATTATCCTAATTATCTCTCGTGGAGGTAGATATTCTCCAAAGGAAGCACCCGCCGCTTTTGAGATATTTTCATTCATTAGAGTTCCTCCAAAGTCATTGCACCCCGCATTTAATGCAATTTGGGCAAATTTGGGACCTAATTTTACCCATGAAACTTGGATATTATTTATATAATTGTTAAAAAAAAGCCGCGAAATAGCGTACATCTTTAAATCATCAATTCCCGTTGTTCCGGGAAAAATTTTACCTTCTTTGAATATATTAGTATTCCAATACATAAAAGATAAGGGGACAAATTCTGTAAACCCGTTAGTTTCCTTTTGAATATCTCTTAGAATCTTCAAATGGGCAGCTCTATCTTTAATCGTATCAATATGGCCGTACATAATAGTTGAGCTTGTTGGAATACCTATCTTATGAGCTGTTTTTATAACTTTAACCCATGTCGCTACATCAATCTTATTTGGACAGATTTCTTTTCTTATTTCATCAATTAATATCTCAGCAGCAGTACCAGGCATGCTATCTAACCCAGCTTCTTTTAAAATCTTTAAACCTTCTTGAACTGAAATTTCTGCATTCTTGGAACCATAAAATACTTCCATTGGTGAAAATCCATGGATATGTAACATCGGGTACTCTTGTTTTATTAGACTGATAGTTCGTGAATAAGAGTGAATATCCAAACCAGGAGCTAACCCACCTTGAATACAAATTTCGGTAGCATCCTGTTTCACAGCTTCTTCAGCTCTTTTTAATATTTCAGACTCTTTTAAGTGGAATGCTTGAGGATCGGAGGGGGAAACACTAAATGCACAAAATTTACAGTGGGCAGTACAGACATTTGTGAAATTGATATTTCGGTTAATTACAAATGTGACAATATCCCCCTTACTCTTTTTACGAATGTAATTTGCAATAAATAATAATGTTTGAAATTCCAATCCAGCGGTTTGAAATAGTTTAATTGCGGATTCTACTGAGAGATCTTTTTTATCATTAATACATCCATATAGAATTGAACCTATTTCTGGATCAATTTCGTCAAGTATTTTTTCCAAGGTTTTTTTACTTAAAATAAAAGCCACTTCCTTGAGGGCGTGGATGGATTAAGAATACAATATATCTCAGTTGTGTATTAGCATTTTTCCTTTTGATCCTTATAATACTTTCAGGTATCTCTCATGCTTTTATAGAACCGACTCCCATAATAATAATAATAATATAAGGAACGTGTATTGGGCTAACGGCAAAATGAAACTAA
>Ga0114930_10005265_pt1 | contig 10691 bp, 3 predicted proteins | sample AnhtaG_FD_87300 | JGI IMG/M metagenome (GOLD analysis project Ga0114930, IMG submission 87300) | Deep subsurface microbial communities from Anholt, Denmark to uncover new lineages of life (NeLLi) - Anholt_01485 metaG | ecosystem: Environmental > Aquatic > Marine > Oceanic > Sediment | place... | reverse complement strand
GCCGTAAAGTCGCTATCAGGAGCTGCCGTAGCCGGGGCATTAATGCTAACTGTAACCGCTCCCGGTGGTGCTGACGTTGTAGTAAAGCTCCAGGAATAGGCTGAGGCTAGTGGATTACCAGCGGCATCGGTAATAGCCGTGCTCAAGGTAGCGGTATAGGTGGTGCTTCCCTCTAGGTTGGCATCTGGGGTGAAGGTAGCAGTATAGGTGCCGCTATTATAGGAAACACTACCGGCTACACTATCCAGAGTAAAGCTACTGGTGGTAATAGTTGATTCATCCATAGCCTCGTTAAAGGTAACACTCACTGTAGTATCAACCGCTACATCAGTGGCATCAGCCACAGGTGATGTGCTGGATACTGTAGGTGGCGTAGTATCTGGAGCACCCACCTTTATCAGCCAGGCATCTTCAGAGCCGGCACCGTAGGAGAATGTGGTGCCGGTAATAATATAGCCACCATCTGATGTCTGGGCTACTGAGTAGCCCCAGTCCTCATCTGAGCCGCCGAAGGTTTTATCCCATTCCTTATTTCCGTCAGCATCGGTCTTTATCAGCCAGACATCAGTGGAGCCAGCACCGTAGGAGTATGTAGAGCCAGCAATAACATAACCGCCATCTGATGCATTGGCTACTGAGCGACCATACTCTCCACCTGAGCCGCCGAAGACCTTCCTCCACTGCATGTTTCCACTGGCATTGGTCCTTATCAGCCAGACATCAGTAGAGCCGGCACCGTAAGAGTCTGTAGAGCCGGCAATAATATAGCCGCCATCTGATGTCTCAGCTACTGAGTAGCTATACTCGTAACCTGAGCCGCCGAAGCTCCAGCCCCATAGTTTATTTCCATTGGCGTCGGTCTTTATCAGGTAGACATCACTAAGGCCGACACCGTAAGAGTAGGTATAGCCGGTAATAATGTAGCCGCTATCTGATGTCTCGGCTACTGAGTGGCCGTAGTCGTTATCTGAGCCGCCGAAGGTTTTGTTCCACTCCTCATTTCCACTGGCATCGGTCTTTATCAGCCAGACATCACTAAGACCGGCACCGTAAGACTGTGTAGAGCCGGCAACAATATAACCGCCATCTGACGTCTCAGCTACTGAGTAGCCATGGTCCTCATCTGAGCCGCCGAAGGTCTTGTACCATAGCATATTTCCATTGGCATTGGTCTTTATCAGCCAGACATCATAACTGCCGGCACCATAAGATTTTGTGGTACCGGTAATAATGTAGCCGCCATCTGATGTCTCAGCTACTGACTCGCCCCACTCGTAATCTGAGCCGCCGATGGTCCAACCCCATAGCTTATTTCCATCGGCGTCGGTCTTTATCAGGTAGACATCGCTGCCGCCGACACCGTAAGAGTATGTCGTACCGGTGATAATATAGCCGCCATCCGATGTCTCGGCTACTGAGTTGCCCCAGTCGTGGTCTGAGCCACCAAAGGTCTTACTCCATTCCTCCACGGGTACGCTACGGAAACCAGCTTCGGTGATAGTCTCCTTCCCAGTAGCAGCTACGGTGCCAGTACTACCCAGGGGAAACGTTGCCAGCAAGGTACCAATAATGGCTACCGCCAATATTCTTTGCACTTTCATGATACCCTCCTTGTCTTAATCAAGACCGGCAGCTATCCTCTCCGTCTTGGTAATATCCAGGGAGTTGATATTGCCATCCTGATTAGCATCAGCCCCGGGAGTTTCGGCATCCAGCCCCCCTACAATCCTTTCCACCTTGGTGATATCCAGAGCATTGACAACACCATCGCCATTAGCGTCTCCTGGCAGCACCGAGGTGACATCTACAGAATCCCCAATCCATGTCGCCGCTATCTCCTCAGCCAGGTTATTGGCCAGCACTCCATTGGATAGACTTATAGTACTGCTGCTGCCTTCAGAGCCGATGACATGGAAGTGCAATACCGCCAGATACCCGGAGCCACTTACCCCCGCCGTGCCTGCAACATTCTGCGTAACCCGATATGTCCCTGAGCTAATCTCGCCTAAGGCACTAACCGGTATTGTTGTCGAATCTATAAGCCCCGAGGTAACACTATCCAGCCGAAGCACCGAGGCATCAAACGAGACATCGTAGTTACAAGCATCAAAGTCCACCACTTCACTGACATTGACATTAGCCGTAAAGTCACTGTCAGTTGCTGCCTCATCGGGAGCATCAACGCTAACTAGGACTGGTAGCGTCACTACATCTACAGAATCCCCAATCCATGTCACCGTTATCTCCTCAGCCAGGTTGTTTGACAGCATGCCGTTGGATAGACTTATATTACTGCTGTCACCTTCAGAACCAATGACATGGAAGTGCAATACCGCCAGATAACCGGAGCCAGTCGCCCCAGTTAAGCCCGGAATGTTCTGAATAATCCGGTATGTCCCCGAGCTAATCTCGTTATAGATACTAATCGGTATTGTTGTTGAATCTATGAGCCCCGAGGTTACATTATCCAGCTGAAGTACCGAGGCATCAAAAGAGACATCATAGTTACAAGAATCAAAGTCCGCGACCTCACTGATATTGACGTTGGCCGTAAAGTCACTATCGGGGCCTGTTTCAGCCGGGGCAACGATGCTAACTGTAACCGCTGGTGTCGCCGCCACCGGGACCACTGCTCCACCACCCAAAAGCAACGCCACCATGGTTATTATGCCCAGGATTTTCATTGCTTTTCTCATTGCCATCCTCATTACATCACCCATTCCCCCCTCTAAAGGGGAGGGGGGAATGGGCTTTAACTGAGACCGTGCTCTTCTAGCCCCGGTTAGGGTCTGTCTTCTTTAGCCACTCTTAATCCAGTCCAGCAGCTATCCTCTCCGTCTTGGTAATGTCCAAGGAGTTGATATTGCCATCCTGATTGGCATCAGCCCCAGGTGTCGGGTCATCCAGCCCGGCTACAATCCTCTCTACCTTAGTAATATCCAGAGCATTGACATTGCCATCACCATTGGCGTCCCCCGGAATCACCGAGGAGGCATTTACAGAATCCCCAACCCATGTCGCCGCTATCTCCTCAGCCACGTTATTGGCCAGCATGCCGTTGGATAGACTTATAGCGCTGCTGTCGCCAGCAGAGCCGATGACATAGAAGTGCAATACCGCCAGATGCCCGGAGCCACTTACCCCCGCCATGCCTGCAACATTCTGAACAACCCGGTATGTTCCCGAGCTAATCTCGTTAAGGATAGTAATCGGTATCGTTGTTGAATCTAGGAGCCCCGAGGTTACATTATCCAGCCGTAATACCGAGGCATCAAACGATACATCATAGTTACAAGAATCAAAGTCCACGACCTCACTGATATTGACATTAGCCGTAAAGTCGCTATCAGGAGCTGCCGTAGCCGGGGCATCGATGCTAACTGTAACCGACCCCGTCGCTACCACGGTAAAGCCGTCAGTGAGCGTTCCTGTTCCGTCTGGAGTGGTAACTGAAACATCCCTCGACCCCAGTGTGGCAGTGGCACTTATAGAGATGTTGGTCGTTATCTGCGTTGTGCTAACTACGGTAAAGGAGTTGACCGTTATCCCGTCACCAAAACTTACCGCAGTAGCTCCGGTGAAGTTAGTGCCGCCAATGGTAACCTCCAGTGTCGCCCCTTGCTCCCCAGAGTTGGGACTAACTGAGGCTACTGTCGGCGCCTCGGCGGGACTAACCTGCAGGGTCACCGGCACTGTAGTCGAGGCCTCATCGGGGTCATTACTGGCGATGACTATCTCAGCGCTGTAATTGCCCTCGGCAAGACCGGTGGTATCTATGGTTACCGTTATGGAGTCTGAGCTGCCTGGCCCCACCGTGCCCGACTTAGGATTTTCATCCAGCCACGAGCAATCGGCACTACTTACGGTGAAGGTTGCTGTTGCCTCATCGAGCAAGCTCTCATCAGCATCGTATACCTCCGCAGTAACAAGGTATAGTCCCACAATTGCGTCTGTGGACAGACTATAGGTGAAGTTCTTGCTTGCCACCGCTCCCGCTTCTACTGTTATCGTAGAGCTGTCCTCAAATACCGATACCCCTTCGGGGTTCTGCACACTGACGGCGACATTGCCGTTGACCAGCGCCGCATCACCACCATTGCCCACATCCACGTAGATGGTCACCTCTTCCTCCGGTAGGTAGCTATCCTTATCGGTAAACAGTGTCACTATGCTTACCTCGGGAGTGTCGATTATGGGGTCACTAGTTCCGTAATAGAAGGTTACGCTCTTTGTTTCACCGGATGAGAGCGTGCCCAGGTTCCAATACATGCCCACGGCGGTATCCCATGTTATGTCTTGCCCTGCGGTTATGGTGTAGTCAAAGGGTACACTATAGATATCCCCCCAGTAAGCAAATTGCACCTTGTAAGGCTTGTTGCTAGTGTCAAATGTGCAGTTGGAGGTCAGTGTCGGACTGACCAGGTCATCGGTGGCTTGCCAGTAGTCAAATACTGGATTAGTGTGTTCCTGTTCGGTGGTGACGTTCCCCACTCCGGGAACGATAAAGGGAGCCCCATCGTTGTAGGCCAACATGGTATCGAAGAGAAAGCGTATCTTTACCTCATGGCTGGTAGCATCGTTATTGGTCATGGTAACGCGATATTGAGTGGTATTTGACTGCAAGGTTAATCTCTGCGAGACCTCTACACTGGTCGGCAAGGACCACTGCGTAGTGATGCTGTTGCCATCGATGGTTGGCGTCTGAGTTACATAGCTATCCATAGTGTAATCTTGGTAGTAATCGCTTCCATCCAACTGAACCGTCATATAGGAGCTCCAGGCATCCGGATAGCCATAAAGCAACAGCTTTTCATCTGCGGTTGCTTCAGTATATCTACCAATGCCGTCATATTGGGCAATGTCTTCAACGGAAATGGCCATATCATACTCAGAATTGGTCAAAGTCAGGTCCGGACTCCGAGAGCCCATCTGTTCTTTAGCCGTTGCCAGGCTACTCTCACTGCCGGTTGGAGCTTGACTACTGGTTGTCTCCTGGTCGCCGATATCATAGGTAAGGTCGGCACCGCCATCGTTGCCAATGGTCAGGGTATAATCCTGTGTGGTATCAGGAGCCAGGGTTACATCAAAGCTGGTCGGAGAAACGGTTATGTCAGGTGCCCCGGCACTAACCTCTAAGCTAACCGGCACCGTTGTCGAGGCCTCATCAGGGTCATTACTGGCGATGACTATCTCAGCGCTGTAACTGCCCGTAGTAAGACCAGTGGTATCTATGGTTACCGTTATCGAGTCCGAACTGCCTGACGCCACCGTGCCAGATGTGGGACTCTCGTCCAGCCAGGAGCAATCCTGCTGTGCCCCCACATCAATCTTGTAGATGGTGTCTTGTTCGGCATCAGTGTTCCAGAGGTATGTTCCATCCCAGGTCAAGCCACCAGGCCAGTCAGCGGGAGAAGAGAAGGAGGTAATGACTGAGCCATTTGTGGGGTTAAGCTTATAAATGGTATTAAAGTCGGGATCGCAATGCCACAGGTATGCTCCATCCCAACTCAGCCCACCAACGTATGTTCCTGCCCAGTCAAATGACTGTATTATTGAGCCAACCGAAGGGTCGAGCTTATAGATTTTGTTGTCGTAGTGTTCTGCAACCCAGAGATATTCTCCATCCCAGGTCATGCCCCCTGGCTCTCCCCCTGGTGTGGGGATACTCCTAATTACTGAGCCGGTTGCCGGGTCTAGCTGATAAATCAGGTCAGTATCTCGGTCTGCCACCCAAAGGTATGTACCATCATAGGTCAGCCCATAGGGTCTAGTCCCAGGCGAGGAGAAGGATTGGACTACGGAACCAGTTGACGGGGAAAGCTTATAAATCATGTTAGTTTCCCAATCAGCATTCCACAGGTATTCGCCATCCCAGGCCAGACCTAATGGTCCGGCTCCAGGTGCGGAGAAGGATGTTATTACCTCTCCAACACTTTGTGGCACCACCATTTGTGATGGTGACTTATCCAGCACCTCATTACCGTAGGCGTCAATTCCAGGTGCCTCTGTTGGCGTGCTCTCAATGACGGTTTGGGCTTGACTACTGGTTGTCTCCTGGTCGCTGATGTCATAGGTAAGGTCAGCACCGCCATTGTTGCCAATGGTCAGGGTATAATCCTGTGTGGTATTAGGAGCCAGCGTTACATCGAAGCTAGTTGGAGACACCGTGATATCAGGTACGGTCGGAGATGAAAAGAGTATGGCACTAAGAAACTCATCCCACTGAGTATCGGTAGTGAACAAGACACTCGTCTCGTAGTCGGAGAAATAATCCGTCACAGTTTCAGGGTAGTAGATGGACAGCCCGTGAGAATTGCCCACTGATGCAGTGTGCCCCTCGGCAATAACAGCATTGCTTACCGCCGTCATCACTGCACTGGCGGCATCTCTGACCGCTTGACTGATGCTGGTATTCTGATTTACCAGCTGGGCAAAGTGGTAGAGGTCAATATAGTACTCATAGTAGTACTCCTGTGCCTGACTTCTGGCTGTCTTGATAGCATTCCAATCACCGGTGGCACTGGTCATGGCTTGAGCAAAGCTATCAATGGCGATTGCCAGTTCATCAACAAGGCCTAGTTTGGCCGCCGATTGGGTTATGTCCCAGGTTGAGCTGTAGGAGCTTATGTAGTCATTAACTATCTGGGTAGCCAGTTGTGTGGGTGTCATTGCTGGGTTGCCGGTTAGGGCGGTCAGGGTAGCTGCATAATCCCAGCCATCGCCGGGCTCGGTTTCCTCCGAGCCTACCGCTATATCGACGAGGGGACGGCTAGCACTGCCCATGACCTGGTAGACTACCTCCACCATCTCCATCAGACAGGCATCAAAGCCAATGATATCCAGCGTTTCTCCAGTGGAGAGGTTGGCTGCATTCAGTGCGCTCCTCAGCTCAGTCATGGTCAGGCTATCATTAGCTTGGTCATCAACGCAGATGGATTTCATGGTAGTGGTGGCAGCTCTCTCCCTCCAGCCGCTGCCATGGTCCCACAGCACCAGGGCATAATGCTGGGCTGGGTAGTTAGCAATAGACCACTCGATGAAGCTCTGCAGTGTCGCTGGGTCGCCCATATTTACCTCTCCCAGATCCCCAATCACCGGGGAGTTAATAATCGCCTGGTCAGCATCGTGGGTTACATAGAACCTCTTGGCACCAGTCCAGTTTCCGTTGCTGGTGTCATCATCCCAGTCGCGCTCGGCACGGTCCATCTCAACCACGATTTTGACATTATCGGTAGAGCCAGCGACTTCCATCTCATTCAAATCATCTATGCCAGCACTTTCCAGGTTATTATCGGCATCAAGGTAGACCATAAACAGCCAGTCCACCTCTAGGTTAGAGGCAGTGGCATCTATAGCCGCCTGGATATCTAATAGACCGTATCCGTCTATATTATCGTTGGCTACCACAGAAGTAGCTGTTGACTGGAGCAGGTTTCTAATGTCGGCTGGATGTCCTTTTAGCGCCGGCTGAGCCTCAAGCAGTAGCGCAGTTGCTCCGGCGGCAATGGGACAAGCCATGCTCGTTCCCTGCATCACATAATAATCTGCCGGTCCTGAGCCATTTAGGTTCAAGCCATCGTTGTCAATAAAGTAAGCATTGGCTCCACCTGGCCATAGATAGACATCCTGGTCCCGACAGGAGATGATAGCACTGCCCGGGGCAGCAATGTTCGGCTTCTGTGGTGCTCCAGCATCAACCCTCGGCCCCCGGCTGCTGAAGCTGGTCATAGTATTTAGTGTTTCGTTGTAAGTATAAGAAGACCCTGAATAGTTAGTCCAGTTCTGTCTAGTGGTGTAAGCGCCAACGGCTATGGCTTTCTCCGCATCCGCCGGTGAGCCCAGGGTGTAAAACGGGTCAGCATTTTGGAATGTCACCGAAGCCCCGCTACTGGCAAACGCATAGAAGTAGATGTGGAAGAACTGGTTACTATTTGAATTGTTGGTCACCTTCAGATAGTAGGTTGGGGCTCCTGCACTCAGATAGTAGTACCAACCAGCATCGGGGCCATAACCGGAAAGCTCATGTTCTGTGCCCTTCCAGCTCTCCTCTTGGGCACTTACCCAAGTATCTCCCAAAGCTGTCTGGTCAGACTTATAGTATTCCAGAACAAGGTCATTGCTGTTTGCCAGACCGTCATACCAGACCAGGTTAAAGCCAAGTCCGGCATTGCTCCCATTGGAGTCGGTAACATTGACCTGAATGAAGTCAGTGGTGCTGTTGGCGTTTACTGTGCCCGAGTAATGCTCGTCATCACTAGCGTTATTTCCAGCGGAGATAAAGACTACGGCTCCTTCATTAAAGGCATAGTCCACGGCTTGGGAACTCTGGCGGGTTCCGTCATGGTAGTATCCCCAGCCGCCATAACTCATGGTTATGATGTCAGCGTCATAGGTATCTACCGCTGCCTTAATGGCATTGCTTATGGCATCAAGCGAAGCACCAGCTGTGGCATCAGTGCCAATCTTGAGAAATACAAGGTCAGCATCTGGTGCCATCCCTTTATACTGGTGAGTGGCCCCTGCTGATTGTGTTCCCCGCCCCAGAGCGGAGCCGGTAACATGAGTGCCATGACCAGTCACGGTATTGGCAATGGTGTTATCCAGTACCGGCCACTCTGAGTAATCTTTGCTGGCCACTGGCGCCGGGATATCAGGGTGAGTGGTGTCCAGCCCAGAATCCAACACTGCTATCCTGACCCCGGTTCCATCATAGCCCGAGTTCCATACATCGTCAGCGTTTATCTTTATTGCTCCCAGGTCATTCTGGGGCTCAAGCATCTGCTCTGCGGTATCTAGCTGGACAACATAATTTTTGCCTGCCAATTCATCAAGCTTATCTATAGGCATATCAGCCACTATAAATCCGGTGGGATGCTCGCCTACAGGGGGTATCCACGAATCAGGATAGGGAATGATACCCATCGCCTCTAGCTCACCTATTTGCTGGGCTGTAGGCTCCTGGGCAAGGTGGATGAATATCCTCTGCATGCCCAGGTTTTCTGTCCTCATCCCCATCGTCTCCATCATGCTCAGCTCATCTGCTGTTGGCAGAGTTTGTTGGCAGCGCATCTTGGCATCTACCTGTAAGGAGAGCAGGGCGCTGACTTTTGCCTCAGGCTTAGGTGCCTGGTATGAGATTGCCTGCTTGCCACTTCCAGGTGGTTGAGATGAAACTGCGTGGACAGCAGGCATACTATTGAAGATAAGTAACAGCAAGACGAAAATTGTGCCTATAATATTGGTTGTTGTTTTCATGCTAACCTCCTTAAATATTGTGCACAGTTGGCTAGCATTTTGGCATAAAGAGGGACTAGTGTCAATAAGACTTTTGTCTATAGTACCTGTGTTTATAGTACCTGATACTTTTGGGGGGTAACTTTAAATATTGGGGACAGGTGGCTATAATTACAGCACTTATTCTGCCTGGGGTTCGAGAACCTGCTCTGCGGTATCAAGCCGTACTACGTAGTCTTTGCCTGCCAGTTCATCAAGCTTATCTATGGGCATATCAGCCACTATAAATCCGGTGGGATGCCCACCTGCTGCCGGTATCCACGAATCGGGATAGGGAATAATACCCATCGCCCTTAGCTCATCTATTTGCTGGGCTGTAGGCTCTTGGGCAAGGTGGATGAATATCCTCTGCACGCCCAGATTCTCCGTCCTCATCCCCATCGCCTTCATCTGCTCCAATCTCTCCGGTGAGGGAGTAGCGAGCTGCTGCTCCCTCAAATTTATTTGAAGAAGAAGTAAGGCGCTGGCCTTCTTTGCCTTTATCTCTATCTCCTGTGCATATAAATATGGCTCACCATCTTTGGTTACCATAATGACTCCCGTAACCTTTATTGGCCGCCCTACATCGCCCAGGGGATCAAGTCCAGCCGGTTTCCCGGTAACATAGAGCCACCCAGTAGCATCCTGCACCAGCCAGTCGCTGCGGGTTACTGGCGGACTGCCAAAGCCCACCTTCCACCCCTGATACTTTCCTTCAATAGTAGCTACCTTTCCTTCATAGTCTGTCGGGGCTCCCCTTATGTCTCCGATGCTCGCTTCGATGGGAGAGGGCGGTGAAGGACAACTTTGTTGACACGTAACTGTTAATAGGACGGCTAAAAAGACAGCCGATAAAATTAAAATTAATTTACCAGTTAAGAGCCTATCCATTACCCTTTATCTCCTAGTTGTGCTTCCCCAATAATAATAGTATAGTACAACCAGGACTACTCCTTCTAGCTAAGTAAAGTCCACCAACGAGAAAACCATTGCCTCCCACGGCTATATTAATTTAGTACGCCTTTCTTCTAACTAGTAAGAAAATAATTAACTCCCTCCTAGTGGTTGAAACACGCTGATATTCCATAGGCTTAAATTGGCCTAAAATAGTGAGGGAACAGCCTTTGAGGCCTCTTCTATTTTTCTCAGTTTGCTCTCGACTTCCTCCTGTCTTCTTTTAACCTCCTGAATAAAGTTGGCTGATGTGTTATAGTATTTCCTTACTTTTTCGACATCACTGAGTTGGGACAGAACTACTGTTATATCTAATGCACCTCTTTCCCTCGGATAGTCACCAGTTCTTATCACAGCCTCCGGGGCTAGCTCCTTTAGGTAGTCCCCCAGATCCTTGACCATGTCCATATTCATGTCCCTGGCTGGAGCTGACAGTAGATATAGTGCTCTTCCCGAATCCGCAG
>Ga0114930_10005264_pt1 | contig 10691 bp, 7 predicted proteins | sample AnhtaG_FD_87300 | JGI IMG/M metagenome (GOLD analysis project Ga0114930, IMG submission 87300) | Deep subsurface microbial communities from Anholt, Denmark to uncover new lineages of life (NeLLi) - Anholt_01485 metaG | ecosystem: Environmental > Aquatic > Marine > Oceanic > Sediment | place... | reverse complement strand
TTCGACGAGGCTGTCGATTCACTGTGCGAGGCCACGGGTGCCGAGATGCCCAAGCGCACCGCCCAGCAAATTGTGATCGATGCAAGCGAGGACTTTGACGGTTTCTACGCGGGCAGGCAGGCAGACGGGGAAGACGAAAGCGGTTCCATTCTTGTCGCTTCGATCGACTGCAAGGGAATCCCCATGATCACCTCAGAACTTGGCCCCAAGAAAGTCCGAAGAAAGAAGGGCGAGAAGGCACAGAAGAAAAAGATGGCGACGGTCGCCGCCGTGTTCACACAGCACCCGCGCATACGAACCCCACAAGAGGTAGTCGACAGTCTCTTTGAGCCCGAAAAGCGCCGCAACACAGAACGAGACAAGGCCGCCAGACCTCAGAACAAGCGGGTATGGGCGAGTTTGACCGCCGGCAAAGATTCGTTCATCAGTGACGTCAGCGAAGAAATGAGACGCAGGGACCCTGATGGGCACAAGCTTCACGTCGTGGTAACCGACGGCGAGCGGGCCCTTCAACTGCGGGTGTTGCGCATCATGAAGGGTGCCATTCTCATCCTCGACTTGCTCCATGTCCTCGAGAAGTTGTGGATAGCGGCGCACGTGCTACATGCTGAAGGCAGCAAGGAAGCCGAGGACTTCGTCCGCACGCGAGCGCTTCGAATACTGAAGGGAGAGGTAAGCCAGGTTGTCAAAGGACTGCGCCTGATCGCAACCAAGCGTAAGCTCAAAGGGAACAAGCATGACAAACTCCACGGCGTCGCGAACTACTTCTACAATAACAGGTCGCGGATGCGCTACGACGAATACCTGGCCCAAGGACTACCCATAGCCAGCGGCTCCGTCGAAGGGGCATGCAAGAACCTCATAAAAGACCGAATGGAACGTTCCGGAATGCGATGGAGCCGCCCGATGGCCGAGGCAATGGTCAAGATGAGAGCCACCTACCTTTCAGGCGACTTCGATGAGTATTGGAACTACCACGTCACGCGCGACCAGCAACGCCTATACCCAAAAGACCGTTGGAAACCCGCAATCCCCGTCGTCGCAAAGTAGCCACACCCAAGTCATTACGTGTACCCCGGAACAGCGGAAGGAACTTGAACAGGTTGTTCGCCATAAGACGCTGGCGGCACGCCAAGTGCAACGCGCCGGCATGCTTATCCAGTGTCTTGAGGGTGTCGCCATCAAAGATATCGCGCAGAAGTACGACGTGCGTTCCAATACCGTCATCACGCTTCGCGACCGATTCGAACAGAAGGGTCTGGAAGCACTCTATGATTGCGCTCGGTCGGGCCGACCGCCCACCTATGGTGAATCCTTTCGTGCGCAGGTACTCGCGACACTTGAAGATGATCCTCCCGAAGGATACGCACAATGGGACGGCCCCCTGGTGGCGCGGCACTTGGGTGTTTCTGAGCATGCCGTATGGCGTCTGCTGCGCAAAGACCCATCGACCGGACTGCGAACGCCGTGACCTCCCTTATTGAGAACACAGGTATCGATCATGGTGGTGCTCACGCGCTTATGCCCAACAAGTTCCTGGATGCTCCGAATGTCGTAGGGCACCATCAGCGGCTCCAGTGCGCCGTGCCAATCGTCGGCACGGTGAACGTGGCTCTTACGCAGCAAGGCCCGCTCAAGGCGCCTGTTGGGTCTTCTGCTGATTCCGAATGACGGCCGCGAGGTGACGAAGGGCGTCGTTCACGGAATCATGGTCGGGAAACAACTCGGCGAGATCCGGGTCGACGACCACGACGTTGGCGCCCTCCGCGTACCTCTCGGCGTACTTGCCTCTGACGCCGCCGGAGAAGTCGTATTCCTCGAGCAGGTCCGGATCATTCTTCATTGTCTTCATAGCGAATGCGTTCCTTCCTTGTCGCCGGTCTGGCGCTGATGATGCGGATTCGATCGCCTCTGTCGGTGTGGACCACGACCAGGAGTCTGTTCAGATGCGAATGTCCAAGCAAAACGAATCGCTGCTCGTCCTTGGAATGCAGGGGATCGGGAATCGCGACTGAAAGAGTGTCTTCGAAGGCCGTGCTGGCCTCGTCAAAAGACACCCCGTGCTTCGCGGAATTGGATCGCGCCTTATTGGGATCCCATTCGAAGAGCAGCGGCATCTCCTCTCATCTCCAAGGCTCGCCATCACTGAACAATGATTATACATGATTTGGTTTACGCGGACCGGGTTCGGGATTTCCTCCGACGGCCCACTGGCCGACGGCCTCCTGGCCGGAGACGACGCGACTTGGGCGGTGTGGGTATGGAACCGCGTCTGGGCTGTGCGTCCGAAGCAGGATTCCTGGTGCGGCTACGCCCAATGCGCGCGCTTTCATTGCGAATCCTGGAGGCCGGCGCCAAAGGCGTCGTGAAACGCAGGCCTCTTGATTCCCCGGGGATGAATCTAGAGCGGCCAGGTTCCGGTGAATCCCGTCTCGGCCAGGCGCATGCGGTGCATCTGGGCGAACAACCGGAAGCGGCGAGCGAAGTCGCCACAGAAGAGCAGGTTGTGATGGCCCTTGACCATGCAGGCGTCTGACCGATCCGTGATCTCGATTTCGACGTTGGTGGTGCAGCCGCCGGCCGGCGGCATCGGGTGCGACACGACGACCTTGCCCGCGTAGACGTCGAGGGCCGGGTCATCGCCAGGGTAGTAGCGGACCATGGTGACCGGATCGTGCGCGTTCCAGAAAACCTGGATGGCGCAGCTGCCGTCGTTCGTATGGGCGAAGCGGCGCAGGAGGTAGGGGAGGGCGCGTTCCTCCGGACCATACACCCGGGTCGGACAGGTGCAATGCGACGCGTAGTAGTGGTTCCGCTCGGTCTCGTAGCAGGGGTTATGTTGGAATCCCGGCCGGCCGGTTAGCAGTTGTCCCAGCAGTTGCGTGTACATGGCCGGCAAGTCGTTCTCGCATGCGGCCGGCACCAGTTGGCTGTTCAGTACGGAGAAGCTGACGCAGGGCTTGAGCATCCCGCGCTTGAGGCAGTTCATGGTCAGGCCGTCGGCGTCCTCGTCTGCGAGTAGGCGGCATAGCGCGAAGTGGCCGCGGGCCGCGTTCTCGAACGCTTGATCGGTCACGCCGCGGGTCTCCGTGGCCTCGCGGCGAAGCGAGGAGATGAACCGGCGCGACTCCTTGCCCAGCGACACGTTCTCGAAGGCCTCGGCGTACACGGAGAACGGTATCACGCGCACGGTGACGCCCAAGAAGGACTCGACCCCTTCGCGCGGTTCGTCCGCCTCGGTGATGCTCAGCAACCGGCACTGGCTCATCAGCTTCTTGGTGTTGATGATGCGCATGCCGACTTCGATCGCGTCCATGTTGTCGAGAGACTGGATGAGATAGACGCCGGGATGGCGATAGTGGGCCACGGACCCGTGCTTCACGCCTAGGCCGATGTAGAACACCACCGGCACTTCGAGCTCTTCCGCGGTCTGGATAAGCAGATCCGCGTGGTCCAAGCTTCGGTTGTAGAACATGACGAGGAGGAGACCGTCTGGCGGGTCTGCCCGGAGTTCGTCCGCTAGCTGCTTGGCGCCTTGGCCCGTACCGACAGGCTGCTGGGCCACGTCGATGCGCATGGCCAGTCTCTTCTCGATCGCACGGAGGGAGGCCGTGTACGCCCGCTGGCGGCCTTCGGCGTCGAATTCGTTGCCCGGCCAGCTCCACCAGCCGTCCGGGTTGTTCGCGAACGTGCTCGACGGCGGATACACAAACGCGGCCCGGACGCGAGCGCCCTCCTTTTTCCGCGATGGAAGCTGCACGGGATTTACGGCCGATGCACGGGATACGCCCAACGCCAAGGTTCCCCCGGCGACACCCATGGCCGCCAGGAACTCCCGTCGATGGCACGTGAAGCCGACGCCTTGTGACCTCTCGAAGCTGCTCCCGGAACTCATGATGGTTCCTCCTCTTACCCGACATCTCTTATATGGCCCTGCTCGCCACCACCGCGAGCGGGTTTGCTGCCATACTACGCGCATTGCCCGGCGCGGTAAACACCGGTCTTGCTGTCATCGTCCCCGCGTCGCCAAAGCGGGTTTCGCTGTTTTTCCTCGGTTCTTGCGCCGCTTTTTGTATGCGGACATCCACCATGCGCGATCTTGGCCGGCGTTTCTGGCCGGAGGAGCGTTGGCGGAGGTTTTCCACGAGGGCGGATTGGCGATCCTGGCCCACTCGGAAGCCTTCAGAGGCTACAGCCCGTTGGCCGGAAGGCGCTACTGAGCGGTAGATCCCCACCGGGCCAGGGCCTCACGCACGATGGCGGCCGGGGACTGTTCCGAGGGCAGATAGGGCGGCAAGTCGCGTTCCAACCAGGCCTGCTCGATGGCGTCGTAGGCGGCATCCAGTGGCGCCGCGCGGATGATGGGCGCCTCGTCGGGGGGGACTTTCCGGAGCGCGACCTCATCGAAGAACGCCGTGCCTTCGCCGCCGCCGAAGCGGCAAAAAACCACCACCTTGACCGTCTCGGCCAGCGCCTCGAACCAGCCAGCGATGGGCAACCAGTCGGACGCGCTCTCGGTCGCGGCCACGGACTGGTCCCGGATTACGGTTCCCGGCCACTCCTCACCGCGCAAGAAGTCCACGTGCAGGCTCGCGCGCCCGCTTCCCGCGACGCGCACTCGGGCAGACAGATGAAAGACCTGGCCGGCCTGCGCGGCCACGCCCTGATACAGGTTCGCATAGGCGGCCTCTCCTGGGACGCGAAGCTCCCCGGCCCAGTCGCCCTCGCAGCCGCTGCCGGCGACGCGGCACGCGGCGCCGCCGGCATGGACGAAGCCCCGAGCCCAAGCCGCAGGCTGTTCGGCCTGTCCCTCTTCGAAGCCGGGATTGACCAGAAGGTTCGGTCCCGCAGGCGTACTCGCGTGCCGCGGGAAGGCTTCGGCCATTGCCTGCGTAAACGCTTCTACGCGTGGCCCGTAGTAGAACCGCAGCAGTTCCTGCATATCCTTGCGCGGGTAGTCCCGCAGCCACGGCCGACCCGCGAACGTGAGCATCGTGTCTTTGATGTAGCGCGCCGCGTCCTCGTCGGGCCGAACCCGCTGTGCCTTTTCGGTCAGCGCGCTCACCGAGTAGTCCGCCCGCGTGCCCACCAGGCGCTGTTGGATCTCGAGCAACGCCCGCAACGCCTGCGCCTCGGCGTCGAAAGCGTCGCGGTCACGCTGCCGGAACGCTTCGCACAGGGCCTGGAAGCGCCTGTTGAACAGTTCGTCCAGCCACTCGCGGCCGATGTCGACCAAGTCGTTGTGATAGAGACGATTCCCCTGCTCGCTGTCGGCCTGGCGCAACGCCACCTGCAACGCCGCCTCGAGATCGGAAACGTGGGGATACTTGCCGGCGTCCGGACCAACCAGCCCCGGACGCATATGGTAGTAGGGCTCCCACGCGCGGCTCGCGGACGAATACACGCTTCGCACGAGCGACCGCAGGCTCTCGAGAAGATCCTGCGCCGCGTCCGGCCCGTACCGCCGCCGCGCATAGGTCTCCACAAACCGTTCGAGGTCGACGCGCTCGGGATCCCACGACAGCCGCGCCGCCAATTCGAAGTAGAGGATGTTGTAGCGGATAATCTCGGGATTGATGTAGAAGGCCAGGCAGTGCTCGGCGCGCGGGTCGCGGGCCACGTCCTGCACGCGCCGAATCAGACCGGCCATGTCGCCGCGCAGCCCCGCGTTCCCACCGAACGCATGGAGCACGCCGAAACCCCAGTCCGCACCGTAGAAGTGCTCGTATTTCTGATAGATGGGCTGCTCGTCGGCCCAGATGTCACAGACGTAGAATCGGCCTTTCGCCGCCTCCTGAAGAAACGCCCGGGCGGTAGGCGCCGGCCACACGGGCGCCAGCAGCGCCCAGCCGCTCGCATACCAGACGGCCTCCGGGTCAGCGTCGCAGAGGTATTGCCGGGTCCCTCGCGCAAAGGCGATCCGCAGGTCCTCGATTTCCTCGGTCGGCAAGAACACCGTCTGCTCGGGATAAGGGTCCACGTTGTAGATGTGATCGGTGCCATACTCGCCGATGAACTTCCGTACCTCCTCTGCGCCGCGCGAGACGAACAGAGGATCGTCCGGATGCAGGATGTAATACGGCGGGTCCCCACCCCACTTCATCTTCACATAGCGTGCGTCAGGATGCGCTTTCCTGAACTCCTCGGAGACCCCGCCGAGACCTGCCCCAGGAAGAATGACCTCGATGCCAAGCCCGCGGGCGTAGGCGGCGACGCGTGCGGCCAAGGGGTGGCCCCAGTCCAGCATCATCCGGTTCTGGCGGCGCTTGGCCATCCAGTCGATTTCGTGCTTCCAGTCCGCCCATTCCCAGGGGTAGGTCGTGTAACCGAAGGCGCAGGCCTGAAGGTGCTGACGGATGGGAAAGCGGGGCCGCTCGGCAACGTCGAGATGCGGCAACGGCAGGGTTGCCCGACCAGGGACGAAGTCGCCGTCCCAGAAGAAGCCTACGTCCCATACGCGCTCGAGTAGATGGTACACCGCGTAGAGCGTGGCGTGGTCTCGGCTGCCGCCGAGCACCAAATCCCAGGACTCCGGGCCGGCGCCCGGGCGGGGAAGCGTCTTCACGACGAAACCGTCCAACCCCGGACGCTCGGCAGAGAGGTGTATCCGGCCGGCCGCTACGTGCTCCGCGACCGCGTTGTTCGTCTCTCGCCGGCCTACGAGGACGCGCCGCGGCGCATTCGGGGCCTCGTCCTCGCGGACAATTGGCAGGTCGGCGCCGCTCATGACGTGGACGTAGCGGACCAACTCCTCTGCGGCATGCTGTTCCACCGAGGTGGCCCGCTCCCCAATCACGACAACGGCCCGCCCTTGGCCCTCGAGAACGAGATGCCCCGCGTTGTCCTCCGCCGTTTGCGCGCCTGACGCCGCGACCGTCAGCGACAGCACAAGCACGGACAGGACGCGCCCAGAGTCAGACATGCAGCCGGCTTTGCCCATCGCGCACCTCGTGTCAGCCGATCTCGAACTCGCGCTTGGCCCGGGCTACGAGGTCGTCCATGGCGTTGCGTTTCTCTTCGGGCCATTCGGGCGGGGTCCATTGGCCGAGGTTTGCCCGCCACATCTCTTCGCAGGTGTCCAGGATGGCCTTTTCGGTGCCGTCCCACGCGCCGGCCTGCGGGTCATCCGAGCGAAAGCACTCCGACGTCCACAGTTCCCGGAAATGACGCATCGTGTGCTCTGTCGCAAGGAAGTTCCCTTTCTCAGGGATAACCTCGAGGATCTCGTCGAGATCCATGGTCTCGTCGGTGACGTTGACCGGGTCTTTGTAGGCCCATTGCGCCTTGCGGATCTCCATGTCAAGCATGAGCTGGGTTGGTGAGCCCAGTCCGCCGTTGTGGATGGCGCCCATGCCGGCGTAGGGGATATCGGGACGACGGTCCCATCGCTGACGGCAATGGGTGGCGTAGAAATTCTCGAACACGGCCTGGAGCCCGGGGCGTCGTGCGGTCGGACTGAAGAAGACCTCGACCATGCAGTGGCCGCCCCACCGTTCTTGAAACAGTTGGCGGACCCCCGCGTCGAGTTGGACGCAGGCCGGGCCGAAGGTGGCGGCATTGCCGGTTCGCATGTCGGCGACGAGGGCAATCATCCTGCCGCTGAGGTCCGATTCCGGGTCCACACACCAGCAAATGGCCATGCCGCCCAGGATCTCGGCGGCGCCCATGATGACGGCGCCCGCCACCGTCACCGGGACGCCCACGCCGATGGTCGGCATGCTGGCCACGTGATAGCGGTGCACCCCGGCGGCCTGACGCGCGAGGATATCGCGCGCGGAGCGCTCCTCGAGGATGAGGGGCGGATTCATGCATTCCGACCCCGCCAGGAACGCCGAGCTGTTCGGGTCGTCCGTCAGGATTACGCTGGCTTCTTTCAGATACTTCACGACCTCCGGATAGATCGCCTCGATACCGGCAAACTTCGTGGTCAGGTCCATGCTGCGCCGTAGGGAATCCAGCCGCTCGATCATGGGCGGCACGTCCTGGCGATACCACATGCTCGTGTATCCGATTTCGGGCGTGGCCTCGGCGCATTTCATCATCATGTCGAACACGCCGGTGTCGACGGCTTTGACCGCCGCCGCCGGATAGTCGTAGTACGCTGTCGGGCCGCAATCGAAGGCCTGCATCAGGAAACGCTGGTCAAAGGTCTCGCGAAAGGCTTCCGCCTGGCCCGTCCATACAAGGTAATGCGTCCAATCGGGCCCGCAGTAGTAGACGAGCTCATGATTGCGCTCATACTCGGCCTGCGTAGGTTTCTGGAACGCGACCATTTCCTCGATGAGTGCCGCGGGAATCTTGAGCCGATTATCCGAGCCCGCGGTGCAGCCCTTCTGCAAACAGAGGCGCCTCACTTCCTCGTTCTCAACCAGGATGCCGACGTTCGCGAGAAGAGACAGCGTCTTCTCCGCAAGTTCTTCTAAGTCTGCTGACCTGATCATATCGGGTCTCCCGTATCGGTCGTGGCCGTCCGCTGCGCCTGGACGTGATGGTACGCGTCATACCGGAACCGGCAAAGCGGCGTCCAGCCGCCGCACTCCAAACCCGGCAAAGCGGCGTCGAGCCGCCGCACTCCAAACCTGACCGAACTTGCGAGTCAGGTGTTTAGTAGGGCAGTCCGGAATGTCGATACTTGACGGGCGGTTCCTCGAGGAAATCGGCGGCGAAGAACTCTTTGCGGGCAGGGTCTGTGCGTTTCTTGAGCCTGATCCGTTTGCACGCGCCGGGTGGAACGGTGCGGCGCGTGCCGTTCAGGGCAAGCACCACGTTCTTTGTCCCGAGGTTGTGCGCCTCGACTTCTTGCGGACGCACGCTGAAAAGGTTCACGCGATGGCCGTTCGACGTGACTTGCCATGACTGGACGTCCACGCGTTTCTCTTCAGGTATGAGGGCGAGCGGGCCGCATAGATAGGCGAGCCGCAGATCGCCGGCAGGGATATCGAAGCGCTGCGTAAGGCGGCCCTTGACCCACAGCCGCGCCGTCGCAGCGTTGTCCGGGTCGGTGTTGAGGAAGTAAAGGACGCTGTAGCGTCGCCTGGAATTCGGCAACCGGCCATCGTACACCGCGTAGCGCACACGGTCGTTGCTGAGCAGCCGGATATCGCCCTGCTCGCCCTGGAGCACGACGCGCAACAGGTCGTCGGTAAGGCGGCTCACCCCTTCGTCGCCAGGATACTCCCTAACCGCGACGAGGAACGCTTTCCCGCGGCCGAGGCTGTTCTCGATCACGACCGCCTGTCGAGCGAGTTGCTCTTCGGAGACGTCGTAGAAGTCGCTGTGGCCGCTGATGACCCTGCCGGTGGTGGTCTCGACTTTTGCCGGGGTCATGTTGCCGATCAGGCGCGGGTCGGTGTTGATGCGCCAGAGTGGGAAGCGATAGGATTTCAAGGTCGAGTCGGCCATGCACTTGATGCCGCGCACGTCCTTCTTGTCCCAACCCTTGATGCGTACGCCGAATAGGTCCGAGAAGTCGCCCTTGTTGAAGAGCCGTAGCCCCTTGGCCCTGTCCGTGTGGGTGCTGAGATGGGCAAGGTACATGACGAGATGGCCGCCGCCCTCGACGTAGGCCTTGAGTTTATCGTAAATCTCGCGCGTCATCGTGTTCCAACCCAGAAAGACCAGACACGAGTACCGTTCGAGCACGTCCAGAGGCGCTTCGATCTGCGCCACGTCGTATTGGCCGTAGGGCGGATTGCCCGAGAACTCGAGTGCGCCTTGCACCGTCTCCCTGTTCCAGTCTTCCTTGCGATGGAACTTGTCCACAAAGCGCCAGCCGCGTTCGGGAGGTCCCTCGATCCATTTCTCGTCGTGGTATTGGCCCCAGGCGTATCGGTTCCATAGGCCGGGCGCGCCGTCGAGATGGCCATAGGCCACGGCGAGGCGCACGCGCGGCCCGTCTGTCGGGCGCACGTGGACGCGCGCGAACTGCCAGGCTTCGCGGAGCGAGCGGCGGATGCGTTTCATTTCCTTGCTGTGAAAAGCGAACTTCTGTTTGCGTGGGGCATTGGCGTAGGTGTAGTGGCCCGACTCGGGATAGATGAAGTGGGCGCCGGCGATGTACGAGAAGAACAGGGAGGTCCGCCAGCGCTTTTCGTATAGGGGGTCGAAGCTCATGCCGCCGTAGCAGTGCATGGCGATGTGGGCGCCCCAGGTCTTGTCGAACGCGCGCGCCGCGCCGCGGATGGCCGCGTGCATGAGATGCGGGTCGCCGGGCATGACCTCGAGACACAACACATCGATGCCAGCCATCACGTGATGCTTGAACACGATGCTCGAGTCCACGTTCATCAACGGGCCTTTGCCGAGTTCCTCGCGTTCGAAGTCGAGCCACTTCTTGCAATACGCCACATAGGCTTGTTGGGCTTCGGCGTGGGTCGCGCAACGCGCCAGGTTCTCCCAGTTCTCGGCGCCGCGGTTGATCGTGTAGGCTTTCGGCCAATAGAGCACGCCGCCGATTTCGCCGATGGTCACCCGGCCGAAGTAGTACTCGCCTGCCGCGTCAATGATTTCGTCCACGTCGGCTTTGCTGTGGAACGCATCGCGCGGGATCATCTCGCGATAGGCCCAGCAGAGGTCGTGGCCGCCTCGGTAGAGCAACTCGCTGAAGCACAGGTAGATCCGGTGTTCCCTGCAATACCGCGCGACCGCCAGGGCCTCGTCCTTCTCGCGCGGAATCAACGTGAGCACGATAT
>Ga0114930_10005262_pt1 | contig 10693 bp, 5 predicted proteins | sample AnhtaG_FD_87300 | JGI IMG/M metagenome (GOLD analysis project Ga0114930, IMG submission 87300) | Deep subsurface microbial communities from Anholt, Denmark to uncover new lineages of life (NeLLi) - Anholt_01485 metaG | ecosystem: Environmental > Aquatic > Marine > Oceanic > Sediment | place... | reverse complement strand
CTGCGCGGCGTGTAAACATGGCAACAGCGCCGCTCCGCTGAAAAAAAGCCACAAGAACACCGATACATAATTCCACCATGCAAATCCAGATGAAATCTTCATTCCCCAGTGAGCGCGTCAGGAGTGATGGAAATCCGACTATACCATGCCCCATTAACAATACCCCAACCATACAGGCAATCGCCAGACTGATTACTGCTTCACGGGTAATAAAAGCAAGAAGAACCGCAAGTAATGGTGGGATTATAGAAGTCCAATAGGGTTCCAAATAAACCTCATTCTTTTACTTAACCTCTAATATACCGCTATTGTCCACATACCTGATTTCTATTCCGAATGGCGTGATAAGGGAAGAGAAATGTATGCATCTACAGAAACATAAATCGTTTACACAACTTTTGGAAAATTGTTTTTGTAGCATAAACTAAGTGTATGCAAAATTTTTGTGCAGAGATTTCTCGTCCCGAAGCTTCGGGAGCCATGGCAATCTCTATGTATCGAATACCTACATCATGTGTTCATAACTCGAAAATCTATTGCAATTTGGTAAAAAATATAAAAGTTCTGTCATCAAGTTATGCAAAAAAATAAAAAAGCCCAATCCAAAGGTCAAGCTATTTATACGAAATTATGGTTTATACGACATTTTGTTTGAAAAAATAGAGATGAGCAATTATTGAGTTAATTTCAAACAAAATGTCTGAAGGAATATTTAAGAATTTTGAATTTCTCTGCGGCTCTGCGGTTGATAAGCAATATAATTGTGTTCAAACAGGGGCGCAAGGCTTTGCGATACTACAAAATTCGGTTATCATTATGAACCCGTATTGGCTAATTAAACCATCCTAATAGTCAAAGGATAACGGAATTTTTCTCCGCTGTTTGCTTTAACTGCAGCGATAATCACAAAGACGTTGGCAAATATCCACAAACAAATCAAAAGAAATATACCAATTACTACCAGAATCAGAATCGCCGACACAATTGCATAAATAGTTATGGATATCTGAAAATTAAGAGATTCCTTACCCTGATCATCAATAAGCGGCGATTCATCCTTCTTAAGCAGCCAGATAACCAGCGGTGCGATAATGTTACCGAATGGAATGAAATAAAAGGCAAATGCCCCGAGATGACAGAACGTTGCCTACATATTTTCCTGTTTCTCGTCCATTTCAGCCATAATTGCATCCCCTTTCTCTAAAAACATTCAAATTTTTAAATACACAAAATTTGGATTTTATGAATCTATTGTTGTTTTGGGAAAGTCAACATTTTTCTTCATCGACAGAGTAATCCGTTTCCGATCTAAGTCGACGTTGAGTACTGTAACCGTTACTTTCTGGTTGACTTTAACTATGTCTGCAGGATTCTTTACAAATCGGTCGGCAAGCTGGCTGATATGCACCAAGCCGTCCTGGTGCACACCGATATCCACGAAAGCGCCGAACCGGGTGACGTTAGTCACGATACCGGGCAGCTTCATGCCGGGTTTCAGGTCTTCAGGCTTTTCGACTTCTTCTGCAAATGAAAAGATTTCGAATTTTTCTCGTGGGTCGCGCCCCGGTTTTTCAAATTCCGCCATAATATCGTTCAAGGTGGGAATGCCGACAGTTTCGGTTATATATTTTTTAATGTCGATTCTTTTTCTCAGTGACACATCGCCTATCAGGTCTTTGACCGAGCACCCCAGATCGACCGCCATCTGTTCTACAACGGAATAGCTTTCAGGGTGAACAGAGCTGGCGTCGAGGGGGTTTTCGCCGTCCATTATACGCAGGAATCCCGCCGCCTGCTCAAATGCTTTCGGTCCCAGTCCGGTGACATTTTTCAGTTCCTCGCGCGTGCGGAAAGGACCGTTTTCATTCCTGTGATTGAAGATGTTTTCGGCGAGTTTTGGTCCCAGACCGGAAACATACATGAGCAGCTGTTTACTTGCGGTATTCACATCAACGCCGACGCTGTTGACGCAGCTTACAACCACGTCGTCGAGACTCTGCCTGAGCATGCACTGGTCTACGTCGTGTTGATACTGCCCGACGCCGATCGATTTAGGGTCGATTTTAACCAATTCTGCAAGCGGGTCAATCAGGCGTCTTCCAATAGATACCGCCCCGCGAACAGTCACGTCGTGGTCGGGAAATTCTTCACGCGCAACTCCCGAAGCGGAGTAGATAGAAGCTCCACTTTCGTTCACTAAAACCACGGGAATTTCATTATCTCCAGATAGATTCAACCTGCGAATAAACATTTCGGTTTCTCTCCCGGCGGTGCCGTTCCCGACTGCAATCACTTCGACGTCGAACCGCCTGCACATATCAATGACTTTTTGCGCAGCTTCCTCCGCTTCGTGTCCCGGGTTGTGGGGGAATATTGTGTCGTGATACAACAGTTTGCCGTGGCGGTCAAGACAGACCACCTTGCAGCCGGTGCGGAAACCCGGGTCGACTGCAAGCACATTTTTTTGACCCAGCGGAGGCGCAAGTAACAGGTGCCGGAGATTATCCGTAAAAACGGCAATCGCTTCATCATCAGCGCGCATTTTGGTTTCCACGTGCATCTCAGTTTCCATCGATGGTGCAAGCAGCCTCTTATAACTGTCGTGCACCGCCATTTTCACCTGTTCTGCGGCTTCATTGTCCGCCTTGATAAATAAACGCCCCAGCAAAGTTATAGCCTCTTCTTCAGGCGGAAGTATATGCAGCGACAGGAACAGTTCATTTTCACCGCGCCTCATTGCCAAAATGCGGTGTGACTTTACCTGAGCCGCAGGTTCCTCCCATTCATAATAATCTTTATATTTGATCCCATCGGATTCCTTTCCCGGCAGCACTTTCGACCTGAAGACTGCCTTTTCTATAAACAATTCCCGCATTTTGGCACGAGCTTCTTCATGTTCGTTAACCCATTCAGCGATAATATCGCGTGCGCCTGCGAGTGCGTCTTCGGCGGTTTCGACTTTTTTCTCCTGGTCAACGAAAGCTTCAGCCTCTGCGGCAGGATCGATGTCCTTCTGTTCAAACAACAGCGCTGCAAGCGGCTCCAGCCCTTTCTCCCGGGCAACGGTTGCGCGGGTGCGGCGTTTCGGACGGTATGGCAGGTATATATCTTCAAGCACTGACATGGTTTCGGCAGCGTCGATCTTGTCTCTGAGTTCGTCGGTCAGAAGCTCCCGTTCTTCGAGTGATTTCAGGATGGCTTCACGGCGTTTATCCAACTCAGCGAGCTGCGAAAGCCGGTCGCGAATTGCTGTAATTGCTACTTCATCAAGACTGCCGGTAGCTTCTTTCCGGTACCGGGCGATGAAGGGTACCGTTGCGCTGGCATTCAACAGACCGGCGGCAGCCTCGACCTGCGAAACGCTCAGATTTAACTCTTCTGCAATTTTTTTAAGGTGTTTTATATTTAATTCCATTGTACGAAGGCGTGTGTTGAATTATTTTTTTCCAGTCCCCGGATTTGAGTCGGCAGCAACTGCGGCAGCGGCGGCAAGTTCGGCAAGCGGCACTTCATTTTTGCGCCCGCACCGGGGGCAGGTTATTGCAGGATTTTTAAAATCGGGGGGTACTTTTATTTTAAGTCCGCATACGCATACTAAAAATGCGTATTTATTCACCTTTCTCATCAAATCCCCGATGTCTCTCATTCCTTTCTTTTTCCCCGGTTCTTTCCGCTTTTTTACCGACGCTTTTCGTATCGGAATATCTTTGGTTTCCTGCAATCCGGATGACGGGATAATTGTTGCTGATTTTCCTTTGGTAATCGCATAAGCATTTTGATAATTTTTGAAATTTGCACCCTGTGAGATATTCCTTAAGATTTTTATTCTTTCGGTAATCGGCGGATGGGTGCTTGTGAGATTCGAGAGTTTCCTGCCTTTCTTTTTTAGAGGATTGGCAATATACATAGGAGCCGTTACTTTATTCGCAGAGGCGAGGTCGAGGTCTGATTGAGAAATTCTTTCCAGGGCGGAAGCTAATCCTTCGGGGTATCGTGTCAACCTGACGGCAGAAGCATCGGCAAGATATTCCCGCTTTCTTGAGATTGCAAAATAGAGCAGACGGGCTAAGATAGGGGCTAAGATGGCAAGGACAATAGCTACGACCATTATGATCAATTGTGCCTGTCCCCCGCCTCCTCTCGAGGAACTGCTGTACCTTCTGCCTGACAACGAAGAATAAAACATGCCTCTTAAAAAGACTTCCGAGATAATCACAATGCTCCCAAGCAGTATACCCGCAAAGGTCATATAGAGCACATCCCGGTTTATGATATGTGACATCTCATGAGCGACAACTCCCTGAAGCTCATCCCTGTTTAACCGGGAGAGAAGCCCGGCGGTTACCGCTATAGCGCTTTTTTCCGGTTTCATTCCTGTTGCAAATGCATTAGGCGCAGGGTCGGGGATTATATATATCTTCGGCATAACCGGGAGACTTGCCGAGATTTTCATCTCTTCCACAACATTAAAAAGCTGCGGGTGAACATCGTGTGTAACCTCTTTTGCCTTACTTACCGCCAGGATTATAGAGCTGCCCGAATAATAACTTATCATGGACAAAATAAACCATATAGCGAGGGCAATAAAAATACCCGTAATACCTCCGCCAAAAAAAATAAAACCGATAACATATCCTAACGCAACGAGGCAAATCCCCATGCACATAAAAAGGATTATTGATTTTCTTCTATTTGCCTGTATTAATTCCCACATAGTTATCTACACCGTTTATTTTATGAGCAAATCTTTCGTAGGTTAACTACTCAGGTCATTAAATTGTTTGCATTTTGAATGGTCTTTACTTCGCTGTCGAAGGTGTTCTTCACCTTCGACTTCTTTTACTTTTTGTGTATATTATAACCTGCGAGGTGAAGAACACCTCGCCGAGCAAATATACACGATTATATAATAAAATGTAAACTATTTAATGCTCTCCGTAATAACTACAAAACTTCTGTAATATTTGGTCCATCATGAAAATTAGTACCTGAAAAAAAATTAAGGTTCATCAGGAAATTTGTTTGCACATAGCTAAAAATATTGGAAATGATTGAATTTCCTAATAAAATAATGTGTTTATCCGTAGGAACCCCGAGTACTCGGGGTTCTTGGTCGATTGCGTTAGTCCCGAGTATTCGGGATCATGAACACGCCTTGGCGTGTTCCTACGAGTATGAGACCAAACATATATATGAACATACCGTCAATTTGTGCAAAAGAAATGTCTGAAGAACCAAAATTAATACTGAAATAGTATATGGTAATTTTAACGGAAGGCAACGAATCCCGAGTACTCGGGATGAATTTCTCAAAACCTTCCGTAACTGAAAAAACCAAAGAACATGTCTGAACCGCTGATCCCGAGTACTCGGGATGATTAAATGATTACTATGATGAAATCCCGAAGCTTCGGGATCATGTGGATCATTTCATCCCCGATTGCTCGGGGTGGTTCTGACAATTTATGTATATTTCCTATTGCATAAGTCATCCCGCTTAGCGGGATTGAGCTTGATTTTTACAAAAATTTAGTTTTTTATAAGTAGTAAAATTTATGAGCTTTTAAGCTAAAAACTAATAGATGATAGCCGAAAGCTAATAACTGAGAACTGAGAACCTTAACCTTTCACACCTCTTTAATACTCATGTAAAGGATTTTCATTGCCTCGTCGATTTCATCTTCGGTTACGTTCAACCGAGGCCGGCAGCGAATGCTTTTCTCGCCGCAGCCGAGAATAATCATGCCGTTTTTATAAGCATTTTTATTAGCTTGGTCTCTTTGTAATGTTGTCGGCAAATCAAAAGCACACATCAGACCTCTCCCCCGAACGTTTGAAATTTTATCCGGAAGCTGTTCCTGCAGGTTCGTCAATCCGGCAAGCAGATATAAACCCATTTTTGCCGCATTTTCGAGAATTTTTTCTTCATCGATTATTTCAAGGTATTTTTCAAAACGCACCATGTCAATTAGGTTACCCCCAAATGTGGAATTTATGCGGCTTGAAACATGAAAAACATTATCCGGCACTTCATTGATTCTTTCGGATGCCAGTATACCGCAGATTTGCGTTTTTTTACCGAAAGCCATCAAGTCGGGGCGTACATCGAAATGCTCATGACTCCACATCTTACCCGTTAAGCCGATACCCGTTTGCACTTCGTCAAAAATTAATAATATCCCGTTTTCATCACAGATGGTTCGTAACGCCTGCAGAAACTCTTTTCTAAAATGATGGTCGCCTCCCTCTCCTTGAATCGGTTCGATTATAATTGCCGCAATATCGTCGGGGTCTTTTTCGATGGCTTTGTGAATTAAATGGAGGCTTTCCTTCTCCAGCTTTTCCACGTCCCTGATGGATTTATCAGTGAGAGGGAAGGTAATTTTTGGATTGGGAATTCGCGGCCAGTTAAATTTCGGAAAATAATCCGTTTTTGCAGGGTCGGTATTTGTTAATGAGAGGGTGTATCCTGAACGACCGTGAAACGCATCAAGAAAGTGAATAACCTGGAATCCCTTTTCTTCTTTAATACCTTTTGCGAAGTTTTTTCGCACTTTCCAGTCAAACGCCGCCTTCAAGCAATTTTCAACCGCAAGCGCACCACCTGAAACAAAGAAAAGATTGGGCAGATAATCCGGGATTGCGATTCGCGAAAATGTCTGTACGAACGATGCCATCTGTTCCGTATATATGTGCGAATTCGATGGTTTATTCACCGCTGCCCGGGAGAGCTTCTCCAGAAACTCGGGAGTCACCATCTTGGGGTGGTTCATACCGACCGGATTTGTAACGAAAAATGTGAAAAAATCAAGATAACGCTTATCTTGCAATGAATCATACAAATAACCGCCCTGACTTTTGCCCAGATCGAGAACTATGTCAAATCCATCGACAAGCATATGCTTTGTTAAAATTGAATGAACCGCAGCGGGAGTTATGCGTTCCATGGTCGGCTCCTTAATCCATACATATCTTAGTCAAATGATTTTAATGCACAGTGATACCAAAAATATCGCTCTTCAGATACTATTCTGCAAAAACAGATTAAAAAGTGAGATTGCTGTTTTTTTCACATTTTTTTCAACTGATAAGGACGTGGTTTTATGTAATCGGAATATACTTCCGGGCCGGAATACGTATTTATCTAAAGTAATGTAATGCAAAACAGTGACTTAGGATAGAATTTTATATTACAAGACAAAAATTTGGCAAATTTTATAAATGTGCATTAGTAAAGCTGTGTGTTGGTCCTGAAGTTTCGGGATCACCAACATACTAATTGCTATAATAAAATAATTTCATTTTATAGAAAGGTTTTCGTTCAGCACTGTTGGTGATAACACCAACAGTGAGCTAAACTGGCTACGGAAGCGAGAGCTTCTGCTTTATTAGTTTCTATTGAGTGGCCATTTAAACCTTTTTGTTCTTGTTCCACTCAGAGGTAAATGACCACTCATACTATCCTATTGTTAACTAAAGTTTTTTATGCCACAATTCAGGCATTAACATTCTCCCTTATTATACTGTTTCTGAAACCTCGAGTATATCTATATTTCTCTTCTTTAGCTCTTCCATGAACCTGTCGTAGGCCTTGCCCTTTATACAGTCTTCGACGGGAACTATACCTTTTTCCGTAATCAATCCTTCAAGTATGAGCTTAGCTGTAATAGCACACGGAAAACCAGTAACCCTCATCATTGAAGTGAACCCGTTTTTTATATCCGCTTTATCCCACATGAAGTGCTCAATTTTGACCTTTTTGCCATCTTTTGTCCCTATTGTTGTGTTGTACATAACGCACACATCAGTGTCACCCTCACGGGCTTGGAGTCTGGGGGTAATAAGGGATAGTAAGAATTCTCGGGGTACTATTTTTGAACCCTTGAATTCCTGCGGTTCAAGATCAAGCAATCCACATTCTTTCAAAGTGTCTATTCCTTGAAAATGACCAGACCAGCGGATTGTTTTTTCTGCAAATTCTTTTAGTTCCGTCCTTGAGAAGATGAAACTGGGCATACCCGGTGTAACGGCGCACTCCAACGCCTCATTTTTGCCAAACTTTGTGAATTGAAAACTTTCCCGATCACCGATCGCGGGCACTTCTACAACCTTACCGTTCTTAATTACATTCAACTTAATCATATACTCACGCAAGACATGTTCGAATGCCCACGTGATCATGTATTTTAGTGGGTGCTTCTGAGCACTTTCTTTCGATGGGATACCACCAACCCGTGCTATTGCAGATTCCACAGTATCCAACATACTGATTGCATGACCTACCGTTACATTACTCAGACCCGGCGCAAAACCCATGCCGTCAACAAATGTAACTCCATTTGCAATAGCGGTATTGTGGAGCCAGTCGCCATATTCATTAAGCGTCATCCCCTCCGGGACTTCCAATCCCTCGGTCTCATAGGCGTCCGGGCGACGGTGATACTCTTCGAGCATGTCGACAATGTTCAAACCAGCCTCAATAGCAAAATGATCCACTTTATAGCTTCTCATCCTGTCAGGCATTGCATTGACGCCAACATCGTACTGCTTCATTAATTGTATCGTGCTCTCTTTGTCGTTCACATCCAAAACGTGCGGAATCACTTTGTCACTACCTATCCATTCTTTAGTCTTCTCCAGCGCATTCTTTCGCCTTCCGGTAATACCAATAGATTCAATCTGTTTGTCTTTGGAAAAATCCCATGCAACCGCAGATCCGATCTTTCCTGAACCACCAAATACTAAGGCTTTCATAACATCTTCCTCCGTTTCTTAACGTTAGGGTTTCCTCTTTTCTTACCAAACAAACATTCTTTAACTTTATGTCCTCAAGACATTTTGAATATTTTCAGTTAATCAGTTAAATAGTAAGAAATATTTTTCGCTTTTTCAAGGTTTTTAAAATTTTTTTAATAATTTCTGATTAGCCAGAAAATCACCTCATTTGATTATCAAAACATTTCCATTATTCTAACAATGAAAATAATAACAAAATAAGAAAAGATTTTTAAAACATGCTTCTTTTTTGTATCTTATATAAATTAGCGCACTATTAACATCAATGTACGAGAATTCTTATATTGTGAAGTAGTTTTTTATTTTCTCTCTTTTTCCTTTCCCGCAGGGACCACTTCGTGGTGCGGCTCTGCGGTAAAAAAATACATCACCGCAAAGGCGCAGAGATGAACCTTTAGAGATAAAAATAGTTAAACTGTATGAAGTTATAATATTTGTTTTTAACTCGATAAGATCTTTTACTTTTAGCAATTATTTGGTGGAACGCATCGATGTCTATTTTATGGCGCTACATACTACGCTCGTTTTTTAGTCCATTCGTATTTGCCATGGCGGTGATTATCTTTCTTTTTATGACCAATTATTTTATAAAAGAGATCCCCCAGCTTTTAAGTAAAGATGTTTCGGTTTCGGTTATAGTTAAATTAATTACATTAAATATGGCATGGATAGTTGCGCTTGCTATTCCAATGTCGGTTCTTGTTGCAACGCTTATGTTATTCGGACGGATGTCGGCGGATAACGAGATTACAGCTATGAAGGCGAGCGGCTATGGTTTGCATAAGGTAATGCTGCCGATGCTGGTTCTGGCATCGATAATTGCTTATGGAAATTACCGCTTTTGTGATGATGTTTTGCCGGAATGGAACCACCAGGCGCGCGGGTTATTTACAGACATTAATTTAAAGAGACCAAGCCTCTCCTTTCAAGAAGGTATTTTTTCAAATGAAGAACTTATAAAAACTCACCGCCTGAAATTTAAAAATATAGACCATCTATCAAATTGGGTGTACGAAGTAACTATTTTAGATTATTCCGACCCCAATATTTTCAGGATAGTTATTGCTGAAAAAGCCACACTCGATTACAATGAAGACGAAAATCAGATAGTCATGGTTTTATACAATGGGGAAATGCATGATGTGAAACCGCAAACTCTTTCGGAATACAGGAAGTCCGATTTTGAAAGGTATAAAATCCCAATCGATGTTGAATCTACAAAATTACATCGCAGCACAAAGGATTTCCGTGGCGACCGGGAAAAAAGCATCGCCATGTTGCAGGAGGATATTGAGCAAAAGGAAAATGATGTAAATAATTACAAACAATCAATGCTCCAAAAAGTTCGTAAAAGTATTGGTGGTGACATCGTAATCTCACCTGAGCTTGAATCTTTTCTGACCAATCTGACCTTTGACGATTTTTCAGAAGACACAAATCGTGGGTTTTATATTAATAAAGATCAGGACAATCCGGTAATAAAAGAAATTAACAAACTAACTTCGTTGGTAAATTCTATCCGGTCAGAAAATGTTTTATTACTGGAAGAAGCGAGAAAATCTATTAATAAACTGACAGTAGAAATACAGAAGAAATATTCAATACCGGCGGCTTGTATAGTTTTTGTATTGATTGGTGTGCCTCTTGGAGTAAGAGTGCGGCGCGGCGGATTGGCTGTAAGCGGCGGATTAAGCGTTTTATTTTTCTTGATCCATTGGATTTGCCTTATTGGCGGGGAGACGTTAGCAGACCGAAATATAATGTCGCCATGGATGTCAATGTGGATAGCCGACATCCTGGTAGGTGCAGCCGGTATCTGGCTGACAATCAACATGATACGAAAATAAAGTAAACCAGACGCTGAAGGACGCTGATCCCGCTTAGCGGGATGATTTTT
>Ga0114930_10005260_pt1 | contig 10694 bp, 8 predicted proteins | sample AnhtaG_FD_87300 | JGI IMG/M metagenome (GOLD analysis project Ga0114930, IMG submission 87300) | Deep subsurface microbial communities from Anholt, Denmark to uncover new lineages of life (NeLLi) - Anholt_01485 metaG | ecosystem: Environmental > Aquatic > Marine > Oceanic > Sediment | place... | reverse complement strand
GGTTTGGCTACCTGCCGACACTTCCCTGATAGACTGGTTCCGACAGCATGTATTTTCACAACATGTCTTCATGGATTGTGCTTTATTGATAACGGCATGTATGCCTTCTGTATTATCAATAGCCTCGGCAAGCTGGGTTATCGGCGCATCCCATTCAATAATTGTTTCCAAACGGTCCCGTTCATCAATTGGCAACTCTTCGAGCCATTGTAAAGCTTCCTGGGCTTGCTGCCGCAGGTTGCTCGCCTTAATAAGCTCGCTGAGCAAGTCCGGCACAGCAGCAGGCTCAATCTCGACAGACAAGGCTTCATCCAACTGTCTCTTCTGATTGTGCGCATCGACGCTTCCGATTGTTGCTGTGGTGTTGAACACTGCCGGGATTTGGATTGTAAGATTGTAGACAAGTGACTTGTCCGAAAGAGTTTCTTTTTTAACTGTACATTTCATTTTGTTTCTCCTGAAAAAAGTCAATAATTTAGGATGGTTTTCTTTCAATGACTTCTGATGAATCAGTTTGGTTTGTTTCTGTTTGATATGGTGGGGTAATGTTTTTTCGTTGTCAGCCCTTTTCAGCCGGGGTTGTATCCTGCCACTGCCATACAACGGTCCTTGTGTTGATGGGCTCGCCCCGGGCTTCCAGAATCTTACACCGCCGGGCTAATTCTTCGGCTTGTCTTTTGGCTTCCTTGTGATCCTTTTGGTAACCCTTTTGGCGAAGATCCTCTAAATGACCCGTTAGACCCTTTAATTCTTGGAATGGGCCAGGACCCATTGATAACCGAAGACCCTTCTGGGATGGATAGTATTGGAAAATTGCTCGGTGAGACCGAAGCTGACATAGAGAACCGTTCTTTAGTGCCGCCCAGACAGGGAATGGCCCCTGGTGAAACAGCAGACCATTTGGAAGGCAGCACAGAAAAAACACCGCCGAAACTGTGGGGACCAGACGAGCTTGGAAGAAAACTGGGCCGGTTGGAAGAGGATATCGAAACCTCACCAGCAGAAGCAGGCTTTATAGAGCCACAAATAGATATGCCACAGCAGGATGGCCATGTCACCTCTGGAAAGGAAACACGAGATAGGCCACCTTATCTTGAAGAATCGCAACAGTCTACACCATCCCATAGACCACCGTATCGTCAAGGAGGCAGGATTGGCCGTCGCGGAGGTAGAAACTTTAGTAGCTCTACGACAGGGCAAGAGCAAGGGCAAGATAATGAGTTGTACTGCCCCATCGAGGACGATTATGTATCGCAGGATTTCTGTGAAGACAACGAATGTGAATTCTACAAAGTTTCAGACTCAGAAGCTGCTTGGTACTGTACTTATTACGATGAAGAGAATTTGTAATCAAGGTAATAAGGCAAATGAAGACTTGATTTATAAATGGCCTAATAATGAATAATCGTAATACAAACGAGGAGTTATTTCGTTATGCCTGATAGAAGATTTATACATCTTCATCTACACAGCCAGTATTCACTGCTGGACGGAGCGATAAAGTTTGATGGTCTCCTGGAGCGGTGCAAAGAGCTTAGTATGGACTCGGTGGCGATTACTGACCACGGCAATTTGTTTGGTGCTATCAAGTTCTATACAAAAGCAATGGCTGCAAACATCAAACCAATTATAGGTATCGAAGCATATGTTGCACCCGGCAGCAGGTTCGATAAGCAAAAAAGCTCTATCGGTGATTCCTCATATCACTTGATTCTTTTGGCTGAAAACAATACCGGCTACAAGAACCTCCTCAAACTGGCCAGCATCGGGTTTACAGAAGGGTTTTACTATCGCCCCAGAATTGATAAGCAAATCCTTGCCGACCTTAATGAAGGACTGATATGTACGTCTGCCTGCCTGAAAGGTGAACTTGCCCGCTTGCTGGACAAGGGAGACGAAAAAGCAGCGAAAGCCATCGCGGAAGGTTATACCAAAATGTTCGGCCCCGACAGGTTCTTCATCGAAATCCAGTCTCATGAAAATGATGACACGGGCATCAACCAGGCATTGATTGACCTTGCTAATAAAACCGGTCTGCCGCTGGTGGCAACCAACGATGTGCATTTTCTTAATGAAGATGATTACGAAGCTCATAACTGCCTGTGTTGTATAGGCACCGGCAAAAAAGCTGATGACCCGGACAGGATAATATATCCAAGAGACTTATTTCTAAAAGGTGCAGAACAGATGCACGAGGAGTTTAAGGATACCAGCGGGGCATGCGACAATACTTTGGCTATTGCTCAACGATGTAATGTTGAAATCGACTTAAACAGCCGACATGCACCTGTTTTTAAGCCTGCTGATGGTTCCACGCCCGAAGAGCTTCTTAGAAAACTTGTATTTGAGAATGCAGAGAAGCTTTATGGCAAACTGAACAGTGAAATAAAAGACCGCATCGAAAGAGAACTTGGACTTATCGAGAGCAAAGGCTTCGCCGGTTACTTCCTGATTAACTGGGACCTCTGCCAGTGGGCACGTAAAAATAATATTCCTGTGGGAGCTCGCGGCAGTGCGGTTGGAACTGTTGTAGGGTACTGCCTGGGGTTGTGCAATATCGAACCTACCAGATATGGGTTACTGTTTGAACGTTTCATGGATCCTGAGCGCAATGAGATGCCAGATATAGATATTGATATATGCCAGGTAAATCGGCAAAGGCTTATTGATTATGTGCGGGATACATACGGCCACGTTGCCCAAATTATAACATTTGGAACAATGGGGGCACGTGCGGTAATCCGTGATATATGCAGGGTGAAAGATGTGCCGCTTGCCAAGGCTAACCGGTTGGCAAAGCTCGTTCCCGATTCAGCAGGTATGACACTCGATGCAGCATTAGAGGCTGACCTGGAATTAAAACGGTCTTATGAAATGAATGAGCTGACCAGGGAAGTAATTGACATCTGCAAAAAGCTGGAAGGTCTTGCCCGGCATGCATCGGTTCATGCAGCAGGACTTGTTATAGCTGATGAGCCTTTGACTAATTTTACACCGCTTTACAAAGCGCCCGGCTCAGAGGATATCGTTACCCAGTACGATGGGGATATGGTTGAAAAGGTTGGGCTGCTAAAGATGGACTTCCTGGGCCTGAAGACACTGAGTGTACTCGAACGATCTCGCCAATTAGTCAGGGATATTCACGACGTGGATATTGACCTGGAAAAGCTTGAACCCAGTGAAAGAGAAGTTTTTGAATTATTTTGCAGCGGCAAAACAAAAGGAATTTTCCAGTTTGAATCCAGTGGTATGCAGGATTTGCTGATGAGAATCAAGCCTGACCGGCTGGAGGACCTGATTGCTGCCAATGCCCTTTATCGCCCAGGCCCGGTAGTTCTGGTTGACGACTTTATTGACCGAAAACACGGTACTGAATGGTCTCTGCCTCACCCTGTTATGACTGAAATTTTAGAGGAAACTCACGGTATTATGTTATATCAGGAACAGGTGATGCATATCTGTAATCGTCTGGGGGACATACCACTGCGGCAGGCTTATATGTTGATTAAAGCGATAGGAAAAAAAGACGCAAAAAGTGTCGCAAAAACAAAAAAGAAATTCGTTGCCGGATATATCGGTAACGGTTTAACGCAGGAGCAGGCGGATGAGATTTTTGGGCTTATCAAGCGTTTTGCCAAATATGGCTTCAACAAGAGCCACGCAACACGTTACGCTTTTATCGCATATCAGACCGCATATATGAAAACGTATTGGCCTGTTGAGTATATGGCTGCACTGCTTACATATGATATGGGAAATACCAAAAAGGTTGTTGAATACATCCGTGAATGCAAAAGGTTGGGAATCAAAGTCCTGTTACCTGATATTAATGAAAGCAGTATTGATTTTACACCTTTGTATGACAAAAACAAAAACGCGGTAATTCGTTTCGGCCTGGCGGCGATTAAAAAGGTCGGTGAAAAGGCGGTGAAACAAATTATTGCGACACGCAACAAAATCGGTAGTTTTCAGAACCTGTTTCATTTTTGCGAAAATGTTGATCTGCGGGCAGTGAATAAGCCGGTACTGGAAGCACTGATAAAAGCCGGTGCTTTCGATAAGCTCGGCGGCAACCGAGCCAGGATGACAGCAGGCATAAGAACCGCAATGAAAAATGGTTCAGCCGTTGCAGTAGACCGACAAAAGGGACAGTTGAATCTTTTTAGTCAACTCAGTAATCCTCCTTGTTCAAAAGATTGTCCGCTTCTGCCGGATGTTCCTCCGTGGTCACAAGATCAAATGTCAGCATATGAGAAAGGTGTCCTCGGATTCTATGTAACAGGCAGTCCACTAAGCCGCTACGTCGAAACTATAAGGCTTTACTCCACTCATAATAGTTCACACCTTCAGCGGTGTGGGCAGAGCGAGCTTGTTGTGATCGGCGGAATGATAACCAACAAGAGGTCTTATGTTATCAAAAAAGGGAAAAATTCGGGGAGGAAAATGGCCGCCTTTGTCCTCGAAGATCTGCAGGGACAGGTCGAGGTCGTGTTGTTCCCGGATGTCCTGGAAAAATATGGTCATTACCTGGTTGAAGATAAGGGTGTTTTTGTGAAAGGTAAGGTGGATTGCGGAAAAGAAAAGCCTAATGTTTTCGCTGATGAGTTAGTTGATTTGGATTCAGCAGGGACAAACCAGAAGGATGAAAATATAACAACCAAAATAAAAACTTCAGGAGAATAACGATGTCAGGAGAAAGAAGACAAAAAACAGGTGCCGTAGCACCTTTTGAACAATCCTGGTTTAAAAGGCGTTATCTGCGGAAAAACAAAAATGGGAAGGTGACAGAAACAATTGAACAAATGTTCCACAGAGCTGCAAATACTGTCGCGGAAACAGAGAGCAGGTATGGTGCAACAGCGTCACAGATAAAATCTATGGCTGAAAGGTTCTATAAGTTAATGGCCGACGGTTTTTTCCTGCCCAACAGTCCGACTATCATGAATGCCGGTCGCAGAAACGGGGTGCTGAGTGCCTGCTTTGTTCTTCCGGTTGAAGATAGTATTGATGGAATCTTCGATTCGGTAAAGCGTACTGCCATTATTCAAAAGGCAGGTGGGGGCACAGGATTTTGCTTTGGCAGGCTTCGCCCGACAGGTGACATCGTAGTCAGCACGGGGGGAACAACGTCAGGGCCGGTGAGTTTTATGGGCGTCTTTTCTGAGGGCACCAGTGCCATCCAGCAGGGAGCTTTCCGACGCGGAGCAAACATGGGTATGCTGAGTGTTGAACATCCTGATATATTGAACTTTATTTATGCCAAACGAAAGCTTAGTGTTTTTAACAATTTCAACCTGTCGGTCAAAGTGACGGATGAATTTATGGAAAAACTCCAGAATGACCCGCAGGCTCAGCATGTTGTTACTAATCCACGAACAGAGGGAAAATATGTAATCCCCCGATCCATAGGCACAAAGCCCTATACCATCAACAACCTTGTCCCGATAGAAAAGAGTTCAGAGACAGACTGTTATACCACCAAGGATATATGGAATACGATTGTCAGGTGTACCCACGCCACCGGCGAGCCGGGCGTTTGCTTTATTGATCGGGTCAACGAAAATAATCCAACGCCTGCCCTTGGCCGAATTGAAGCTACAAATCCCTGCGGCGAACAGCCGTTACTTCCTTATGAAGCCTGTAATCTCGGTTCTATTAATGTATCAAAATTTGTTACCAAAGACGGAACAGACCTGGATTGGAACTCGCTTGCCAGGACTGTAAAACTCGCTGTTCAATTTCTCGACGATGTGATTGATGCCAGTCATTATCCAATTAAAGAGATTCGCAAAATAAGCCTTGGTAATCGTAAGATCGGACTCGGACTAATGGGCTTTGCTGATACTCTTATTTTGCTGGGCATCAGGTACAACAGCAAAGAAGCAGTTAAGTTTGCAGGCAAACTCGCTGCTTTTATTCAAAAACACGCTCACCAGGCAAGTGAAGAACTGGCAAAAAAGCGAGGCTGTTTCCCGAACTGGAAAAATAGTGTCTGGGACACAAAACATAACCGACCTATGCGAAATGCTGCTGTGACTACAATTGCTCCGACCGGATCAATTTCGAGAATTGCGAACTGTAGCAGTGCAATTGAGCCAGTATTCAAAATAGCAAAAAATAAGGTGCAGAACGAACAGAAGTTTATTCAACTGCATGCCCTTATCGAAGAATTGGGAACTAAGGAAAAGTGGCTCTCTGATAACGTTCGGAATTTACTGAGCCAGGGGGTATTACCCAAAAACATCCCCCAAATCCCTTCGAGAATATCTCACGGGCTTGTAACTGCTCACGAAATCGCTCCCGAATGGCACGTTAGAATCCAGGCGGCTTTCCAGGAATATACTGACAACGCCGTATCAAAGACTATTAATTTGCTATCAGATGCTACAGCCGAAGATGTCGATGCGGCCTTTCGCCTCACTTATGAGCTTGGATGCAAAGGTACTACTGTATATAGAGATGCTTCTCGCGTCGATGAAGAACAGATGCTAAGTGCCTATGAAAAACTAACCCAGACTCCAAGGCCAAGAGCTCATAAAACCGAAGGCCAGACGACGAAATTCAGAATGGGCTGCGGGACGCTTTTCGTAACAGTCAACAAGGATAAAAATGGTCTTTGCGAGGTATTCGCAAATCTTGGCAAAGCCGGTGGTTGCCCTTCACAAAGCGAAGCCATGTGCAGGGCCGTTTCAGCAGCACTTCGATGTGGTGTAGACCCGAAAGTGCTCATAGAGCAACTAAAGGGCATTCGCTGCCTTTCGACAATTGCAAGCCGGAAGACCAATAAGAATATCGATGTGCTGTCCTGTCCGGATGCAATTGCACGAGCTATTGAAGATGCCTCGGGAGAGGATTGTGAATCTGTAGCGATTCTTGTCGTTAATAAATGCCCTGATTGTGGTCAGCCGCTACAAAAAGAAGCTGGCTGTGTTTTCTGTGATAATGATAACTGTGGGTTCAGTAAATGTGGCTAAAAGAAAATAAATTCTGTTTCTGGCCTAATTTCGCATATTTTCCTGATAAGCGAAATAATTTCAAATAAATTTTACACATATAAATAGAGGCCACGAAACGTTTTAGAGTGTGTTTTGAAATTTGACTTATGTTGTTTAGCAATATGGAGAGCAGAACTATGAGTGTTAGTATTGTTGACCGCTATATTGCAAAAGAGCTTAGCGTAGCTGAAGTTAAATCAATGCTTGAAACCAACCCGGGGCTTACGAATGAGAAGGGTTGTCATGGCTTTACCTTGCTCCATATCATGGCATCCGGAAGGCACAAGGATATAGTAGAACTCTTAATAGCGACAGGAGCAGACGTAAATACAAGGGAAAAAGGAGGACAAACACCGTTAGGTAAGGATTAAGGTATTTTTAGTTTGTTTATAAATTACTTATGAAGAACATGGAAAAAGCAGGCAACCTTAAAAGAACTCCCGTTATTAATAGGAAGATGCAAAAATGAAGACAAATAAAAACAAACCAGGAATTAGTAGCGACATAGCCACTGATGAAATGCTTAAGAGTATGCGTACTAAACCTGGTTTTACTAAAACAGGAAAACCGTTCGACCATGTAGTCAAAGACAGGGTCGCCAAAGGTAAATATCGGCTCCAATGTATACCAGCCGAAATCCTCGGCACAGCCCGCCCAATTGAAGTCTATCGGGCTAAGCGAGCCAGGGGCAGCATTATCAAGCCCTGGGAGCCCAATTCAAAAGATGGCAGCTACTGCCCGGCCCATTGGGCCGACATCGCCATTGGTCGAGGTGCTTGTGGCTTTCGGTGCAGGGCGTGCTTTTTGGTACTGACGCATAGAGCCTTTTGTGATCCATCCCGGCATGTGTTATATGAAAATACTGATGACTATGAGCAGGTGGTGCGAAAGGAGCTAACCAAACCAGGTCTCAATCTTGGCCTTGGTATTGATTGCAGTGACTCTCTTCTGTATGAAGGCGAAACCGGCCTTGCTCGCCGACTTATTCCCCTGTTCACCAGCAAAAAAACAAATCCTTTTGGCAGAAAGCTGATCTTGCTTACCAAAAGCATCAATGTCCGCTACCTTGAAAGGTTGCCAACAACCAACATCCTTGTAACGTTTAGCCTGAATCCGGAGCCTATCGCAGATTTGTGGGAAGGTAAGTGGAATGACGGCCTTCGGATTACGCCACCTATTAAAGACCGCCTTATTGCTTCAGCAAAAGCACAGCAGATGGGATTTGAAGTCAGGTGGCGAGCGGACCCCATCTTAACGGTCAACGACTGGGAAAATATTTATCACCGGTTTTTCCATTCTGCAGCAGCAGAGGGTCATCAGCCCACGCGGATAACACTGGGTACCTATCGGGAGATGGGGAGGTCATTGCTGCCAATTGCCGCCAAATGGGGTTTGCCGCCTATAGAGTGGACCCCTGAAGAATTGAGTAAAGAGGGCATGCATTACCACATACCCGGACGGCTCGATATCTACCGGCAGCTTATGGGCTTTATCAAATCAGCCTGGCGGCAAGCTGAAACAATACCTGTTATAGCTCTGTGCAAAGAGCCTAGATTTATCCGTGAAGCCCTGGGGCTTAATCATCGTCACTGTAATTGTGAGTAAAGGGTTCGTAGCCCGCAATGGAGCAAGATGTTACGAATCGAGAATTAAAGGCAAGAATACATGAAAATATAAAGTGTGTTGGGAGTGCTGATGTTGTTTAAAGACAAAACCATAATTGATATGCTCACATCTTCTACTGTTTTACCACGCAGCGACGGAGATTTTATACCCTGTCCGAAGTTCTTAACAGTCAAGCAGGAAATGCAAAATGGGATCCTTATTAATATCTGCTAATGAATCTGCCCAGATGCTTGGAATTGGCAGAACCCTGTTTTACTCGATGCATTCGTCCGGCAGGCTCGGTCCCGAACCTGTCAAACTTGGTCGCCGGAGCTTATGGAACCGCAAAGAGATTGAGGATTGGGTAGAACTGGGTTGTCCAGCAAGGAAACCGTGGCTAAAGAGAAAAAATGAAAATTTTAGTTGACACAATAAGGATTTTTGAGGAAAATACCAGCATGGAACTACTAAATACAATTCTCATGATAATCACGGCCAGGGCAAATCTCTCCGTAAGGAAGGTTGCGTTTCATTTAGTAGACGTCATTAACCCCTGGCCATCTTTCTATAAGGAGTAGTGAGATGAAAGTTTACAAGCCAAAATACACTGATAGGAAAACCGGCAAGAGAAAACAATGCAGAAAATATATTATTGATTTTATCGATAACAACAAAAACCGGTGTAGATTGCCTGCATTTCCCAATAAGAGGGAAAGCATGTTTGCAGCAGAGAAAATCGAGTGGCTGCTGTCCTGTTATGGCAGACCGTTAGATCCGGAACTGTCCAAATGGTTATCGCAGATCCCCACAAAAATGTATGAACAGCTTATTGAGTTTGAGTTGATGGATGCAAAGCAGGTGGCAGCAGGAAAGCCTCTGGCAGAGCATATTGATGATTTTGAGAAATCATTGCTGGCAAAAGGCAGAACCATTGAACATGCAAGGCTGACATCGGGGAGAGTCCGGCGTGTAATGGATGAATGCGGTTTTGAAAATTGGCCTGATATATCAGCAAGTACAGTATTGCAAAAGATAGTCGAATTGCGAAAATCTGTTACTGTTATAAAAGTAAAAAAGGTAAACGGTAAGAAGGTCAAAAAGAAAGGACTTAAGGATATTGGGCCAATATCAGCAAAAAGCCAAAACTATTATCTGCAGGCAGTCAAGCAATTCTGTAAGTGGATGGTACAGGATAGGCGGGTTGCTGAATCCCCGCTTAAGCATCTGCAATCTATAGATACAACTTCTGGAAAATCCAATGACCGGCGGGCACTGGAACTTGACGAGATGCGGAGATTGCTTGAAGCAGCACAAACAGGGCCAGATCTTTTTGGAATGACAGGTCATGAAAGGGCAATACTCTATCGTTTTGCAGCAGAGACAGGTCTAAGAGCAAATGAGTTGCGAAGCCTTAAAAGGTTGTCTATTGATTTTAAGAACCGCACAGTTACGGTCAAAGTTGGAATTACCAAGAATAGCAAGATAGCTGTTCTACCTCTAAAAAAAGATACTGTGGCGGTATTGCAGCAATTATTGGCAGACAAGATGCCGAAAACATCAGTCTTCGAACTCCCAAGCAAATATAGGATGGCCAATATGATCAGGACAGATTGCAAAGATGCCGGAATTGATTGTGAGGATAATGGGCATGGAAAGATAGACTTCCATAGCCTTAGACATACTACCGGTAGTTTTCTGGCTGCAAGTGGCGTTCATCCGAAAGTAGCACAAGCAATAATGAGACATAGTGATATAAATTTAACCATGTCCATATATACGCACACCCTGATTGGCCAGGAATCCCAGGCCATAGATGATTTACCAGACTTGTCAGCACCAAGTTTCCAGAAACAACAGTCAGTTGCGACCGGAACCGATGATGTCACTCCATCTGCCTTGACATATACTGGCAAAAATGGCGTCCAAGGGCGACTTTCAGCGGACCTTCACGAACCTCAAAACCGTGGTAACGATAGCGAAACCGCGGTTTTGAACACGCCCGGCAGGACTCGAACCTGCGACCTACGGATTAGAAATCCGTTGCTCTGTCCACCTGAGCTACGGGCGCAAAAACTCTCTTCTCAAATTATAGTC
>Ga0114930_10005256_pt1 | contig 10701 bp, 5 predicted proteins | sample AnhtaG_FD_87300 | JGI IMG/M metagenome (GOLD analysis project Ga0114930, IMG submission 87300) | Deep subsurface microbial communities from Anholt, Denmark to uncover new lineages of life (NeLLi) - Anholt_01485 metaG | ecosystem: Environmental > Aquatic > Marine > Oceanic > Sediment | place... | reverse complement strand
GCCGTGCGCCATCTATGCATGTGCGGTGGCCAAACAGCTGGAGTCATGTCATGTCTGTGACCTTCCGGTCTGTCCATTTCCGCAAGACCTCGAAATAGTATGCCCTATCCGGGCACAATTTGAGAAGAAACGGTGCTACGCCAAGAAGCTCGCCGAGTACTACGCATCCCGGCGTGCCGATGGTCGGGGAGCGCCTCGAGAGGAGCGCGTATCGGACAAGACCATTGGTCGTCTGCGCTGGTATTTGTGTGCTCTGGAGGACTTCGTCCATCAAGGGGTCACACGCGTGTCCTCCCAGGACGTTGGGCGGAAGGTCGGCGTGAAACCCGGGCTGGTCCGCCGTGACCTCAACCATTTCGGCGGGTTCGGCAGACCTTCCATCGGCTACGATACCGCGTTCCTCCGCGGCCGGCTGGAGGAAATACTGCATCTGGACGATTCAAACAGTGTCGTTTGGGTCGGGGCGAGCAGGCTGGCTGGCGATGCTTCGCTGGTGCAGAGGTTCGCCGATCGGAATTGCCAAGTGGTGGCCGTGTTCGATACCGATTCGGCCTGGGCGGGCAAGACAATCGCCGGACTCAAGGTAAACCCTCTGAGCGCTCTGTCCGACAAAGTTCAGGCCCTCGGTGTGGACGCGGCAGTGATAGCAGTGCCGGCAGAGGAGGCCCAGGCAGTTGCAGATAAACTGGTGATGTTGGGGGTAACGGCGCTGTTGAACCTTACGTCTGCTGTCCTGGTGACGCCGCCCGATGCAGTGGTGAGGAACGTAGATGTAGTTGCCGAGTTATTCGCGCTGTCCTACTACTGTGGCGAGAAACAGGAGCGTGCAGCCCTAAAGATGGCGTAGTGGCGGTTGTACCCCACCGAGGCAGGCGTCTTGCCGGTGGTAAAGCTGATCAAGAGAAAACGGTCCGCTTCAAGCGGACCGTTTTGCCATCTCGGTACTTGCGGCGCTTCGCTAGCGCGAATCATTCATCAGGAAGGTGACTGCGGTGCACAGTGTGTAAAGTATCCCTCGATACATCCCGCCGCAGGCGGGACTACTCGGGACACGCGGTCTGGGAAGAATCCGTACACCCCGAGTAAGCCCCGACTTCGTCGGGGACGTATCGAGGGGCGGGCACCCGCATCAACTCACGAATAGTTCGGGCTAGGCCTGGGTTTCCCCGGATTCCTCCTCGACCTCAGGAGCAGCACCTTCCTCGGGGGCAGCTTCCTCAGCGGCCTCCTCGACTTCCGGAACGACCTCTTCAACGTGAACGACCGGCAGCCGCACGGTCGCGACGACGTTCTCGCCAGGCGGCCCCAGGACTTCCACATCGTCCGGAACGTTCAGTTCGTTCACGTGGATCGAGTCTCCCAACTCCAGCGTCGAGACATCCACATCTATGTGCGATGGTATCTTGTCGGGGAGAGCCTTCACCTGCAGCTCATTGGTGAACTGTTCGCACATGCCGCCCTGCTTCTGGCCGGGTGCCTCGCCCGAGAGTGTAATCGGCACGGCTGCGGTGACGGGCTCGTCCAGCGAGACCCGGTGGAAGTCGACATGCAGGACCTTGTTGGTAATAGCATCCCTTTGTATCTCCTGGATCATCGCCGGATGGGACTTGGTCGACTTTCCATCAATTTTCAAGTCTATCAGAGCGAGCCGGCCGCCGGGCGTCTTCAGCTGGCGCGCGAAGTCGTCCAGGCCAAGTTGGATTGACCTCGAATCGACGCCTTTGCCATACACCGTCGCCAGCACCTTGCCTTCACGTCTCAGTTTTTTGGTATGGCTCTTCCTGAGGTCCTTTCTCGTCTCGGCTCGAAGCTCGGGCCTCGCCATATACATCACCTTCCTGCTTAACTGCGGATCTTGAACTCCGGGTTAACCCGGATTATTGACATGTCCTGCCAAAACTGTCCCTCGGTGCATCCCGCCGTGGCCGCCCACCTCCGCGAATCGCGCTAATCGGATCGCCTCTTTCACCGTTTCTCCCGAGTAGTCCCATCCGCCGCGGCGGATCCGGGCCTGTCGAGGAATGGCGGCTTTTCACAGTCTGCACCCGATTCGCGTTTGTCGTTGGCGATTCGCCTTTGGGGCCGCGCTCCGAAAGAGGCCGCACCGTTGGATAGTATAACCCGTGGAGAGCTTGGAAGTCAAGTTGCAGCGAGAGGAAGTGTGCTGGCTGTACAGTCGTGCAGCCCGCGCCGGAATGAACACACTCTCGTGAATCTGCGCAGCCAACTACTGCTCCAGCTTCGGGGCGACGGGATACCGCACAGGGATGAGGAAAACTTCTTTCTCCTCGATCGTCTTCGAGGACCCTCCCGCGCGTCTGATGCTCTCTCGGGCGACCTTCAGGCACGTGGGGATGGCCTCGTTGAAGGCGTACTTCACCCCGGCGAACTTCTGGTCTGCGACAGTCGGGATGCCCGCCTTGTATTTCTCCGGAATGCCGCTGTACCCGAGCATCGTGCAGAGCACTCCCGCCGCGCTTGACGGGTTGCAGTCCGAATCCTGGCCGCACCGGGTAGATACCTCGAGGGTCCTTGCGAGGTCGCCGTCTCCGTAGAGCAGCCCCATTACGACGTAGGCACCGTTCAGTTTTGCGTCTATGTTGATTCCACCTGTCGAGCACCGGCCGCTGGGCTTCGACGCCCATTTATCGTCCACGAGCTTCCAGGTCGTGCGCCAGTCGTCCGGATTCTCCCGGTGCCACCGCAGAACATCGCGGATGACGGCCGCATAGGTGCTCCGCATGGGAATGGCTCGCAGGCCGGCGCGCACGACATTCTCCACGTTGCTCTCGAAGAATGCCTGCGTGTACATCGCTGCCACGAACATGCCTCCGTAGAGGCCGTCGCCGTAGTTCATGATGCGTCCAAAGATGTCGCACATGGCGTTCGAAAACCCGGGAAGCCCGGGGTTGACCAGACCGAAGAGGTCGGCCTCGATCTGGAAATCAATGTCGTCGCAGTGCGGGTTGTTCTTGGGGTGTCCGGAGTCCGGCGGCATAATGCCCTTGCGGACGTTCTCGCGACCCTGGCGGTTGGCATGCCACAGGGGAAACCCCGTCTCCGCGAACGCCTTCCCCGCCTGCTCGTGAGTTATGTCGAGGCTGTGCTTCTCGATGCTTTCGAGGAAGCTCAGCTGAACATAGAGGTCGTCTTGCCCGAGAGCGTTCTTGATGGTGTCCGGACTCCACGCCGGGATTTCGGCGTCATATGTCTTCCCGCAGGCCTTGAACTCGGTGGGTGCGCCGTAGGAAACGCCGATCATCTGACCGGCCCACCCACCCTTCATCTTGTCCAGGTAGACGTCCACCGGCAGCTCGCGATGCTGGGCACAGTAGACCGATCTACCGCCGCTCGTCATAGCCATCAGAATACACATAGCGACCACGTTCGACCATCTCACGATAGACCTCCGATTTCCAGGATCCTGGCCTAGAGGACCGTTGGTACAGCCGCCGCGGCCCGACCTGCGCACGAGCCGAGTCCTATCGGGCCCGAAACTGTCCAACCCGGAGGGTTTCGCCCAGACTTTGCCCAGGGATTCTATCCCCGGCCTCCAAGCGATCCCGCCTGCAGCGTTAGACGGGCTCCCGTCGTTTTCCTCTACTTATGATGCTTCAAGGTGACACGCCGGCCAATTCTCTGTAGAATGTACAGGGCGCCTGTTCCAGGCGCATCCGCTGGATTATTGATAGCATGGGGAGTGAAGCGATGGGATTCTTGGACGAGGTAGCCGAGCACGGCAGAGTTCTGCGCGAGTTGGTGGAGTTCTACCGGCGTGACGGGAGCGATTTGCTGGCCGAGGTGGGCCGGATTGCCTCCCGACGGCCCAGAAGCTTCACCTTTGTGGGGATGGGCACGTCCGAGTTCGTTCCGATCGTGATCCGCGACTATCTTGGCGAGAGGTGTCCCGTCCCCATAGTGCTCTGGGAGGCCGGCGAGCTGCTTCACTACGGCGTGGGGAGCATCAGAGACGACGATGTCATAGTCGCCGTCTCGCAATCCGGCGAGAGCATCGAGACGCGGAGAGTTGTCGAGATTCTGCGTGACCACCGGCGGCTTGTCACCGTCACGAACAACCCTCAATGCACCATGGCGCGTCTGTCGCGCCTCGATCTGCCAATGTTTGCCGGGGAGGAAGCTTCAATATCCAATAAGACGTACACGAATAGTATCGCCGTGATGCTGCTGCTGAGCCGGGCTCTCGGAGGCGAGGAGTGGACACCGGTGCTCGCGGACCTGGAAGCTGCCGCCGATGAGATGGATGCGTTCCTCACATCGCGCAGACCCGAGATTGAAGACGCCGCAGAGCTCCTGCGGGATGCGGGCACGGTCTATTTCATCGCCAGAGGGCCGTCGTTCGCGGCGGCGAGGCAGGCGGCGCTGACATTCCAGGAGGGCTGTCATGTGTTCACCTGCGCACTGCCGGGCGGGAGCATGAGGCACGGCCCGTTCGAGATCGTCGGGCCCGGACACTATGCGATCATGTTCGCACCCGAGGGACATGGCGGCGACCTGGTGAGAAACATGGCCCTGGAGATGGCGGGTTTGGGGAGCAAGATCGTGCTCCTCACATCCCGGGAAGTTCCCGACCACGCCAACTTGGTGAGTGTACTTCTAAAGCCCGGCGACCCGGAGCTGTTTTCGCTTCCCTGTGCGGTGCCACAGGAGCTCCTGCTCGACCGGATGGCCGGGGATCGAGGTTGGACCGCCGGAGTCTTCCGCCGTGGGGACAAGATCACAGAGCGGGAGTGAGAAGCGGTCTGGGGGTTGACGAACCGGGGACGCTTATAACGCCCACGGCCTCTACATGGCAGATTCGCAGCGGGCGCCATCATCTCCTCGGGAAGCGTGAGCAATCCTTGGTACGTAATGCTGTGTGATGGCGCGCTGGGAGGTCGATTGATTTATTGACACCTTTCGCGTACTGAACTATACTTGAACGGCTGTTAGTCGCGCGCCGGTCGGAACGATTCCCGGTACCCGATTGCTGTCCAAATTGCGCCGACAATCTTAGGACAGACCGGGAGCCGTCATGGGCCGAACATGCAAAAAGGAAGTAGCCCTGTCGTGAGTGAGCCGTTTGTCCTGAGGAGCACGCCCCTGGCGCCGCTTGAAATCCGAGCGATCCTGAAGCGAGGAAGTGGTGCCCTCGAACGCTACCTTGGCGACGAGATATACGCCAATACCGACGAGGAGTATCTGTCCCGTCAGCGAGAGCGCATGATCGCCACGATGCGCCTCCACGCCGTGCGGGTTGGCACGCGGCCCACCTATCTCCTACGCGCCCCCGGTCGGCTGAACGCCTTCCTGGAATACCTGGACATGTGTGCCGGCGACCACATGTCAACTACGATGGACGGCGATATCCCGGTCGCCGTCAGCCCACGCGAGGATGACATAGTGACCGCCGTGAACTCCCATCCGCTGTTCCCCCCGGGCAAGTTTTCCATTGCAGAGGAGATTGCCCTTTTCAAGAGCGCTCCCTGGGCGGGCAGCGCGACAGCCGGCCTGCACGACGACTGGGACACGCGCACGCGGGTCTATCCCTGTTACAAGCGAACTCAGGGCGACTGGCTGAACTACATCCGCTGCCCGTTCCTGCGCGTAGCTTGGGAACTGCCCGGCGTAAAGCTCCACGGCGTTGACATGACCTTTGGCCCGAGTACCGTGCTCTTCAGGGCCGGGACGAGTTCCTCCTCGGCGATGGTGGTACTCTCTTTCCTGGCACTGTATCTGGCCAACCACCAGCGGCTTCCCCGATGGGATATCGGCGAGGTATGTGAGCTCCTCGGCGAGGCCGAGTGGTACGTAGGCACCCATGGGGGCGCGAACGACCATACCACCATACTCCGAAATCTCCCGAACGGCGTGCTTTACAACCGCCACTCGCTCTCGCCGCTCGACTCGACGCAGCTTCCGTCCCTCCGAGGCGTGAGAATCGTCCTCGCCAACTCGCTGTGGGAGGCGAACAAATGCCTTGGCGCAAACCACAATTTCAACCTGCGCAAAGGGTGGATGGACCTGGGACACGACTTAATGCTCATGATCATACAAGCGGTGCGGGAGCATCTGGAAGCCCAGGGAGAAACCTCTCCGGGATGGCTTGCCGGCCTGCTTCGACAGCGGTTTGGGTTCGCACCGGAGAGGGAACCGCGCCTGCTCGAATCGAGAATCGATCTTTGGGACTCCATTAGCGCGCGCTACGCTCGTTTCGGCAGCCTCGTCGAAGACCTCTTGGGGATCCCCGACGGAGCGATCGAGGAATTGATCGGCCTGCTCCCCGCTGAGATCTCTCCGGAGGACGCCGGTCGGATTCTGGGGAAAGACCGCGTTGCCATGGAGCGCGACTATGCCCTGCCGGACCCCGACGAGTGCGGGTACCGGATCCGAAGCGCGGCGACTTTCTTCCATAAGGAGAACCGGATCGGCCGGGAGCTTGAGCGCATTCTCTTGGAGGCAGATCGGCGCTTGAAGTCGGGCGAGACCGCGGAAGACTCCGCCGCGTACGACATGTACCGTTGGGAGGTCGGGCGTCTCTTGGAGGAGCTTCAGAACACGATACGCGACGACTTTCAGATTAGCAACGACCAACTCGAACTCCTGCTCGACATCGCCCGCCGCGGGCCCGGCTACCTTGGTGGGAAGCTGACCGGTGCGGGAAGCGGCGGGTGCGTGTCGATCCTCGTGCGAGAAGGCAGCGGGGAGGCGTTCTGCGAATACCTTGACGAACAGTACTACGGCAAGCCGGAGAATTTCCAGCGCTACCGGGCGACGCTCGACCGGCTGGAGAGTGCGTCGCCGGAGGGTTCACCGGATCGCGAGACGGCCCGCGAGATGATACGTACCCTTGAGGAGTCCCTCGGCTCGATACCTGACCAGCGGCGGGTTGTGACCTTCGGCCGCGGCGCCTGCATAGTCGAGGCAGATCGATTTCGACCATAGCTGGGAGGGGTCCAGGGGTCAAGGGATCCATCGGTCGGAAGTTCAAGGCCGCCGGGCGGAATCGCCGTCTGCGACGGATGAGCATCGGCGGCACGCAGTCGTCTCTCCTACCTCCGCACCAGGACCGCCTGGCCGTCGGTGGCAGCGTGGATCAGCGCCAGGCCCGCCTCCGCAAGTTCGGCGCCGCGGGGTTCGTCCGGGTCGTCAACGATTATCCGCCAGACGCCGGCCTCCGTCCGCGACCCTCTCGCGAAGATGAACGCCTTGCCGCGCCCGCCCTCCAGCGCCACACGCCATCCGCCGGTCTCGTCGCCCGTCCGGCGCTCTACCGCGCCTGTCCCCTCGAAATCGATGAACGCGTAGGACCGATACTTCCGTCCGAGCCTGGGCCACAAGGTCCTCTTGAAATGCTCCTCCATCCGCGCCTTTACCTCGCCGTGGGGGATCGCCGGGCCTTCCAACCGGAACATCTCGTTGTAGTGGGATGGAACCGCGGCAATGATTTCAGGGAAGCGCAGGGAGTCGCCGTTTGCCACGGACGAATCCTCCCGCCCGCTTCGCCGAAGCACCTCAAGCCATCGCCTGGCCAGGGCCGGCTGCTCGTCGCCAAGCGCGGCGCACAGGGCCGTTTGGAGCCCGTCGCGGCAGGTGGATTCGCCGAAAACCGTGCCGCCGTTCGCTCCTTCCACGCCGACGGGGACGTCGTATCCCGCCCGACGGAGCTGGTGCATCCGCGTGACAACGTTGATCTCGCCGGTCTCCACGATGAACACTTCGGCCCCGAAGAGAGCCGCGACCTTCTCGCTTGCGCCGGAGGTTGAGTCGGACATGACAATCGCCAGCCGAGCTGTTCGCTGCGGCGCATCAGGCCGTGTCTCACGGTGCGTTAGGGCCAGGGCAATATTGGCGGCAGCGACCGTCTGCGGATGGATAATGGCGGTTTCGCTAAGTCCCGGGAGGACGATGTTCCCCCGGTCGGCGTCGTAGTCGAAGGCGATGCCGAACCTGGCTCCGCTGCGGAAGGCCGCCCTCGCCACTCGAAGGAGCATGTGCTTTCCGCTGGCGGGGTCGGTGCCGTCGGTGTCGATCGCATGCTCCGGATAGCCGAGTTCCGCGTTCACCTCAATTGCCTGCACGCCGAAGTGTTCCAGCACCCTCGCGCCGATTCCGCACGCGGAGCCGCCGTTGGGATCGAGCAGCGCCGGCCCAAGGACCAGGGGCTTGAGACAGTGCGGCTGGATTCTCCACTCGCCGCCGATGAAGTCGAGGTACGCGCGCTCGGCCTTCACCCTGTGCGCGTGATCTTCCCCCGTGCCGAAAGTCTGCACGAGGCGCTTGTCATCTATCTTTCGCGTGCATTTCAGGAATTCGGATGCATCTCCCCGGCATATGCTGTGGACATCGCGGATGATCGCCCCCATCGCCGATGCAGAGAGGAGCGCGCCGGGAGGAGCATCGTCCACATCGCCGGAATCGTCTGCCTGAACCCCGGTGAAGAACTTGAACCCGTTGTCGGTGAGTGGGTTATGGCTCGCGGTGATCATGACACCCCCATGCGCCCTGAGGGCGACCACCGCCGTCTCGATGAGCGGAGTGGTGATGATCCCGAGATCAATGATTGTCAGCCGACACTTGACGCGCTCTGCCCCGCCGAGGAATCCCCGGGCGAGTGCCGACGCAACTGCCTCGCCAGTGGGCCGGGGGTCCCTGCCGACCAGTAGCATGCCTTTCCGGAGACCGGCCAGGGCACGCCTCGCATACGAAAAGCCGTACGCAGTGGCAAGCGACGAGTTTTGTTCCGAGATTTCAGGACCTTCGCCAAAAGTCGCTCGTACGCCTGAAAACGACTGCACCAGCGCCCGGCTCTCCAGCGCCTGTCCAAGCGACTGTGTGATTGACTCCGTGAATTTCACAAACCTGCCTCCGAACAGTTTAGCCAAACCCTGGGAGAGTTTCAAGTTGCAGGTTCTAAGTCATCGCCTTCGGACACCCAACCTGAAACTTGAAACCGGTAACCTGAAACCCTACGCCCTTTCTATCCCCTGAGCGCCTTCTTCTGCCATGCGACGGCTTCCGCCAGAGTGCCGATGGTGAATGAAAGAGCCGGAGCGACGCCCTCGTACTCCCGCCGGAAGAGAACGAGCGGACCGACAGCAGGCTTCAAGCGGGTCACCTCACGAGAAATCGGTGATCCATTATACCACAGCTACTCATGCGGGCGATGTGTGGTTGGGCACGTGTTCGCGCCGATCGCCCGGTTGGCTGGGCAGCAGCGGGTAAGGCCGGTTGTCAGGCCGACCGCGCCCCGCGCGCGCGCCGCGATCCGAACGGTATGGCTATAGGCGCCGGAAGCCCCGGGCCGAGCAGAGCTGCACCGATCCCTATCCGGGCCTCCCATGTTGCATTCTGTCCTGACCATCGTGTCTTCCTATCAGACCGCGGTTTCGCACCCGATTTCGGCGCGATGCAATCTCCCGGTTGACGGTCGCCTTCCTGAGGTGGTAACCTTTCCCTGGTCTTGCGTCAACAGAAGGGTGGGGCGCGGTCGCGGATGTGCCGCCGTACCGCTTGTTCGATCTGAGCTGATTCGTCGGGAACAATCTTGACGTTTTGCAGTAGGTTAGAGTAGGACGGAGAAAAGCCATTATTGGCCGTACATTCGGCTTTTGTGAGCTTTTTGCTTGACTTTGTGGCGTGATTCGGAGTATCATGTTGTTCGAACACACGCAGGGCGGGCGAGTTTTCGGACGGCAGCGAGTGTGTCTGCCAAGATTTGGGCCCGCCGCGCACCTGAAGACATCTAACGGTCTGTCCGCGCTCGCATATCGGCAGGGCGAAGTCGATATGTCCCCAGATGGGGAGTTCAGCTCGAATGGGAGGCCGAATACCCGCCAAATCCTTGACGGATATTCGGCCTTTTTCGTCCTGCCTCATCTAAGGCGGGTGTGGCCGGCTTCAGCGTAGGTGAGCAGAAGGAAGTGGTGATGATCGGGAACAAGGCCGTGCTCGAATGGGTAGACAAAGCGGCGAAGCTCTGCAAGCCGGAGCAAGTCGTGTGGTGCGACGGATCCGAGGAGGAGAAAGAGCGCCTGACGGCGGAAGCCCTCAGCACCGGCGAGCTCATGGAGCTGGGCCAGGACAAGCTGCCTGGCTGCGTCCTTCACCGCACGGCGAAGAACGACGTCGCCCGTACTGAGCACTTGACATTCATCTGCACATCGCGGCACGAAGACGCCGGCCCCACGAACAACTGGATGTCGCCGGAGGAGGCCTACACGAAGCTGGGTGAGCTCTTCGACGGCTCCATGCGCGGCCGTACGATGTATGTGGTCCCGTTCATAATGGGCGTCGCCGGCTCGCCCTTCAGCAAGGTCGGAGTCGAGCTGACCGACAGCATCTACGTCGTGCTGAACATGCGCATCATGACGCGGATGGGCAAGGCCGCCCTGGATGAACTCAACCATTCAAGCGATTTCACGAAATGTCTGCACTCGAAGCACGAACTCGACATTGATCGCCGTTTCATCTGCCATTTCCCGGAGGACAATACCATCTGGAGCATCGGGTCCGGCTATGGGGGCAACGTGCTCCTTGGGAAAAAGTGCCTCTCCCTTCGGGTTGCGAGCTGGATGGGCAGGAACGAAGAGTGGATGGCTGAGCACATGCTCATCGTCGGCATCGAAAGCCCCGACGGCGAGGTCCGCTATATAGCCGGCGCCTTCCCCAGCGGCTGTGGCAAGACCAACCTCTCAATGCTCG
>Ga0114930_10005255_pt1 | contig 10704 bp, 6 predicted proteins | sample AnhtaG_FD_87300 | JGI IMG/M metagenome (GOLD analysis project Ga0114930, IMG submission 87300) | Deep subsurface microbial communities from Anholt, Denmark to uncover new lineages of life (NeLLi) - Anholt_01485 metaG | ecosystem: Environmental > Aquatic > Marine > Oceanic > Sediment | place... | reverse complement strand
GGGGGAGACCGCGGCGTTATTCAAAATCCTTTAAATTAAAACGAGATGCACTGGCGTTTCAATCCGCTAAACAAGCAGAACTCTCTGCTGGTGGCCAAAGAGATGACATAAAGATTACGCTGCAGGAGTTATGTGAGACATTCTTGGAAAGCCGCAAACATTCCTTACGGCACGCATCGTTGTACAGATATGAATTAACGATTTGCCAGTTGAAGGAATACTTTGGCCCCACTTACCAAATGCGGAGAATTCGTCGCGAAGATGCAGAGATGTTTATAGCTACACGCGAGATTATACACCCCGACCACAAACGCAAGCCCAAAGAACTATCTGCGGGTGCTCGGAATCGCTATTTGAGTTGTGCTCGTACTATTTTTGCAGCAGCTGTAGAATGGGAATACATCAAGAGGAATCCTTTCTCTGGTATCCGGAAGGCAAAATCAGTTCCCAAAGCTTGGCACGTCATTACTCCAGATGAATTTAAGGCTGTCTTGCTTACGACTTCAAAATTGTGTGTCCAAGCGTTATATGGTGTAATGTATGGTGCGGGGTTGCGTTATGGCGAGGCGATTAATCTTCTCTGGAACGGTAGAGATATCGACTTCGAGCGAAGCCGAATAAACATTGAGAAACGTCCCCCGACACAGGACATACCACCTTTCTTGGTCAAAGATTATGAAAAACGTTCGGTGCCGATACCACATTGGGTCCAAGACATGCTGGTCAAATTGCATACCGAGGCTCCAGAAGGCTGCCCTTTTGCATTTGTCCCTCATCAGCGATGGTCACAGCTTAGAAGAAAATGGCAAAAGCTACTGAACAGTGGCAATTCAGACAAATGGGAAAATTGGATGGTAGCAAACAACATCTTGCGGAACTTCCGTGCTGCAAGCCGTAGAGCCGGAATCAAGGTCGATGAAAGCCTCACTTTACATTGCTTGAGGAAATCGTATGCTCAGAATCTTGCAGACAACGGAACACCTATCTCAACACTCAAATCATTGATGGGTCATTCAGATATTCAAACCACTTCCGAATTCTACCTGCAATCCACTGATGCTAACGAAGAACGTGCATGCAAAGCACTTGATCGAATCATGAAAAATGTTTCAGAAACTGACACTGAAATGACACTGGAACTCCCCAAGAGCAAAATGAGCGAAAAGTCAAGTCTCCCTAATTCTCGCTCTCACCAAAAGTTACATTAATCGGGGAGACAAGATTTGAACTTGCGACCTCTGCGTCCCGAACGCAGCGCTCTGGCCAAACTGAGCTACTCCCCGATAAGCTCAAACAACTATAGCAGACCAGTCTGCCAATTGCAAGCTACAATAAATTGATAGGGTCTATGTCTATAGCAATTTTGACAGTCGGCCGAATCCGCCCAAGGTGGACCCGCAGGCTGGCAAACAACCGCTGCATACTTGACGCTCCCGGAGCCTGGATGATTATTTGCATCCTGTGAAAACGCTGCAAGCGGCTTATCACTGCTGGCATGGGTCCCCGGACTACAGCATCAAGTCTGTCGGTCTCGACAATGCGATCAATCTTCTGACGTATCGCTTTGCCGGCAGCGTCAAGTTTGTCAAAATTCCTGTCCCGCATCAAGACAACGGCTAATCGCCAAAACGGTGGTAGATTACAGGCCTTACGATGCTTCAATTCTTCTTTGACAAAGCCGTCAAAATCGCCGGTGAGGGCAAATTGTATGGCCGGCTGATTCGGCAGAAAAGTCTGAACGAAGACCGTCCCTTTTTTCGTGGAGCGTCCCGCTCGGCCAGCCACGTGAGAAATCAACTGGAAGGTTCGCTCGTTCGCTCGGAAATCCGGTAGATAGAGGCAAGTGTCGGCACTAATGATGCCTACGCACGTTACGTTTGGAAAGTGCAGACCCTTAGCCAGCATTTGCGTGCCGGCTAATACATCGATCCGGCCCTCGCTAAAATCCTTCAGGACCCGGTAATAGTCTCTATTTGCCATAGAGTCGCTATCAACTCGTGAGACACGTGCCTGCGGAAACTTTTTGGCCAGCTCCTCTTCGAGCCGTTGTGAGCCAAGCCCTATCATCGCGAACCCAGCGCCACACAAAGGACATTTTTCAGGCACAAGCGTCTGAGCCAAGCAATAGTGGCACATGGCATAACCGTAATCTATATGTTTGCCCGTGACCGTTCGCATTCGGTCACCGCCTCTAAACTTCAATTTGTGGAAAGTCAGTGTGACATCGCAGTTGCGGCACTGCAGAGTATGTTTGCACGATGGGCAGAATACAAAATTACTGTAGCCACGTCTGTTCAAAAGCAAAATTGCCTGCTCCTTCTTCGCAAGCGTCTCGCGTAGGTGCTCAGCCAACGGTTCACTTATCAGGCTAAGGCCTTTTTGCGCGAAAGCATGCTGCTGGAGATCGATAAGCTTCATTTCAGGCATCGGCAAATTCATCACCCTTTTGGGCAGACGTACCACGCTGAAATATTCTCTACCGTGGCAATTAGATAGTGTTTCCAAACACGGGGTAGCACTGCCTAAGATACAATGTGCACTTGCCAGTTGTGCCCGTTTTATCGCCACGTCTCTGCCGTTGTAGCGCGGTGCGGTGTCCTGCTTATAGCTCGGCTCGTGCTCTTCGTCAACGACGATAAGGCCAAGCTGCCGGAGCGGCGCAAAAATGGCCGAGCGGGCGCCGATAACCACGTCAGCCTCTCCAGACTTTATCTTCTGCCACTGGACATTTCGCTGAGCGGCTGTCAGTCCCGAGTGCATTACAGCGATTTTCTTGAATCTTGCGCTGAATCGTTGTACCGTTTGAGCGGTGAGAGCAATTTCGGGGAGCAGCACGATGGCGCTTTTGCCTTTTTGCAAGACCAGTTCGATCGCCCTTATATAAAGCTCAGTTTTGCCGCTGTCTGTGACGCCGTGCAGGAGCGTGACTCCGAATTTACCTGCGCCTATTTTCTCTCTTATATGAGTCAATGCCTTTCGCTGGTCTTCGTTGAGGACTACTTTCTCTGTTTCTGTTGACATGTCGCTTGGAATAGCAGGCAGGGATTTAAGGACGGTCTTCTCGGCTATTTTGATGACCTGTTTTTGTGCCAGTTTCTTTGCAGATTCCTTGCCACAGCCGATTGCTGCTAAAAGGCCTTGCAGTTCTAAAGCCATCTCCGGATCGAAAACCTGTTTTTGCGCCAGGTGTTCAATAATTTGCCTTTGCTTTTTCCCTCTTAGCTGCCCAAGTGTCTCGTCGATGTCCTGTTTATCAATAGCAAGATAAACATATTTTTCCGTTCGGGCGCCCGCGCCTTTTTTCACCGCCCTGGGCACCATCGCTGCTAAGACCTGGCCGAGTGGACAAACATAGTAGCTGCTAATCCACCAAGCCAATTCCATAAGCTCGGCACCCAGCAATGGCTCTTTATCAATAAGCTTGGATACCGTTTTCAGCCTGAAGGTTCTTTGCTGTTCTGTGTTTGTTTCTTTCTGGCTAACATCCGTCTCAACGCAGAACCCGACCTGAGGCTTGTCTTTTCTTCCGAAGGGAACTTCGACCCGCTGACCAGGTTGAATCGGCCAGAATTGATCCGGCACTGCATAATCGAACTCCGCATCCGCCGCCGACTCAAATGCCACACGAATAATATGGTTACAAACCGCCTCTTCAGCTTCTTCTGATGCGAATAGACTGTCAGTTCGGTATATACTCATTTGCTAATCACTGGTGGCGTACAATCCTGCCTTGCGGCGCTTCTCAGAGCTGTCGTTTACAAAGGTATCCTCGCATACATCCAGCCCAAGTTTTGCTATTAGGCCCTTCAGATAATCAAGGTGCGGACATGGTGGAGAATGGTAGTTATCTTTAGTTATACACGAAGACAATTGCACAACTATACGGTCTTTCTCCATTCCTTCCTGCTTTTTGATTCGCCTGACCAGATTGCTGAGCTTACGGTGTACTGCCTGACCGCAACAGCCACCACACGTAAGATTAAGCACGCGGTAGATCTTGTCCTTGGGATACACGGAAAAGCCACCGATGCGTTCATTGAACGCTCTCTCACAGTTATAGCCGGAGCAGCGTTCTTTCACAATATGGCACTGCACTATGGCTACGTAGTCCTTGTCTTTCAAATCTATCATTTGATATCCTTTCTACCTTACTTTGTCGCACGACACGGATAGTACGCTTACGCGAAATTCCCTCCTCTGCTTCTTCTGAACTGAACGAGCTGCCTGTCGCATATTTACTGATCTATCATCTGGCCAGGTCCAACTCAAAGTCTAATCATCGAGTTTGAAGTGCTCGGTTGCTATCTCATTTATATAGTCGCCGATGGCCAGCGATGCTGTTGCGGCCGGTGATGGGGCATTCAGAACGTGAATGGAATTTGGCCCTCTTTCTATTAGAAAATCGTCGATCAACTCGCCGTTCCGGCCAAGTGCCTGCGCCCGCACTCCTGCATTGGCCGGCCTTATATCATCGGGGCCAAGTGACGGGATGAGCCTTTGCAATCGCCGAAGAAATAGCTTCCTGGAAAAAGCCCGTGCGTATTCGCCCAGGCCGTATGCCAAGTGTCTGCGAAACAATTTCCGTGTGCCCCTGTAGGACAGCGAATCCCAGGAATCTTTCAGACTAAAATCGGTTTTGCCGTAACCTTCTCTCTTGAATGATAGAACAGCATTGGGCCCACATTCGACTGAGCCATCGATCTTTCGCGTAAAATGAACGCCGAGGAAGGGAAGCTCCGGATTTGCAACCGGATATATCAAGCCTTTGACTTTCTCTGCCGCTTTTTCTGTCAGCTCATAATAATCACCTCGGAAGGGGACGATCCTGACCTTGGGCTTGAGCCCATCCATTTGGGCTATCCTGTCGGACTGAAGCCCCGCACAGTTGATGATATATTGTACAGCCAGAGCATCTTTATTTGTCAGGACCTTCGTATAAAAATCGTGTTTATCAAGACGTGTCACCTCGTGCGAAGTCAAAACCTTGTTGGCTTTGCCCTTTTTTTCTATGAGTTCGGCCAGCTTATTTGCGACTCGGGTGAAATCGATAACGCCGGTGCAGGGGACCCTTATACCTGCGATACCCTCACAGAACGGCTCAGCTTCCTTGATTTGGTCCGGCCCAATCTTCTCAATACCCTCTATTTGGTTCTCCTGTCCGTTGCGCAAGATTTGTTCGAGGTTGGCCAGTTCTTTTTCCTGCGTTGCGACAATTATTTTGCCGCAGATTTTGTGACGGATTCTGTGTTTCTTGGCAAAGGCTACAAGTTCTTCTCTACCCTTGGCACAGTTTTTTGCCTTTTTTGAGCCGGGTTCATAATACAGCCCGGCGTGAATAACACCGGAATTGTGGCTGGTCTGATGAGTTGCGAGCTTGTCTTCTTTTTCGAGCACCGCAATGCGAACATCGGGATGGCTCGACATAATCTTATACGCCGAGGCCAGGCCGACTATTCCGCCGCCTATCACCACGATGTCAAAATCAATCCGTTGTCTCATTGCCACAAATCCTCATATGCCAAATGAAGCATCCGGCCCATACAATACCCAACACTGATGAGCCCGTCAAACCAAGAAAGTCCATGGAGTCTTAGAAATGCAGATTTGGACTTGAGCAAAGAGAGTGCCGAAGGTGTATGAGTATCTCTTACGGCTCCACTATTACCGATTGATGGTGTTTAGCTGGCTACATATCGGGGACGATTTCAGGATAGAGCTGGCCGGTCGGACTTATTTTGAAGATGTAGATCAGGCCTTCTCTCAACTTAGAGTAGACGACGTTGCCGTAGATTGCCTCGATGTCGTATTGCTTCAGCTTCTCAGGGTCATTGGCCAGCTCCCAGATGCTGGACCAGAACAGCTCCCTTTGCTCTATGGGCAGTGCTGCAAACAGGTCGCTGTATCTTACAGGTTCTGCGCCCGGCTCCTCTATCGCAAAGCCGTTCTCGGGCGCCATCTTCTCGCCGTAGACCCTCCTCCAAAGATACAGGGCCCTTATCTTGCCGTCCATCACCATCTCATTCCCAAACTTCACGATCAGTGCATCGAAATGGATGATGTCGCCTCCGATCGTGTATTCTTTCTCCAAAATCTTTTTCAGCTTATCGTCTCTGGCAGTCTCAATGAACTTAATGGTGGTAAGAAGCTCGCCATCTTGTATTTCCTGGGAGGTTACTTTAGCATAGCCGATCTGTTCTTCATGCGTAAGATTGGTTATCGCCTGCTTGAGGTGCTTATTCTCAGCGAGCAGCTCGTGTACGGTCATTGCGCCGCGATAAAGTCCACGCGCAAGATACGCAAAACTGATAAGGGACACTCCAACTACCGCGTAGAGCAGCAACCTGCGCTTTCTCCGGGTCTCTGCCATTTGTGGGCCTCTCTGAACTGCCCCTGTAGAAAAAGAGCCCTCCTCCACTTTATCATCGGCACCATAGCCCAAATCTCTACACCATAATTTCAACACAAGCCTTAGAACAAAAAAGCCGAAGGTGCAGCGAGACTTTTCTGCGCCTTCGGCTTCTAATTCTTAACATCGCTACCGTTATCCTGGCTGTTCTGGCGGCTGCTCCTCCTGCATATACGGATAACGGAAATTTCTCGCCGGCAGGAAAGTCTCCTTGATTGCACGAGGCGAAACCCATCGTTCGAGGTTAAGCCAGCTACCGGCTTTGTCATTCGTCCCTGATGCCCGTGAGCCGCCGAACGGCTGCTGCGACACGACCGCACCGGTGGGCTTGTCGTTAATGTAAAAATTACCCGCCGCATGACGCAACGTGTTCATTGCTTTGACGACAGCCCCGCGGTCCAAAGCGAAGATTGCGCCTGTCAGGGCATACGGCGACGTCTGGTCACAAAGCTCAAGCGCCTGGTCATATTCGCCTTCCGGATAAATATATATCGTCAGCACAGGCCCGAATATTTCTTCGACCATTAACCTCGATTTTGGGTCTTTGCTCACAACCACAGTCGGCTCAATGAAATAGCCTGTTGAGTCGTCGTATCCGCCGCCGATAATAATATCCATATCGGGCGAAGTTCTGGCGTACTCGATATAGCCGGTAATGGTATCGAACGCCTTTTTGTCGATGACCGCACCGATGAAGTTTCCAAAATCGGTCACGTCGCCCATCTTGATATTCCGGATTTCCTCAAGCATCCGGTCTTTGAGCCTTGGCCAAACCGAATCGGGAACGTACATTCGTGACGCTGCTGAGCACTTCTGACCCTGATACTCGAACGCCCCCCGCACCGTCGCGGCCACTACTGCTTCAATATCAGCACTTACGTGAACAAATATGAAGTCCTTGCCGCCCGTCTCGCCGACGATTCGTGGATACGATACATACCTGCAAATGTCTGAACCGACCGCCCGCCAGATCGTCGAAAATACGTACGTGCTGCCGGTAAAGTGGATACCGCCCAGCCTGACGTCATCCAGTGCTGGTGGGCCGACAATCGGCCCAGGTCCGGGCGCCATATTGATAACGCCCGGCGGCATGCCCGCTTCTTCCAGGATTTTCATGATATAGTACGCAGGCAAGACGGCAGCCGATGCCGGCTTCCAGACCACCGTGTTGCCCATCAGTGCGGGTGCCGTCGGAAGGTTGCCTGCTATCGAGGTGAAGTTGAACGGGGTCAACGCCAGTACAAACCCATCCAGCGGGCGGTGCTCCATGTAGTTCAACACGCCAGCCGTAGACATTGGCTGGTCGCCGTACACCTCCTCCATGAAATGGGGATTGAAACGCCAGAAATCTATCAGCTCACACGCAGAGTCGATTTCGGCCTGGTGAGGTGTCTTGCTCGTATTAAGCATCGTGGCGGCGTTGAGCGTCTGGCGGTACTTGCCGGCCAGCAGTTCCGCCGCCTTGAGCAATACTACCGCTCTGGATTCCCACGGCATCTCACCCCACTGGCGTTTTGCCTGTTGAGCTGCATCTATGGCCTTGTTAACGGACAACGCATTTGCCTGGTGATACCTGCCCAGCACATGCTGATGATTGTGTGGACAACGTATATCGCCAAGTTTGCCGTTGCGCACCTCCTCGCCGTTGATCATCATGGGCACATCAACCTGCTGACTTAGCATCTCGTTTAGCTTGGCCTTCAATTCCGCGCGTTCCGGACTGCCCGGCACATACTGCAAGCATGGCTCGTTGACCGGCTGCGGAATGTGAAAAATACCGTTGAACATCATTTCTTTTATCTCCTTGTAATTAGGGATCTGCGTTTCACAACAATCGGCAAAGGTGCGCATTCTCAGGTATTACTGCCAAAAAATCAACAGTCACTGAATCTTTTTTCTTGCACGCCGGGACTTGACTCAGCGAGGCGCCGCGGGATGACCTTTTTCACCTTTACCCATAGCACGAAGCGGTTATAATGCCGCTGTATTCTGTTGTGAAAGAACGAACATTTGATAGAGTGCCCAACGTGAATCGGAACTCGTGGCTTACTGTGACGGCTCTCGCTGTCTTGAGCATCCTGACGTTTGCAGGCTGCTACCAACCAACGAGCCCGCCGCAGTTGATTACCGAGCCTCCTCCCGCACCCTCACCGGCTGCACTGCTGACTCAGCACCGCATTATCGGAACTTCGGTTAGAGGTCGGCCCCTTATGTGCACCGTGCTCGGCCAGGGTCAGGACGTAGCCTTCATCCTTGCTACCATTCACGGCAATGAGCCAGCCGGAACACCGCTTGTCCGACGTTTGGCCGAGTATCTGCAGCAGCGCCCGAACCTCTTGCGAGGGCGCAAGGTTGTGCTTTTGCCCATCGCCAATCCAGACGGTATGGCGATGGGTACTCGTTCAAATGCTCATGGCGTGGACCTGAACAGGAACTTCCGGACGGCCAACCGTATCAACAGCCCACAGTTTGGGCGCCGAGCACTCTCAGAGTCCGAGGCACAAGCAATAGAGAGGGTCATCCGGCAGTATGCTCCAGACCGCATTGTGAGTGTTCACCAGCCACTGACATGTATAGACTATGATGGCCCCGCGGCTGCACTTGCTGACCGTATGGCTCAATATTGCGATTTGCCTGTACGAAAGCTCGGCGCAAAACCGGGGTCGCTGGGCTCTTACGCCGGTCTTACCTTAGCAATCCCCATCATAACCTTCGAGCTGCCTCGCAACGCCAATAGGCTCAATCAGCAGGCCCTTTGGGAACGATACGGAACTGCGCTTATTGCAGCAGTCGTTTACCCGGATACGGTCCGATAAGGACGCCGGCAGTCCCAATCCGAACAGCCATCCACCGCGAACCGGGATTGAAGATTCAGCGTAAATAATGTATAATGTATTTGTACGTCTTGAGTAAGGATCTACCGAAAGTAGAAGTGATGGGCCGTTCATCGACAATTCTTTTCCGGCTGAGCACGTTTCTCTACTTGTCAGCTATGCTGGTAGGAAGCTTGCCCGAAACGGCCTTTGCAGTTAGGCGCGGCCAGCCGGGGCCCGACTTCACGCTGACAGACCTTGATGGCCAGAGTGTCGGACTCCGTACATTCCGCGGGCACGATACTCTGTTGTTTTTTGGCACTACATGGTGTCCACACTGTGACGCGGCACTGCCGATCCTGGAAGACTTTTCTACGGTCCTTGACGACGAAGCATTAAAAGTCATTTTCATCGCGGTCCGCCAAGACGCGGAGTCTCTCAGCGAATTCTTTGCAGATAAGGCCCCGCCATACACGGTCCTGCTCGATGAAACCGGTGCAATAAGCGAGCAATACGGCATAAAACGGATCCCTACCTGCGTTTTCATCGACAAGCAAGGTCTGGTTCGGTACGTGGGCCGGCCGAACGAGGATGTTATCTGGCACCTTTTGTCCGGTGGGCAGCCGGACTATCTTGATGCCCTCTACGGTCGTTTGCAGCCTTCAAAGCAGCTCATTCAAACGCACAGCATGCGATCACCTAAGGCTGAGCGTCTCATTGTCGAATTGGACGAAGCACCTGGCTTGTCCAAAAGGCTTTCCAAAGCAGCTCGCGAATCGCGACGGGCTCAATTGCGCCAGGCTGTCCGGCGTCTTGGTGGGCGGATAATTCATAACTACGGCCTGTTGAGAAATAGAATTGTGGTTGAAGTGTCTGCCGACAGAGCCGCAAGACTCAGAGAGCTGCCGCGCTTCAAAAGTTACAAGCAGGACCGCCGGGTCCACGCTCTCTTGGAGGATTCAGCTTACCAGATCAAGGCCGATTATGCCTGGGACAACGCCATTACCGGTCAAGGCGTTGCTGTGTGCGTTGTCGACACCGGGATTGACTATGCGCATCCCGATCTGCAGGGCAAGGTTATCGCCCAATACGACTTCACGACCAACAGCGAAGATGCCATGGATGATTGTGGTCACGGCACTCACTGTGCCGGCATCATCGCCTCCCAGGGGATGCAGTTCCGTGGCGTCAGCTATGATGTTGCCTTGCTGGGCGCAAAAGTGCTTGACTCCAGCGGTAACGGCTTCGCGTCCGATGTGATTCTTGGCATCAATTGGTGTGTCGAACAGGGCGCTGATGTCATCAACCTGAGTCTCGGTGAGGGGCTTTACAGTGACACCTGTGACGACGACGACATGGCCCAGACCGTCAACGAGGCGGTTGAGGCTGGCGTGGTTGTCGTTTGCGCCGCGGGCAACGACGGCACTTCCAACGCTATGGTCTCTCCTGCCTGTGCACCGAAGGCTATCGCGGTCGGAGCTGTTG
>Ga0114930_10005254_pt1 | contig 10704 bp, 5 predicted proteins | sample AnhtaG_FD_87300 | JGI IMG/M metagenome (GOLD analysis project Ga0114930, IMG submission 87300) | Deep subsurface microbial communities from Anholt, Denmark to uncover new lineages of life (NeLLi) - Anholt_01485 metaG | ecosystem: Environmental > Aquatic > Marine > Oceanic > Sediment | place... | reverse complement strand
TCACACGAGATGGGCTCGCTGGATACATATCTTTTCGATCCACCGCGCGAGCCGTTCAATGTCAACCTCTCTGAGACGAATCTGCAGTGGCGTCGGCGCTTCTCAGCGGATCAGGCCGAGGCGTTCGACCGCCACGGGTGGAGCTATTACACCCAGGAATGGTATGAGGAATGGTACCCCGGCTATGCCAACGCCTGGACCAGTCTACTGGGCGCCATAGGTATTCTGTATGAGCAGGCTGGTGTCCAGGCAGCCGAGGTCAAGCAGGCCACCGGGAAGATACTGACCTATCGCGAGTCTGTGCACCACCACGTGGTCAGTAGCCTGGCCAATCTGGAGAGCCTGCGCGCCAACCGCCGGGCCATTCTGAAAGACTACCTGGCTGATCGGCAGTGGGCGGTCTCCGAGGCTCAATCGGGGAGTGAGGTTTTCCTTCTACCGCCTCCTGCGGACCGGCGGCTGTTCGAGCGTTTTCGCGATCTGCTCAACCGACATGGCCTCGAGGTGGGCGTTGCCGCGAGTCCATTTACGGCCGACGATGTCGTCGACATATGGGGTAACAAGACGGACACGCAGGCTCTACCCGCAGGCACACTTGTGGTGCGGGCTGCGCAACCGCATCGGCGGTTGCTGCGGGCGGTCCTGGAATTCGACCCTCACATGTCGGACAGCTTCCTGCATGAGGAGCGCAAGGACCTCGAGAACCATCGGGGCACGCGGGTCTACGATGTCTCCGCCTGGAACGTGTGCATGGCATACGGTCTTACCGCCTATTGGGCCGGCGGCGTGCCTGAGGTCACATTAGGCGACGGTACTGCTCGGGACAACGCGCACCCGGAAAAGAAACCGGCATACGGCTTCCTCATCGACGGTGCCAGCAGCGATGTCTATCCTGCCATTGTCCGGCTGCTCGAGAAGAAGTGCATGGTCCGTGTCGCCAACAAGGCGTTTACTATCGGCGGTCATGCGTATGCCCCTGGAGCGGTGTTGCTGCGCAATCACGAGAATCCAGACGAGCTTCCGCAGTTGCTCGAAGAGCTGACGGCCGATCTCGACCTGGACATTCGAGCTGTGGACACTGCCCTTAGCGAGGTGGGTCCTGACCTTGGCGGGAACCGATTCCGTCTTCTCGTAGAGCCTCGGATCGCGATCGCCTCGCAGTGGCCGATCTCGAGTACGTCCTTTGGATCGACTTGGTATCTGCTCGACGCCCGGACCGGTCTGCGCACTTCGCCGGTCAATCTGCAAGCGATCGGCCGGATCGATCTGCGTAAATACAACGTGATCGTGCTTCCACACTCGTGGGGGCCGGAAGGGATGAGAGGCGCTCTGACCGAAGGTCCCCGCAACAAACTCAGTAATTGGATCAAAGCGGGCGGTACACTGATCGCCCTGGGCAATTCCGCTGCGTTCGTGGCGGGTAAGGATCACGGCCTCAGTTCGGTGCGGCTGCGTCGCGACGTCCTAGACAAGCTGTCGGTCTACGAAGAGGCGTTGAAGCGCGAACAAAGCGCCCGCGACATAAAGGTCGAACCGGCAGCCGTCTGGGGTACGATCGAGCCCACGCCCGCTGATGACAGCACTGAGTCACCAAAGGAGGACGACAAGGCCGCCGCCAAACCCAAGGCGAAGCCGGATCTCGAAGCTCTCAAGCGTCAGGATGACTGGCTGCGGATATTCAGGCCCAATGGGGCAATCGTTGCAGCCTCGCTCGATCCCGAGCACTGGCTGTGTTTCGGCGTGGCAGGCAACCGGACTAACGGTGACAAGCTGCCTGTGCTTCTCTCCGGGCGAAGTGTATTCATGTCCAAACACCCTGTTAAGACACCGGTCCGCCTGGCTGCCAAAGACAATCTTCGCCTGTCCGGTTTGCTGTGGCCCGAGGCCCGCGATCGCTTGGCGAGTTCAGCCTATGCTACGGTGGAGAGAGTCGGCTATGGTCAGATTATTCTGTTTGCCGGCGATCCGTTCTTCCGAGCATATCTGGAGGGTACGGGCCGGCTGTTCCTGAACGCGCTGTTGCTCGGCCCGGGGCTGGGGACCTCGCAACCGGTGCCGTGGTAGGAATGTAGAATTGCGGATTACAAATTACCGATTAGACCTCCTCCACCACGGGAGCTACGCGGGTGATGGAGCGGCCGGGGCCTGTGTCGGTCGCGGAGAGCGTCACTGCAAGGGAATCCGTCAGCCGGGAATGGCGCTCGATTCAACACGAAAGGCAGGGCAAGGGGCTCAATGGCAGGTCGTTCTACTTCCGCGCAAACCACTTTTTCTTCCTTTTTGGGTCCGCAGTGTCGTGTGTACCCGTTTTCTCTGCGGTGACTTGAGCGACTAATTCTTCGTAGGACCGTGTCGGATCAAGGCGTCGAAGCATCTTAACTTTGGCTAAGGTCTGGGGATCGAGGTTCGGTGGCGGCGAATCATCGCTGGGAGCTTGTGCCTTCTCCTCCTTGGCCTCTGCAGTTGCGACCGAATCGCTGGTGTACTTGGACATTCCGCTATCGGGCTCCGGCTCCGGCGATGCCGGGACGGGTTGTGGCGGAGTACTAGCCGACGAACCTGTCGACGGCGCGTTGTCCACCGATTCGATCTCGGCGCGTGCTGCCGTGAGTGCTTCCTTCATCGCCGCAGTCCGGTTTTCAGCACCCGCGTGGGGAAGTTTTTCACCTTCAGGCGCAGGCTCAGTCAACGTACTGTCCTGCGCCAACTCTTCCTCGGGCACTGCCATATCACCGCGTTCACCGGCGTTTGTATCAGAGTCAAGTGCATCAGTATCGACCGTACTGGGCTCAGTCGGGGTACCGTCCTTCATAGGCTCAGATGGACAAATCGCCGACGCGCCTTGAGCGAGGTTCTTCCAGAAATGTGCCACCGCGGTGTGGCGGCCATGCCAATCGGCCAACTCAGAGGCACTGTCCCGAGTCGCGTCGCTATTGCCCTTTGCTTCGGCTTCCGCAAGTTGGGCGCGGATTTCACGCTCGCGCTTGTCGCTTTCAGCAAGGCGTTGCCCGGCCCGGCTCTTTTCGCCTTCAAGCTGATTGGCTAACTCGTCGGCATGGGCACGGGCTTGAGCTACGGCGCAGGCATCCTTCTCCCGAGTGGTTTGTGCGTCGTGAAGGGCTTGCTCGGCCTGCTGCTTGTCAGCCTGGAGCGACTCGAGTTGCTGTCGCAGCGCCGCTAAGTCCGCCCGGGCCGCCTCGAGCTCCTGCTTACGCGATTCCTCCGATTCTCCGGCGACCTTGTGAGCCTCCTCCAGTGCGGTCCGGTCCCGTTTGAGCTCCTCAAGGGCAGCGTCCAGCTCGGCCTGTCGGGCGTTGAACTTGGCCTCACGCCCCGACAGCTTCTCCCTGAGACGATTAACCTTGGCAGATTGTCCCTCAAGGGCTCGTTCCTCCTGTCGGTACTTTTCAGCAGCCGCTGCCAGATCGCGTTCACGGCGCTCGAGCTCCTGCGTGCGCTTGTCGAGACTCAGTGCTCTGCCGGAGACTTCGGCAATTCCATTAGCCAATTCCTCCTCTCGCTCTTCGATGGTAGACGTGAATTGGCCACGCTGGTTCTCAAGTTCGGCGCGCGAGCGCTCGAACTCGCGGATCATCTGCTGCAATTCAGCGTGGCGCTCATCTAGCTGCGCGTTTCGTTTCTCGAGTGCCGCCTGCTCGTTGTCCAGTTGTCGGCGCTGCGACTCAACCGCACCCGATGTCGCTTCCGTCTGCTCACGGGACGAACGGACGCGTTCCATCTCGGCCTGATGCTCACGCTGCGACTGCTCCAGTTTTTGTTTGCGCTTGTCCAGCTCTTCTAACCGTTGTTCGAGCTCTGTCTCCCGCTGCTTACATTGGGACTGCTGTTCCCGGATCCTACGTTCGGCGTCGCTGTTGGCCTGGGACTGAGCAGCGAGTGTCTCCGACTGCTCGTCGAGGCCCGTCTGCATAGACTCGAGTTCTTCAGCCCGGGCGTTTTCGTGAGCGGCGCGTTCTTCGAGCGCCCGTCGCTCGTCCTCCAGTGCCGCGTGCTGAGAAGCCAGACTCTTCTGCAACTGAGCAAGCTGGGTCTTGCCTTCAGCCCGCCCGTCTTCCAGGGCATCGATTTGAGCAGCCAGGTCGGCTTGCTGTTTTTCCAGCTCGGCAAGCGCCGTGCGGCGTTGGCTTTCGCACGCGGCCTCTTTTTCGACAAGCCGGCGCTTACGATCTTGCAGTTGTTCGGCAAGTTGCTGCTGGTCACGCTTACCAGCTTCGAGTGAGGCGGCTTGTTCATCGAGATTGACCCGCTTCGCTTGCAGTGCGGCCCCACGATCATCGAGACGTTCCTGCTCTGCGTCGAACTCGGCGGCTCGAGCGTCTTCCCGAGCAGCGCGCTCTTCGAGAGCCCGCCGGTGTTCTTCAAGCGAAGCACGCTCGGTTGCCAATGACTCAGTCGCTTGGGCGAGCTCTTCCTGCCCGGCAGCGCGCTGGGTCTCGAGCGCACCCACTTGCGCCGCCAATTCGGCTCGCTGCTTCTCCAGCTTAGCCTGTGCTTCCCGCTGATGCTCCTCAAAGGCCGCAGTCCGCTCGGCCAGCTCGCGCTCATGTTTTTCCAGTTGCTCAGCAACGTCTTTCTGTTGGCGGACACGCGCTTCCAGATCTGCGGCTTGCTGCTCCAGTTCGTCGCGGCGGGTGTCAAACTCTTTCTCCAACTCTTCACAACGGCCGGAAGTTGCCGCGACCGTATGTTCCCTATCCTCTATCGCCTCGGCGCGCGCGGCCAGATCAGTTTCTCGGGAGCGCAATGCGGCCGACTCTTCTTCGAGGCGGGCCTGCTCTGCAGACAAATGCTCACGGGCCTGCATTAGCTCTTGGTTTTGCTTGTGCTGTTCCGCGGCGGTTTGGGCAAGTCGTTCTTGCCTTTCGTCGATCGAGTCTGACTGCTGATCGAGTTCGGCGGCGCGCTGGGCAAGCTGTCTTTGGAGTTCTTCAACTTTTTGACGATCGTTTTCAATTCGCTCCCGGTGGCCAGTGAGTTCCCGCTCCGCCGTTGTCAGTGTCTCTTGTCTGGCATTGAGCTCGTCTTTGTGTTGCTGACACCACTGGGCAAACTCTCGCTCGCGATCATCAAGACAACACTCGCGTTTTTCGGTCGCAGCGACACGCTTTTCGAGGGCTTTGTTCCTCTTGCCAAGTGTTGTCTCAGCGTCTTGCAGGTTCCGCATATGCTTGGCAACAGCCCCTGCTCGCTGTTTCAAACCATCCCGATGCCGCTCCAGATCTGCGCGTCGCTTGGCATTCGACGCTTCGGCCTTGGCAAGCCCCTGCTCGCGTGACGAAAGTGCGGCACTTCGCTGCTTGATGTCGGCGGTGGCCTGGTCAATCTTCTCGCGGTCAGCCGCCAGCGCCTCTCGTGCCTCTTGCAGGGCTCTTTGTTCCTCAGTAATCTCGGTGCGGGCCGCCTGATCCCTATCTGACAAGTCGCGCTCACGCTGAGCCAGTTGCTCCGCAAGGCCGGCAAGCTTCTCTTCTCGCTGGTCATACTTGGCTGCACGGCCATCAACTTCGGAGGCCGAGCATTTCAGCTCTTGTGTGGTTTCGTCGAGTTCTTTCCGCTCAGACTCGAGTTGTGCGGCGCGCTCGTCCAGCTTGCGAACACGACAAGCGGTACGCTCGTTTTCGGCCGCTGTCAGACTCTCAAATCGCTCGCAGACCTCTTCCGACCACGCATCGAGTTGCTTTTGATATTCATTCAATTCGCACTCGAACGAGTGGATCGCCGTGTCCACCGCGAGCAGTGACTCACTGTCTACCATGGTCTCGACCATAGGTTCGTTTCTCTCCGCTTGCCTTGCAGCTTGCGGGCATAACCTATCAATCACGCCTGCTGGGGACCGGCCACACCATGCCGCATGCGGAATGGTCCTAGCAGGTCGTCTCGCCGCAGCCAATCTAGTAGTCTAGGATGAGTCTAACATTTCTATCGCGCCGAGTGGGTCAAAACCATTGATTCGAAGCCGCACGTCCCGTAACCCCTTCCGGTTCGCCGATGATGTCTGGATGTCCGAGAAGAGCCCGACGCGGGCATCGGTGGGTGTGCATCCTCGAATGGTAGCAGGAGCCACGGCGGTCTGAAGCCGACACGTATCGTAGGCTAGTATAACCGGTCAGTTGAGGATTGTGTGGACCTCAAGGGCCTTTTGGCGGTCGGTAGATGCCCTGCGTCGCTTGTCGACCGGGGTTGTACTGACGGCAGGGAAAGTGGTGCAGGATTCCGAGGGTTTCGCCCGTGGTGGTAAGCCAATTCAACGAAACTCCAGCCCCGGTGCCGGACCCGCGCCGGGTTCAGCAACTGGCGACGACGGCGCTGAGCGCGTTGAAGGCGGCACAGGATAAACTGCGACGCCACGCGGATGAGCTACAGACCCGGCGGGAAAGCGTAAGCGCCGACCGCGAGCGCCTCACCCAGAGCCAAACGGAGTTGGCCCATCTGCGCGAGGAGCTGGAAGCGAAGTTTGCAGAACTCGGCAAGGCGACCAGCAGCCTCGAACAACAGCGATCGACCCTGGAATCGTTGCGCAAGCAGACAGAGGAAGAGAGGCAACTGCTGGTTGCTCAACAACAGGATGTTCAGGGCGCCAGCAAGCGTCTGGCCGAGCAGCAGCAGACTCAAGCGGCTGCAGTTCAGTTGTTGGCTGAACGCGAGCAGGCCCTTGAAGGCGCCGAGCAACATCTTCAGGAACAGATTCGCCAGCTTGAACCTAAGCAGCGTGAGCTCAACAGCCGGGCCGGGGAGCTGGCTGCTCGGTCGCAGCAACTCGATGACTACGCGGCGGAGCTCGCCAGCGCTCGAGAGGCGTTGAGCGTTATGCAAGCCCAACTCACCCGGGACCAGCAGGAGGTTGCTACACAGCGCGATGAGCTGTTGCAGCACCTAAGCGCCGGGCCACGAATCGGACAGACCTTGCCCACGGGTGAAGCACCGTCCGATCCGCCTGCAAATGCGGATACCATACAGAAGGACATGCCCAAGCCCGCCGCTTGTGCAACGGCTGACCAGTTCCGTAAGCTCCGCCGTGACGCCAAACGGAAGGCAATAGGGGTTTGACCAATCAGGAACACGACGCACTGTTCTGGGAGCAGCATGATGGGTTTAAAACTGTTCACGCACAAGAGGTCGAAAGGTCGCCCAAAGAGGGAACGCGCCCGACGTAAGATCGACTCGCCATCCCCGCATTCGCCCGGTCCCGATTTCGACCCCGCCCCATGTGAGAGCTTGGACGGCGACCCGCTCAAACGCCTGTTTCAGCAGGGCCGCTATAACCTCATCCTGCGCGATGAGGCTAAATGGCGGGCCCACCCCGGCGGCGAGGCTATCTTCAAGGAAGCCAAACGCAAGTTGGAGCAGCGCATGGCGCTGGTGCCGGCCGGCAGTGTGGCGATCTGTAACATGTTGTCGGCCCAACCCGGTTCACCTGAGGAGGAGATCGAGGTGGCGCCGTTTCTGCTCGACGTACACTGTGTCACCAACGCTCGTTTCCAGAAATTCGCCGATGCCGGTGGATACGACGCCCTGGAGTACTGGCCGGAGGAAATCTGGCCTCACCTGATCGAATTGAAGGACATGACAGGCCAGCCAAGCCCGCGCTTCTGGCGTAATGGGCGCCATGACGCGGCACTGTCCGATCACCCCGTGGTCGGGGTTTGCTGGTATGAAGCTCAGGCATACGCTCTGTGGATCGGACATCGGTTGCCCACCGAGGCCGAATGGCAAATGGCAGCCTCTTGGCACATCAAAAGCTCGACAGACATTATGCGCCGCTTCCCCTGGGGTGATGCGATGGACAACACGCGGTGCAATGTCTGGTCCTCCCGCCATGGCACAACGGTGCCCGTCGAGGATTATGCCAATGGCTCAGCACCGAATCAGGTGCGTCAACTCGTTGGCAACGTTTGGGAGTGGGCCGATACCGAATACACGATAACTGACGATCTGGGAAGCCCGATCGTCGGAGAAATGCCGATGCATGTGACACGCGGCGGGGCGTTCGACACTTATTTCGAAACCCAGGCGACGAACTATTTCCGTACGGGTCAGATCGCGCTTGCCCGGGCGCACAACACCGGCTTCAGATGCGCGATGAATCTCAGTGAGGCAAGCTGGATACACGGCGACTAACATTAAGGGGACGGTTCCGTGACAACGATGTCCACCTCGACGTACAGAGACTCGACCACGCTTCCGTGTCTAATCTGCGAAACGCAGAATCAGATAGACACGGTGATGTGTGGCCACTGCGGAGCGCCGATGGCGCTGATTCAGGAGGCCCTCGCTCAGGATCGCGATCCATGTATCATTACCGTCATTGGTGACAGCAACGTCGGCAAGACGGTCTATCTCGGAATGCTGCTCGATATGCTCTCTAAACGGGCCGAGGATTTCGAGGCGGTCCCCAAGGGCGCTTACTCAGTCAATCTTCAACACAATGTCATCAGTTATCTCAGTGCCCGGCAGTTCCCGCCCAAAACCGCGATGGAGGTCGACGAGTGGCACTGGACCTATTACCAGGCCTCGCGTCGCAAACGGGGCGCCAGGATCTACGATTTGGTCATGCCGGACATGGCAGGTGAGGCCATTGCCGCTGAGGTCGCGGCACCACAGACCTTCACCGTGATCCGCTCGTTGCTGGAGAAAAGTGCCGGCACCATGCTGCTGGTGGACGCCGGGCTGGCCGGAGCAGGCTCTCCGCAGCCCGATTTCTTCGCCCTGAAACTGATGAGCTACCTGGACGGTGTCCTGGTGACCAAGCGCGAACAACGCATGGGCACGCCAGTGGCTATAATTCTATCCAAGGCTGATTATTCTCCCGAGTGCTTCGATGATCCGCGCGGTTTCGCGAAGACCAATCTGAACCGGCTGTGCAACATGTGCGAGGCCCGCTTCGAGAGCTACGAATTCTTTGCCACCAGTGTGGTCGGGGCTCTCGGCTATGGCACTGACGAATCTGAAAACGTGATTCCCTATCCGCTGCACGTCGCTCCACGGGGGATTTTGGAACCCTTCGAGTGGATTCTGTCGAAGCTCGGCCGATAACGAAAAAGACCGGACTGGAAGTCGAGCACACGATGTCCGAAACGACACTCGCTTGCGATCAGGCCATTTTTACGTCCATCCGGACACCGACGGGTGATGGTTATCGCATTATCGCCGCCAGCAAAGGGCTGCGCCCCGAGGAAAAGCAGACCATCACTCGCTCCTCACCGTCCCACGACGCGTTGTGCCGGAGTGCGGTCGAAACGCCTGACAAGCCTGCCAACGTTCTCGGAACCGCATTCTATCCGCTGCCAAGCGGGAGGCTGTGCGTGGCCCTATCCTGCAATGCCGGTGCTGAACACACCGGTCGTGGCGGGCAGCGCGTGTACACGCACAATCTCGTCTTTGACAAGAATGACTTTCCCGCTTGCTCCTACAACCCGTTCATCGTGCTACGAGCGATGGCCGAAGCGGGGATGTTGGCACCTCAGCTCAAGCCCGCTCCCGTTCTGCCCGAGCTACAACTTGCGATCACGGAATCCGCCGGCAAAGTGGCCACGATGACGTTGAAGTCTGCGCTCGGACCGGGCTGGCGAAGCTACGTGCTCCACGCCCTTCTGGACGAACAGACCGTAATCGTCAATATTGACGATGATTGGCTTGGCATTGCCGAAGCCCTTCTCATAGGCGTACCTGGTCCCCTAAGGGCCGGAGTCTCATTCAGCGCCGGGCTGCGGTTCTCCGTCGGGCGGTGCCACCGTCTGTCGCTTTCGCGCGACGACCCCAACGCAACCAGGTCGCGCATAACGGGCCGCGCCATGCAATACGTCGACCCGACAGGCGGCAACGAACCGAAAGCACCAACATCGGCCTGGCTGTCATTCGTGGAGCGGCATTGGAGCAGTGACGACATCGCCGGCTTGGCGCGGCGCACCTCCCGTCCCTTCACCGACGTTGGCCCGATGGGGCGCGACAGCCTGGGCCGACTGTACAACGAGATCGACACCGCTTATCAGACCGATACTGCCAAACTGCTCAGTGTGATTGCCGCACATCTGAATGAGCCGGAGATTGGCGTCGAAACCGACATCGCGGCTGAACTGGCGGTCAAGGCCCAATATGTCCTGGTCGGCCGATTCACCGCCATGTCGTGGCAGCAGGCAAGTCAGTACTGGCAGACAATCTGCACTATCTGGCAGAAATCTGAGGAGGGCCGCTTGCTTGCCCAGCCAATAGTTGAACACGCGCTCCGTGCGGCAACGAACGAACATCCCATCGTCGCAGCCGAGGCGGCCCTGAAACTGGCCACGCCGCAAGCCCACGTTGGAAGAGGAAGTATGGCAGCCTCACGGACAACAACACGCATAGTCCATACCAATGTTATCGAAAACGTGCTTACCCGCATGGCCGATTGGGCCGAGAACGCAACCAGCGCAGAACTCGAGAGGTTGCCGTACAGCGCGTCCAGTCTTGATGACCTGGTCTCTCGCTGGCTGGCGGCACGGCCTAAATGCCCCGTCTTGGAGCGGATTCGTAAGCGGTGCGGCGCGCCTACGGTGTCATAAGCCCGAATAGCAAAGACAGGCGCCGGTCACCTCATTCACTCTCCTGAACTCTACATTTGCCACTCGCATAGGCCTGCGATTTGCGTTACGATGCGGCCGCTATGGCTGCGCAATTGAGGGATGCGGATATCCTCGTTCGGCGGGT
>Ga0114930_10005252_pt1 | contig 10706 bp, 7 predicted proteins | sample AnhtaG_FD_87300 | JGI IMG/M metagenome (GOLD analysis project Ga0114930, IMG submission 87300) | Deep subsurface microbial communities from Anholt, Denmark to uncover new lineages of life (NeLLi) - Anholt_01485 metaG | ecosystem: Environmental > Aquatic > Marine > Oceanic > Sediment | place... | reverse complement strand
TTCAGTTTTTTGCCATCTGTATCCCTGTAAGAGATGAGCTCTGTATGACTCACCGCTTTTTCCTTTAGCTGAGGATTCAAGTCCGTTAGCTTTTTTATCCTGGAGAATTTTCCATCTGTCGAATACCACTCCGCAGGATAATCCCCATCAGAATCTGAAAATATAAAAATCTGCCCATCTTCTGACATCCTCCATCTCCGGTAGATATGGTCGCTTCGCAGTAAATCAGAAAATTCTAGGCTTTTTAGATCAAGCTTCACAAGCCCTCGATCGTATTTATCAGGTGCCGAATAGCTGAAATACACAGACCTGCCATCAGGGCTCCAGTCAACGACCTGGAGAGAGGGCCGTTTTTCGGGGTCCTCCGATGACTCATAGATCATTTGCCTGTCCCCGGTTTTTACATCGATCAGCCAGAATTGTTGAGGAGGTGTTGTCTGACGGTAGGGCTGCTCCTCCTCGGGAACAGGGCGGGAACTTGCGCAAAGCAATTGCCTCCCATCTGGGTTGAAACTCATGATACTGAATCTATGTTTTTTTTCTTCCTTTTTCTCACTTTTCTCTTTATCTTTCCGTTCCTCTAAGTTCTTGTTTTGCTCTTTATCTTCCTCCTTTTTACCAGTCAAATTTCGGGGCTCCTTATCTTCGATCCCCATTACAAAAACATCCCCTTTGTCCGCATAAGCCAGCATCGTACTTTCTTTATTCCAGCGCAACCTTCTCTGCTTGTATTCTTTCAATAACACTTGGGGAGAGCCTTCTGGCAGAGCCATGATTTCCAGCTGATTTGTGGTTCCAAATATGACATCATAGTCTGTCTTTTCTGTCACATCTCGTTCAAAAATCATGTATTTTCCGTCTTTGGAAATCCGGACGGAATTAAGAAGCGTTTCAGGTAGGAGATTAATCAACTTCTTATTCCCTCTATCCCAAACGACAGGTATCATGAGGTTTCCGAGTCTATTCCGCATTTTGTCCCAAAGCAGGAATGGATTTTCTGAATCATGGATAATAATGGGGCCTTTTGTCGTATATTCAAAGAGATCGGCACATTTCTTCATCCACTCAGTGTCCCTGACAGAAAAAAAGATCTTATCCCCTTCTGGAGACCAAGTTAAATGGGAGTTTGACGCAATCGGCAATTTTTGTGGAATATCGGCATCTTCAAAGTTCCGAGAAAGACGATGCCAGATGGATAACCGATACTCCTCATTTTCATAAACAAAAAAAGCCAGCATTTTCCCGTCCTGTGACCAGGTTAAAGACCGGACCTGTTTTTTTTGATCAAAGAGTTTAATCTGTTCTCCGGTCGCTGTGTTCAAAATAAGCACATCAACTTGAAACGGTGCTATATATGTGGGATCGCCATACTTGTAATTGTCTCTCGGGAGGCTATCCCCTCTTGTGCTTTTCGTACAAGCCAGCCATTGGCCGTCCTCTGTCATGTCTGCCACATTCATGGATACAACAGCAAAGTAGTCATCTATCGAAAACAGAGATTTTTCCTCACCAAATAGCGGATTAATCGAGATCAACAAAAAAACGAATGCGGTCAAAAACATGGATTTTTTTAATGATTTCATGATTACCTCATGTGCTGACACTATATCTCTAAATCATTTAAAAAAGAGCAAATCAAAAATCATGGGATCAATGAGGACATTATCACCCCTATTTTGGCATGTCAATCGGAATGAGAAAAGCGAACTTGACTAATACCGATGTTTCTCGAATAATGCGTTAGAATCCCATGCGCAAATGGCTGTTTTTCCTGTTGATCATCGCGGTCGCCTATGTCATTTCACAGATAGGGAAAAAAACCAAAGGTCGCTCTTCCTTCCTTAAAAACATCAGTGAAACAATCGGGATCATCGTCTGGGTTCTTATTGTTGTTTACACTGTGGGATTTCTGTACTGGCTTTACACGGAAATATTCAAGCGATGAAGGCGTGTGGAAGATCTCCCATTTTGTTATCATGGAATCCAATTTTTACGACTCGGAATGTGAGGTGATGCAGGTTGGCTATGACGAAGCCAAAGTTTATTGCTCCCGATTAACTGCGCTTGAAGTGCTGAAAAGAGGACATGCTGTGCCGAATATTTTGTCGGGCTCAACATTGCGGTCTGAATTTAGAATTGTCTTTCGAAGACACCTCTTGCAGCATAAAAATCAAAAGGAGATAATCGGCTTGGCGATATAAATACTGTCTTCATCCAAAAACGTCTCGATCCGAACGACTTCGAATCCCGCTTTTCTGAGATCACCGATCATATCTTCTTTCCGGGAGCACCTGTGCTCATCCCCCCAATCCACTTTTTCCGGATCACACTCCACGATAACGAGCATTCCATCAGGCTTCAAGCTGGGACGGATGTTCCGGATGATCGGGACATGTTCGGCCAAATGGTGGTACACATTGATCATGAACGCGACATCCAACGATCCGGTGGAAAACCCAGGATTCTCCATCTTGCCGACGACTATCTCGACGTTTTTAAATCCATCTCTTTTGCATCGCCTTCTGAGATGGTCCAGGGCGCTTCTATCGATGTCGTTCGCATACACCTTGCCAGATTCCCCCACTCGATCAGCCAGCCACATCGTCATTCGCCCCGTGCCAGCCCCGACCTCGCCGATAATCATACCCTGTTTAAGACCGATGGCGTCCATGATCTTGATCGGCGGCTGGCGCTGATTGAGTCCTTTCTCCCATTCTTCGACCTTAAACGAACGTTCCTGATCGATTTTTGTTCCAGCACGGATTTCTGCATTTTTCGGATAAGAAACCATGATGAAGGACAAAAGCAATAACGTTAGAAACAAATTTTTAAGCCTTTTTGTTTTCATGATGCCACCTCATATCAAGACTTCTCTTCTCAATCAAAATTATACAATATAAAGCACCTTAAAACACATATGCAATTTTAAAAAACAAGGTGTGGCCTTGATCTCCCTTCTCCCCGAAGCGGCCTTTTCCCATCTGGTAAACCAGTTGGATAAGACCAAAAGGAGGCTGGAAGCGGTAGGCAAAAACAATTTGGATATTGCGCTTGTCTATTGCCGAACTCGCTACTGGCTGCCTTCCCGTAAACTTTCGCTCCGCCGTAGATATCCGCGATGCGCCGCGAATAGAAGAGCTGAATCCTCTGTTTATAAATGTCGTTTCCCTCTAAGAAAAAATTTCGCTTTTCAGGAAGGATGAGCTCGAACCGGGTTAAGTTAATCTGCTTCAGGTCGGCCTCAACTGTAGCGAAATCAGGATTGACGGTGAGATGACTGAAAATAGAAGGTGTAAAATTGTATCGGGCGTCTAAACCTGCTTCCAAAGCTGTTTTTTCCCCTTCCTCAAATCGAGAGATAACATGTTGAAATTTTACTACACGCTTATCCCTGCATGAAATAGGGAGCTTCCGTAGTTTGGAGGGAATGGTATTTAGGGAATAGAGAGGAGCGTGACTACAATCCTTTGCTCATGGAGTCTAAGAATTGAGCATTTGTTTTGGTTTTGGACATCTTTTCCACTAAGAGTTCCATGGCTTCCACTTCGCTCAACTGACTCAGTACCTTTCTCAATATCCAGATGCGATTCAGGTCTTTTTCCTCGATCAGCAATTCTTCCTTTCGTGTCGCCGATCTGTTGATGTCGATGGCCGGAAAAAGCCGTTTATCAACCAGTCTGCGGTCCAAGTTGATTTCCATATTCCCGGTTCCTTTAAACTCTTCGAAAATAACCTCATCCATTCGACTTCCGGTGTCGACTAAAGCCGTGGCTATGATGGTTAAACTGCCCCCCTCTTCAATCTTTCTTGCCGAACCGAAGAATTTCTTCGGTTTGTTCAGAGCATTCGCGTCTATTCCACCGGAAAGGACCTTGCCGGAGGGAGGAATAATCGCATTATGCGCCCTTGCCAGACGAGTGATGCTGTCAAGCAGGATAATCACATCCCTCTTCAACTCAACGAGGCGCTTGGATTTTTCCAGAACGATGTGGGATACCTGGGCATTCCGCCCCGGGGGTTCGTCGAAAGTGGATGCAACAACTTCCCCTTGGATGGTTCTTTTAAAATCCGTCACCTCTTCGGGCCTCTCAGCCACTAGAAGAACAATTAAAAATACTTCTGGGTGATTTTTTTCGACGGACTTTGCAATGGTTTTGAGCAATGTTGTCTTCCCTGCACGCGGCGGCGAGACAATCAATCCCCTTTGACCTTTCCCTATGGGCGTCAACATATTCATCACTCTAGCATCCAGATTTTTTGCATTCCCATCCTCAAGATCGAATTTTTCGAAGGGATAAAGTGGAGTGAGACCTTCAAAACGAATGTTTCTCCGGGATTTGAAGATGCTATCAGGGTGTGCAAAATTAATGGCTTCTATCTTGATAAGGGCAAAGTATTTTTCCCCTTCTTTGGGGGGGCGAACGATTCCAGATATGGTATCACCCGTTCGCATCTGGAATTTTCTTATTTGTGATGGAGAGACATAGATGTCATCCTGGCTGGGCAAATAGCTGAATTCAGGAGCTCTTAGAAACCCAAATCCATCGTCCAGGCATTCCAGCACTCCTTCTGAAAAAAGCAGCCCGTTTTTTTTCGCCTGGGCCTCCAGAATTTTGAATATGAGGTTTTGTTTGCTGGATTCCTCGATATCTTTTTTTGTTAAACCCGCTTCAGAAGATATTTTGTAGAGATTCTCAAGTTCTTTTTCATCGAGTTCTGCTAAATTGTACTCTTTCATTTTAATACCTCTTTGTGAATTTAGTTTATACCGATCTTACCTATCTGCCTTTAATGAGTGATAGGGGGCTCTTTGACTTCAGATGCGTCTGAAATTTTCTCTTTTTTCAGTTTTTTCGGCATCTCTTTGACCAGGGCAAGGCTCAAAACCTCTTCCATGGTCTCGACAAAATGGATGGTCAGGTCATCCTTGACATTTTTGGGCATATCCTTCAGGTCCGGCCTGTTATCAGCCGGTAGTATGACCTTTCTTATCCCTTCCCTATGAGCAGCCAATAACTTTTCCTTAATTCCTCCGACAGGCAAAACTTTCCCCTTTAGGGTGATTTCTCCACTCATGGCCACTTTCTTAGAAACAGGGATTCCTGTCAAAAGCGAAATGATGGAGGTGGCGATCGTGATTCCTGCCGAGGGACCTTCTTTGGGAGTCGCACCCTCAGGAACATGAATATGTATGTCGAAATTTTTGTGCAGATCTTTGGCTATACTCAGTTCGTACGTTTTTCCCCGCACATAACTGAAGGCGGTTTGGGCCGACTCTTGCATGATCTCTCCAAGTTGGCCGGTCAACATAAAGTTTCCTTTACCATGGACTTTGGTAACCTCAAAAGTGAGAAGTTCTCCGCCGAACTCTGTCCAAGCCATTCCGATAGCTCCTCCGATCTCGTCATTTTTATCGATTTCTAAGCGCCTGAACCGTGGGATACCCAAATATTTTTCCAACATCTTCGGCGTGACGGTTTCGCTATAATCCTTCCCTTTGGAAACGACTTTTTTGACGACTTTTCGGCAAACTGACATGAGCTCTCGCTCTAAATTCCTGACACCGGCTTCTCTTGTGTATTCCCGAATGATTTTTTGAATGGATTTGTCTGTAATCTTGAGCATAGAGTCTTTGAGTCCATGAGCTTTTTTCTGCTTCGGAAAAAGAAATTGTTTGCCGATTTGAAGTTTCTCATCTTCTGTGTACCCAGGAAGACGGACCATCTCCATACGATCCTGCAAGGGTTTCGGAATGGGCTCCTGCATGTTAGCAGTCACGATGAACATAACCTGTGACAGGTCATAATCTGTATCAATATAATGGTCAAGAAAAGTGCTGTTTTGTTCGGGGTCCAAAACTTCCATCAGGGCTGAAGCAGGGTCTCCCCTGAAATCCATGCTCATCTTGTCCACTTCGTCAAGGAGGAAGACAGGGTTTTTTGTCCCTGCACGCTTTATCATCTGAATGATTCTTCCAGGATAAGCGCCGATGTATGTTCGGCGATGTCCTCTGATCTCCGCCTCATCCCGCACCCCTCCCAGGGAAAGGCGGACGAATTTTCTCCCTGTGGCGCGTGCAATAGATTTACCCAAAGAGCTTTTTCCGACGCCTGGGGGACCGATCAGTCCCAAAATGACGCCTTTAGGATTCTTGACCAGCTGACGAATCGACAGATATTCCAAAATTCTTTCTTTAACTTTTGTCAATCCATGGTGGTCTTCATCCAAAATTTTCTTGGCTTCTTTGATGTCTCTCTTCTCTCTCGATTTTTTGGTCCAAGGCAAAGAAATAAGCCAATCCAGATAGTTGCGACAGACGGTTGCTTCGGCCGACATAGGCGGCATAGCCTCTAGCCGTTCTATTTCTTTGCTAGCCTTCTCCTCTGCATCTTGAGGCATTCGAGCTTCTTTGACTTTTTTGCGCAATTCTTCTATCTCATTCGGCTGGTCTTCTTTCCGGATGTTCAATCCTGGAGGAAAGATTTTCTGCTGAGGATCCCGGTAAGGAACCTTTCTCCGGCCGGAACGTTTGCCGTCTTTTCTCAGTTTGGAGTGGATTTTTAGCAACTCATTTTCTATGACAAAATTCAATCTCCGCAATCGCTCAAAGTTGTTGATCGTTTCCAGAATATTTTGCTTTTCCTCCAGAGGCAAATGCATATGAGAGGCAATTATATCCGAAATTCTATCTGGGCTATTATCTTTCAGAGCCGGTATGATGGATTCAAAATTGGTATTTTGGCTGAGTTTGAGATAATCTTCGAATAAAGACAAAACCCTTTGGAGGGTTTCTTGAATTTCAGGGCTATCGCTTTCCACTTCTCTAACTTCCTTTACCAACACCTGATAAAAAGGATAGGTACTCAAATATTCCATGACTCTTGCTCTTTTTCTGCCTTCCACGATCACCTTGACGTTGTTGTCATCCATCTTGATAGCCCGTACGATCTTGGCGAGGACTCCCATCGAGTGGATGTCGCGTTGATGGGGATTGTCCAGTGAGGCATCAATTTGAGAAGACAAAAAGAGCATTTTGTCTTTCTCCGTTGCCTTTTCCAGAGCCTGTATCGAGGAGGGACGTCCGATGATAAAAGGCACAAGTGTGGATGGGAAAACAACCACGTCTCTTAATGGAATCAAAGGCACGTTAAATATAACTTCGGAATTGCTTGTGGTTTCCATGCTTACACTCCGATGGTTTCCACCATCCTCTTCGATATTTTTATCGTTTTTTCCTGTTTGGAAGATGGAAGATGAAACATGATATCCAGCATCAGATCTTCGGTGATGCTTTTTAAGCCCCTTGCTCCCAGTTTCTTTTCCAGGCTTTTTTTGGCTATCGCGCGCAGGGCCTCTCTCGTAAAATCCAACGAAACCCCCTCGAGTTCGAACAGTTTCTGATACTGCTTGACCAGCGCATTTTTGGGTTTCTTGAGAATGTGGACAAGATCCTCTAGCCCTAAATCAGATAATGTGGCAACGACAGGGAGCCTGCCTATGAATTCAGGAATGATACCGTATTTGATCAGATCCTGAGGGATAATCTCGTCATAAAGATCGTCAAGATTCTTTTTTTTATTCTTGTTCAGATCGGATTGGAATCCAACCGCAGACTTCCCTATCCTTTTGGAAATAATTCTGTCAAGGCCTATGAATGTGCCTCCGCAGATAAAAAGGATGTCTGTGGTATCGACTTTTATGAAATCCTCATGAGGATGCTTCCGTCCGCCATGGGGGGGGACATTGGCAATAGTCCCTTCGATTATTTTGAGGAGAGCCTGCTGTACTCCCTCACCGGAGACGTCCCTCGTAATGGAAGGGCTGTCGCTTTTTCGGCTTATTTTATCGATTTCATCGATATAAACAATCCCCTTTTGTGTCATTTTCAAATCGCCATCAACGGCTTGGAAAAGCTTGAGAATGATGTTTTCAACGTCTTCCCCGACATACCCAGCCTCTGTCAAAGATGTCGCATCTGCGATAGCAAATGGAACGGAGAGAATTTTTGAGAGCGATTCTGCCATGAGGGTTTTCCCGGTTCCGGTGGGTCCAATCAAAAGAATATTGCTTTTGGACAATTCGACCCCATCCAGCGCTCCCTTGTATTGAACCCTTTTATAATGATTGTATACAGCAACCGATATTTTTTTCTTGGCTTCATCTTGCCCGATAACGTACTCATCCAGTGCCTTTTTGATCTCGGCAGGAGTGAATAAATCGGGTTTTTGAGCATCTCTTGCAACTTTCTCATTATCGGGATACAGGATGGAATGGGCGACATCAATGCATCCATCACAAATGAACACGCCCCCAGGGCCGGCGATCAATTTTCTGATCTGAGCCTGATTTCTGTGGCAGAAATTACACTTTGTTTGGTTGTCTGAATCCTGCTGTTTGCTATCATCCATGGTTTCTCTCATTTATCCTTATCGGTAATAAAATCAAGAGCTTAAATCTTAGATTGGGCTCTTTTTGTGATGATGGCGTCGATTATTCCATATCCCTTAGCCAGATCTGGGGTCATGATGAAATCCCGTTCTATGTCTGTCTGTATTTTTTCAGTCGGTTGTTTTGTGTGCTTTGTCAATATTTGGCTAATATTCTCTCTGAGCCGAAGTATCTCCTTTGCTTGGATGGCGATATCAGAAGCCTGGCCTTGAAAACTGCCTAAAGGCTGATGCAGTATGATTCGTGAGTTGGGCAGTGAAATACGCTTGCCCGGTGTTCCAGCAGCAAGCAACACGGCTGCCATGCTAGCCGCTTGTCCTACACATATCGTGGAGATTTCCGCATTGATGTATTGCATAGTATCATAAATCGCTAATCCTGAAGTGATACTACCTCCCGGAGAATTGATGTAAAGGAATATGCCTCTTTCTGTGTTTTCGGCCTCGAGATACAGCAATTGTGCGATAACACAGTTTGCGACATCATCATTAATCTCAGAACTTAAAAAAATTATGTTATCCTTGAGCAAGCGAGAATAGATATCATAAGCGCGCTCGCTCTTTCCATCTTGTTCAACGATAAAGGGAATTAAGGTCATGAAGATTGGTTATTCTATTATAGTATAGCGGATTTGACAAGAAAGTCAACTGTCTTGCGAATGAGCAGGTTGTCCTTCAGCTCTTCTTTCTGTCCCTCCTGATTTATGCTTTCAACCACTCTAGCCAGGGGAACATTGTGAGTTTTAGCGATGGTTTTCATTTCTTCTGTTATTTCCTCCTCCGTCACCTTGAGTTTTTCCTTCTCGGCGATCTTAGTAAGAATCAAATGATTTTGAATATTCTGAACAGCCCGTTTGCGCATATCTTCCCGCAAAGAATCAAGGGCTTCCTTAGACAAATTATGTTGTGACAAAGAAGATAATTGACGGTTTAGAAGCGCGTTGGATTCTTGTTCGATCACAGATTCCGGCAGTTCCAAGGATATTTGCTCGGATATCTTTCCGATGATTTCTTCTGCCATCTCTCGTCTCTGGGCGCCTTTTTTCGACTCACGAAGCTGTTCCTTTAATTTAGTCTTCAGATTATTGATGTTTTTGTAATCTCCGAGGTCTTTGGCAAAATCATCATTGATATCCGGAAGTTTTTTCTCTTTTATGGATTCAATCTTTAGGTCATATTCGATTTCTTGTCCCGCCAATTTTTTGTTTTCATGATCATTTTTGTATTGGATAGTGAAATGAGTCTGGTCATCTGGTTTAAGGCCTATTATATTTTTATTCAATACTTCCTCGTTATCCTGATGTCCGGCAAGTATGACGACTTTTTCGTTGGGAAGGAATCTTTTCGTTTTGGTGTTTTTTCCTTTGATCTCAGCCACAATATAATCTCCATCCTCCACTTCCCTCTCCTCAACAGGGATATACTGAGCTGATTTTGCACGCAGCTCTTCAAGAGAATCCTTGATCTCTTTTTCTGTGACCGATACTTTTTTCTTTGAGACTTTGATGCCTGTATACTTTGGAAGATGGATTTCAGGCCATATTTCTACAGAAACCTTAAAACGAAGAGGCTCATTTTCTTTGAAATGGAGATCACTTATAACCGGTTGGCCAACAGGCGTGATTTTTTTTTCGGTCAACTCCTTATTCAGAGCTTGGGGAACAAGGTTATTGATGAGTGTTTCTTTGATATCAGAATAGTACATGCGCATGATCATGTCTTTTGGCGCTTTTCCCGGTCGAAATCCTTTGATTTTTGCTCTGGAAGTATACTGAGCAACCACTCGGTCCCATTCCTTCATCACTTCTGAAGCAGGAATCTCGAGATCGATTTCCTTTTTGCATTCGTTGATATTTTTTACGTTTTCTGACATTTTAGATGTATCTTGATCCTATTTTTTCCTGAAAAATGGGCAGAGCGGGACTCGAACCCGCACTCCTTCAACAGGAACTAGGTCCTAAGCCTAGCGCGTATGCCAATTTCGCCACCTGCCCAAGTATGAGAATAAAAAATAATATAGACGAACAATCAGTTCCAAATCGCTTTATTAACAAGACGATGCGAATAAACTGATAACCTGGAAATAGATTTTTTTTTACCATAATGAAGCACATTTGTCAACGCAACTTTGAAGAGCATTGTAGTTCAGACACTAGAGAAGCTCGCGGCAGCATTTCGACGTATGTTATGAGGAAAAAGATTTTCAAACAGAGGAGGAGAAGTTTTTGTTTTGATCTTAGGGGATGAGCTTTGAGAGAG
>Ga0114930_10005251_pt1 | contig 10708 bp, 13 predicted proteins | sample AnhtaG_FD_87300 | JGI IMG/M metagenome (GOLD analysis project Ga0114930, IMG submission 87300) | Deep subsurface microbial communities from Anholt, Denmark to uncover new lineages of life (NeLLi) - Anholt_01485 metaG | ecosystem: Environmental > Aquatic > Marine > Oceanic > Sediment | place... | reverse complement strand
GGCGTGTTGATGGAGGAGAAATGGACAAATATGTCCTGACCGTCTTCCTGACTGATGAAGCCATATCCCTTCTTTTCACTAAACCACTTTACCGTCCCTTGTGCCAAAGCTCCAATCTCCTTTCTAAAATTACCTCTTATGCACCCAATGCTCAGGTTGCCACTCTAAGAAAAGCAAACCATCCTTGAGAGCGAAACCAACCTGCCAACAGAGCCAGGCCTTTACCACGGAGCACCATAGTACAGAGCCTGGTCAAAGGTCAAGGGAAAACAGGGGCGATGGTGAGGCCATTGACAGCTTCACCCTGAGAATGCAATTTAAACAGCAATCTTAGAATTACAAACAGACCCATTGGCCCACGGTTTTTACCGCATGTTTTGCGCCAAAGTATTGGGTAAAGATTGGATAATAGTAAACCTCTTCCTTGCTTCTGAGCATAGGGTACTCGTGCTGGGCCCTGGCAAACTTAGCATCGACGTGCTCCTCCGTTAGCACCCTATCATCTGAGGACTGTCAGGAAACAATCTGTCCTGCCCTGACACCTTTAAGATAGTTCGTACAATATTCATCATTTCCCATAAGCATTTCTGTGGTCTTAAGGACAGCCATGATCTTATCGTCGATAGGATCGATGATAGCTTTGACATCGGCAAACCTTTTAACTTCTTCTCCCGGAAATAAATCGGCTGCATTCTTACCTAATACTTCGGCCTTCTCTGTATATCCGAATATTCTGAGAAACGCAGGATTGACATAGGTAATCCCTCCTTCAAGATTTGTGATGATAAGGCCGTTCACTGATGAATTTAACGCATCATACGCAACACTCAATTCCTCCTCCGCCCCCTTGCTCTCAAGGGATTCTTTTTCTAACTCCTTAACCCTTTTTTCCAATTCATCATAGGTTGGTTTTCTGTTCATTAGAATATCCTCCTCTTGACCTAAGAACAAAGAATATCCTGTACACTGGTCTTTCTTAGGCCGGGTACAGGGTAGCATAGTTGTGCGCCAAACGGGTTTATACCTGTTTGGTATCCGAGTAATCGGATCTGAGGAACCGGATGACCAAATTGGGCACGTCCGGGTCTGTGGGGGGAGCGGTTGCGTAACCGCCGCTCCTACCCGGAAGTTCGTGAGTCTATGGCTGAGCTACCGAAATCACTTACACTAGTCTAATAGTGGTTCCACGACGTCCCATGGTATATCTGCATTCTTTCGCCCTGCTATAGCAAAGTAAAATAGGGGCTCACCTTCTATTGATAATCGGTGACGATAACGTTCAAGGTGATATAAATCCAGATATTCTGAGAATATCAATTCACGGATTGTTTTAGAGAATCCGGTGGTATCACTATTATCAAGGAATGTTTCTTTTATGTTGAAGGCAGCCCAGCCTTCACTTTGAATAAGATTAAAAGCCTCTATAAATGCTACGGCAGGGATATCACCAAATCCCAACGCCGCAACAGCCGTTAAGCAATCTAATGACCAAGATGCGATTTCTTCTCGTTGGTTATCATCTAAAGCACAAAAATCCGCCACATAGTAAGCATCATATACACCTGGTCTATCTCGTTCTGTTGCATCATACGCTTCAGGAATGATATCAACGCCGACAAGTCTTGATACGCCATATTTCTTTATCATCTCCCCCATCATTCCATTACCGGCGCCTAAATCCAACACTCTTAGCTCAGTAAAGTTATCTTGAGATTGATCGACAGCAGATTTTAGAATTTCAGAGACCTTATTTGGGGATCGGCACTTAAGCCGTTCATAGAACAATTGTTCATATAGTCCCGGTATCTTGTATATCTCATCGTAATCATGAAAACGAATTTTTCGTTTGTCATCTAATTCTAGCAAATAGAAAAATGCCTCATCCTGATCGACGTTATGGGCATCAGTACGAGGGAATTGAATTTTATTTCGTTTTCCCATTATTACCCCTCTTTCTGTTTATTAGCCTAACAGTTAGTATAAAGAATGAGTTTTATCCAATAACAATGGATTCAATATAGCGCAATATTAATGCCTGATTACCTTAATCGAAAAGTGTATATTTCTTGCCAAATGGTTTACCTGGATTCTATCTGATTTCATTCAACAATACAAACATAATACTAAACTTTTTCAGGTTCCTATTTTTCAAGATTGATAGATCAAGCCTTTACATAAAGACCCTTGCGATCCCTCTTGATTTTGCCCTGTTTCTTGAGCCTGTAAATAATATCCTTTATCTTCCTGCCCTCAAAACCTGTCTTCTTTTTCAACGTGGCAGTGTCGATGCCTTTCCTGCTCCTTTTGATAATCGATAAGACGGTATCAGTTGCGGACAACCTTGTTGGCTTTTTGACAATTGCTTTTTTTACAGCTTTGGCCTTAGGCTTCTTTGCTGCCTGCACTTTTTCAAAGTTTTCAAGGTGCTTTATCATTTTCTCTGTCTTTTGAGTTAATTTCTTGAGATCCTTTTCTACAGCCTTCAGGTCTTTTTTCAGTTGCTTCATCATTGCCTCCTATTTTTATTTAAATGCTCCAACCCCAGGAATGCCCGTAGGTGCAGGAGGCTGTCATGTGTTCGATCGAGTAGTACCTCGTAGTGCAGTACCGACGCCTTCCGAGGGTCGCGTATGCTGGTGCCCTCTTGCTGCTTCAAATTAATAATGTGTATTCATGTGCTCATTCCTCTGGGACCACCAAGAGTTTCTGACCTGGGTAGATGACTTGGTCTGGGCTTATATTGTTGAGGCGGCAGAGTTCGTGCACCGAGGTGCCGTATTGTCGGGCGATCCCATAGAGAGTGTCGCCCAGGCGGACCTCGTGGTAGCGCCCTTTGGTCAAAGGAAATGGTTTTCTTTGGATAGTTAATGGGGCTTCGGTCTTCGCAGGAGCCGAAGCCATCCTTTCTTCCAGCCTGGCAACCTTTTGAGTCAGTTTATCAAATTCTTGTGCTAGATACTTTCCGGATTTTTCAGTTTCTGCAACATAGTCCAGCAGGTCCTTTTCCTGTTTATCTAGAAATACGATTTTATCCTCCATCGCCTCAAGGTGTGTTATTCTCTTCTCAAGCTGGCTCAGTCTGGCATGGATAGTGGGTAGGTCCTCTGTGGAGAGCTCATTGCCATTTCGGAAAAATATGGCAATAAGGACGATTAAAAGGAGAATGCCCGTGCCCCCAAGAATCAGTAGTTTTCTTTGGGGTTTGGAATCACGGGGTGTTCCATGGCGTCGTATATTCTTATTCTTCCGTGTGTGCCCCAGGTCATCAGCAATTTCTTCCCCGAACTCTTTCATTTCTTTATCGAGGTTTTCGTTCATACGTCTCTCCTTTCAGCTCGGTGATCTATCTCACTTCCTCGGCTCGGATCTTCAATTCTCTCAGGTCTTTCTTGTTCATTGCTCAACCTCACCAAAAATATGATAAATGATATTTGACCAGTTATCTCGATTGCTGAAGCACCGCGGGACGCATCTAATGCCCTATGCATCTGGATGGCGCTCCCGGGTAAGGTATAAAACATTAAGCAATGTCATCCATTCCCCTCACATGCTTCCTGATTTTCTTTAATAACTCAGACCTTTTGATTCTGCCTTGAGCATTTCTAATTCCCTTAGCAGGCCGTCTATCTTTGAGATGAGTGGCGCTTTTGGCAGCGTATTCCCGGCTGAAATAGCTAAATGATGGCTCTTGATAAGCTTCATCACTTTGAGAAGTTTTTCCCCTTTGCCTGGACCACATACTTCCTCTAACGGGCAACCCAGACAGTCTTTTATTTGGTATTCAAAGCAGAAAGGTACAGCTGTATTAGCTGCTTGTAATAATTCTTGAAAATCACTCAAAGTCGAGGCAATGTCGAGAAACTGTTGGACGCGAATCCATTTCTCAATAGTCAAATCAAAGGGGTCCTCTTCTTTCTGATATCTTATTTGCATCTCAAAGATAGTCATTAAACTCATTTCTAGTAGCCTGTTTTTGATAGAGTCTTTTTGCAATCATTTCTTTCTTACTTTCAGTCTTAGTACTGGGGGCAAAAAATAGTTTACATCTAATGACTTTACCTATGGTCATTGCGAGCGACTGAAGGGAGCGACGCAATCTCATGGTTAAACTCATTTCAGAGATTGCTTCGTCGCCAACGCTCCTCGCAATGACAGTTCTTATGCAATCTATTTTGTGCTCCCCTTAGTAACTGAGTTTTATGGTGGTGCGTTAGCACTATTTCCAGCTATTTTGGATACTTATGCCTTTTTTGGCTTCCACCATCACTTTTTTAACTAGCCCTTTATCTCAAAAGCCTTCCCAAGAGTTCATCTAAATCCCAAAATATTCGGCTGTCTCCATACAGCCGCCCGTATCGGAAAATACGGTTTCCTGAAAATGGAAAAATACCTTCAACAAGCGCTGAGAAATGGGGTTCAAGCATTCAGCTCGCGGCGCCGCCGATTAAGAGTTATTTCTTTGCTTGGCCTACAAGATGAAATAAAGAATCATATCCCTTTCATATGTTTGCTCAGCCAAAAACCCAGCAAGAATGCGCCCCACAAGAGTATAAGCACCCCAGCAAAGATAAGCTCGCCCCTGTCCCATATGAGATACTTATTCTCTATCCACCGTGAGAAAATAAATGAAACCCCAAAGAGTAAAATACCAACCAAAAACAAAGCTACCATTGATACATCTTATTCTTTGGCATGCGGAACCGTTCTGCCCCTGATCTTGGTACGTGACAGCTTGAGTCCAGAATTTGAAGGCAGCGCAAGCTATTTCCGTTTCAGATGCTGTCGGGGGGGCCTTCTTGGTGTACGCCTTCTAGGAGCTATGCCCCTTCTTCTGGGCCTACCCCTTGCCCTTGCAGGCTTGCCAGGCAGGAAAACGCCCAAAAGCTTCCCGTGATTGTCGAAGATAAGGCTATGATTCATTGTTGAAAGGATTCGCTTCAAGCCGTCCCGAATGGGCAGGTCCTTAAACTGCATCGAAACCTTTTCATCCAGTGACACCTTACCCCTTTTGAGCCATATCCTGAACCTTATACCCTCCTTTTTAATCTCTCCAATGACAGCCCTTAGCGGGGCTTCTCTAATATTGGCAGAGAGGGTCCGGTTTCCAAAAGCCAGGTCAATGTATCCCTCCGTTGCCATGATGAGGTCAGATGACAAGAAGACTAGGAGAGAGGCTACGATGAAGGTTGATATGGGCTTGCTAGCTTTGTGCATAACGATTATAGAGTTCTGCTCAGAAATCTAGAACAGGTTTTTCATTTCTTCCTCTTCCGTGTAGGCCTTTCCTGTTCTTTCTAAGGTTTCATCCTAGAGAGAAGGAGAACTAAAGACTAAGTAACTCCGATTAGTTGGATATTAAAAGTCACCGTTATTCCAGCCAGTGGATGGTTTACATCAAGAGTTACAGTATCTTCATTCATAGCTGTAATAATTACATCGATAGGATTGCCATCCTTCTGCGGAATCTCGAGTTGCTCTCCAATAGCAGGTGTGATATCTTCAGGTAGAGCGCTTTTACTTACGTCCACCAGTAATTCTTCGCTCCTTGGTCCATATGCTTCTTCTGGCGGGATTGTAATAGTTTTTGTCTCCCCCAGTTCCATACCGATGACACCTTTTTCAAAACCTGGAATAACCTCTCCCTTTCCAATCGTAAATTCAAACGGCTCGCCGACTTTTGAGTTGGCAAATACTTCACCGTTTTCCAGTTTACCTATGTAGTGTACTGTTACCCTATCTCCGCATTTTGCCTGATGCATGTATACGCCCTTTGAATATTTTTTCGATGTCAAGCTTCCTTTTTGAAGATTTGGCCTATCCTTTCAACGGCCAGGGAAGAAGGGCTACTTACTGCTCGAGCTCCAAAAGGCGTCTGGCACATTCATCGGCAACTTCATACTCAGCCGACTCACTGCCGGGCATTGTTGCCCAACCGCCTTTTTTCACGTAGCTGCCTTTCTCCCAGGAGCTTTTTTCTTTCAACTCCTTGAGTCGCTCTTCCCTGTTTGGATCCTGCTGAAACTGTATGACACAAATCGGTGCCAGATGGTCCACAACAGCCTTTTCGGCCATTTCCTCAGCTTTAGCCTGGGCAGAACCACTTGTCACTACCCATCCTGCCGAGAAGATGACAATAAGCAACACAATCGCGCCAACCACCATTCCCCAGACAAACGGTTTTATCATTTCTTTTGTCATCTTAGCTACCTCCTTTAGATTAAAAGGTGAAACACGGTCCCTTTGACCCCCCACTTTCTTACCTAACTATACAGTACAAGGTTCTCAGTGATGCTTTATGAACTAGGTAATAGCCTGTGTTACCATCCTCACCTGACCTTTTAAACGTCTGGTTGTTCCAGATTGTTCTCTCAGCGAATCAAAGCTTTATGACGTTTTTCGCCTGAGGCCCTCCTTCGGTCTCTTTCACCTCAAAGCTCACGCGGTCTCCATCAGCGAGCGTCTTGAATCCGATGATATTGATGGAAGAATAATGCACAAATATGTCCCTACCATCGTCCTGTCTGATGAAACCATATCCCTTATGATCCCTAAACCACTTTACGATCCCTTCTGCCAAAGCATCGGTCTCCTTGTAAACATCTAACAACGGTTCAAAAATTCAGGCGGTAGACCCCAATGCTGTTATAGCCCCTCATCGGTAAGAATCATATCCCTTTCAATGTTTGCTCAGCCAATAGCCCAGCAAGAATGCACCCCACAAGAGCATAAGCACGGCAGCAAAGATGAACTCACCCTTATCCGATATAAGATATTTATTCTCTATCCAGCGTGAGAAAGAAAATGAAACTCCAAAGAGCAAAAAACCAACTAAAAACAAAGCTACCATTGGTATATCTCATTTCATGGGCTTGTTTTCGTAATTGACAAATTGGGGATACCTGACGTTCTGGTGTGATCCTTTAGATCATTGGTGAGGCTCAGGCGAAATCTAGGCGAGCAAGTCCTCCTGAATCTTTTCCCCACCTATCCTTAGTACATTATTAGATAAACCCACAACATACTGTTCTTTGTTCCTTAGTCCAAAATTACAGATTAGCTTGCTATTATCTAAACCTTTCAATATCTTAAGATACCATAGGCTAATCTTGAATTTTTTGGCCTTTGATTTCTTTCCCTTTGTAGCGGATACCGCAAAAATTGATCATTCATAAGGGATAAGAAATTAAGCAATGTCATCCCTCTCACCTCCTTTCTGATAAGGGCCTAAGGTCTTAATTTATGGCTCGACAAGCTGCCTATAAATATTATTTTCTTTCGGGTTTTTCTTTTATTTTTTATGCATTCAAATTCCTCCTTTCCGAGTTGAAAAAAAGGAACCCCAATGCATGTCTCCTTACAATTCTAGGACTGACACTCTATCTCTAGTAAAGATTCAATTCATAAATCAAAAGGCGCAAAATCTGGTACTTTACAACAGGCTGTTTTGCGTTTTTTTAAAATGGGTATTAAAAGAGCTCTAGTGGCTGCCTGTATGTTGCTGGGATAAAAAAGTATTACCCCCTTCAATATCGGCCTTTGCCATATTTTCTAAGATTTCAACCAACAGAGAAGGAAATATAACTATTACGTAATTGCAACTAATTGAACAGTAAAAATCAATGTTCTTCCAGCTAATGGGTGATTTGCATCAAGGGTTACGGTATCTTCATCCACACCTGCAACAGTTACCTTTAGAAGATCACCACTTCTCCGCCGGATCTGGAGCTTCTGTCCGATAACAGGGGTAACAGGAAAATTGCTTTTCTTAAGATCAAACAGTAATTTTTCCTTTCTTGGTCCATATGCATCTTCCGGGGGAACTGTAATTTTTTTCGTCTGTCCGACTTCCATACCGACGATACCCTTGTCAAAGCCTGGAATAAGCTCTTCACTTCCAAGGGTGAATTCAAAGGGCTCGTCCTCTGGCTTGCTAAATACCTCACCGTTTTCCAGTCTGCCCGTGAAGTGTACCTTTAGCGTATCTCCGTTTTTTGCCTGGCTCATAGATACCTCCTTTAACTAGGTTTTAATGTTAAGCTTACTCCTTGACAATTTGCTCTATACTGTTAGTGTCAGAGACCAACACCAATGCCGTAGGCATACCGCTCTGCAATATATGACTCCCTTAAGACTAGCTAAAGCACTGGGCTAGCTCTCTGAAGCTTGCATCGAGGGTGGTATCAACCGAAAGCAGCTCTGCGAGGCCTTTCTCTGTGGCCCTCAATTAACTGAGAAGACCACTTGAAATAAGCCCGTGAAGAACTATTCGCTCACCCTGCGATTGAATCGCTTTCCAGTTCCCACCGACAACCATCCTGCATCCCTATATGCTCAACGTGGTTTAACTCCAGACATAACTTATGCGAATGCACCTCACGAATTCATCGGATATCTTCATGTAGTGCCTTTTCGTTATCGAGAGCGAGCTCTTCGATCCTTCCAAACCATCCCTTTGGAAGTGGCACTTATATATGTATCCCATAGTGATACATGGCAGGAATATAGCCATCGGTAGCAGCTTTTTTCAGATATTTCTTCTGCTCAGCTGGATCATCAATTTCTATTCCATACTCAAACATTGCTTTAGTCTTGCCTTCCTCAGCTTGGCGCTTCAATTTTTCCAGGTCTTTCTTGTTCATTGTCTAGCCTCACTAAGAAATCATAAGAAAACAGTTGACAAGGAAGTGCAGGGGATATGGTTCAAAATCATGCATGGCCTCAAGTGGTTAGGGTTGTGGGGCTGTCTGCTCCTTATGTCCCTGAATAGTTGAATGTTGAGGGTTTGAGTCATTTGTTTCGTATCCTATGGTCTGCGGACTATTTCTCTTCAATCACAAATTTTTCCTTATCAAACGCAGTGAACATGTCCTTGACCCTTTGAACTTCTCTTTCGGTTACTTCGCGCCCTATCGTGATTGTGTATGTGTCTCTAGGTGTCCTAATAGTAAGCTTGCCCCACCTACCAAAGAACTTCTTAATTCTCCTTTTATGCTTCTTAATCCGTAGCTCTTCTACATCTTCCCTGCTAACCTCGAGATCCTTTTTCCCTTCTAATAGCTCTATGGCCTTTATAGCGTCATCTTTGGAAAGCTGGTGTCCTATAACCAGTCCGGCAGGCAGGCCCGTACCTGTTGCTAAAGGACTTCCGACAAATTCATCCCTTACACTGAACAGTGCTGCCTCTAACTGAGAGTTCCATTCTCCCTGAGCGAGATTTCCTCCAAAAAAACCTGTTACACCAATAATTCTGTTAGTAGTTAAGTAGAATCCGTAGTATGGCCTTCCCCCTCTCCATATATTACCACTCATGAACCCTCCGATTAGTTTCTCCTCCATTTCTTTACCCTCCTTTCCCTATCTATGATTTCCTTTCGTATCAGGCGTCCTAACCTATGAATCGGGTATATCTCCTGATAAAAGAAATCTCTTCCCTATTTTCAGAGTATGTCGTTGAAGAGAAAATTGATTGACTCAATAGTAAACTACCAAGGTAAAGATTATTAAGAACAGTGGGGCCCCAATCAATAAGGACATGTATATGAGCATCTCCCAATCTAGCTTATGTCTTTGCCTGGATTTCTTTGAATTCAAGGCCAATACCCCTTCAATGAAGTGAAAATCAGGATGTTTAATGAAAATTCGACGTTTAATAAATGACTAGTGTTTTAGCTTTTTAAGGCACTCATAGGTATCGCCCTCCTTTTTCTTTGTTTTGGGGTTCTTAAGAAGTCTATCGTAAAACCTCTGGGTCTTTGCTCGTTAAGATGCGCGGCCTCCCCGCCTTCCCCATACACCTCATATACACGCCGAAGCTTTCAGGAACCTTTCTAAAACATTACAGTTTGGAAAGGTTTTTCTAAGGACTTGGCCCTTTTGGCAGCAGGGCATTATTTGGGGGAAATATAGATTCCATCAAAAGAGCCATAACTGGAACCTGGCATGAGCTTTCTGAGATGAAAAAACTTCGAGGAGCCTCCTAAGTGTTTGGTTGCAAACTTAAATTCTTTGAGAATACCGATCAGCAATCGATAGTTGATTCAGAGATCCGCTAAGCTGCTACCACCAGCTAATTAGACCTGTTAGCTATTCCCATATCTTCAGCGCCATGGGGTAGATAATCTTGAATCATCCCATTTTCTTAAGGAAGGGGTCTTTACCGGTTCGACCTCTCTTTTCTCTTTTTTATTCTGATATATTTTCCCTCCGGCATTATGCTTTAGCTGTAAGCTCTGTTTTCACCAGAGCCTTTTTCCTCCAGGACTTCCGCACCCCTCTATTCTTTCTGAAATTTCAAGCAACCTAAGAAGGTTAAGAAGTTTAGGTAATTGCAACTAAGAGGATATCAAAGGTCAATGCTACTCCCGCTAAAGGGTGGTTTACATCAAGAGTTACAGTATCTTCATTCATAGCTGTAATAATTACATCGATAGGATTGCCATCCTTCTGCGGAATCCGAAGTTGGTCTCCAATAGCGGGTGTGATATTCTCAGGTAAAAAGCTTTTCTTTATCTGTATTAGTAATTCTTCGCTCGTTGGTCCATATGCTTCATCTGGTGGGACTGTAATGGTTTTCGTCTCCCCGGCTTCCATACCAATAACACCCTTTTCAAAACCTGGAATAACCTCTCCCTTTCCAATCGTAAATTCAAGCGGCTCGCCGACTTTTGAGTTGGCAAATACTTCACCGTTTTCTAGTTTACCTGTGTAG
>Ga0114930_10005250_pt1 | contig 10710 bp, 5 predicted proteins | sample AnhtaG_FD_87300 | JGI IMG/M metagenome (GOLD analysis project Ga0114930, IMG submission 87300) | Deep subsurface microbial communities from Anholt, Denmark to uncover new lineages of life (NeLLi) - Anholt_01485 metaG | ecosystem: Environmental > Aquatic > Marine > Oceanic > Sediment | place... | reverse complement strand
GGCTCTTGCTTTTGCCGGACCCGAAAGGATTTCTTCATTGAACATCTCCGGCGGTGTCAGCCGGTTGTATTGGAAAACAGGTGGGAGACTATCCGTATCGGTATCTGCCGGTACAGCAACAATAAAACTCCCACCGCAAATTGTCGGCTTTCCGAAAACTTTTCAACAGAATCAGATTGATATAACATATACACATCCTCTGATGAGAAACAAATATGGTTTTTTAGATCAGCTTGAATATCGATTAAAACAGTATACTATAGATTTTTCGGAGATACAGGCTTTCGAGAACCAGGAGAATTTTCTTGCAGATGCCGCCGGAAAATTTTTCGACTGGGTTTTTATCACAGAACAGCAGAATATCGTACAGGACCGGTTGAGTTTAAGTGAAGAAGAATTGTCTAATGTACAGAGAAGAAGAGATGCAAATCTGGTTGATGAAGTTGATGTTATCAGGGCACGGGATGCCGTTCGTTTCTGGACGCAAAATCTTGTCCTGGTCGAATCTCAATGGAAAGCTCTACAGGCGGAAATGGCAACACTCACGCAGAATAATGAGTTTTACAATTTTAGTCCGGAATTCAATCTCTACGAGATCAAGGAACTTATGCCTCTTGATGAAGCAATTGCTGAGATAAAAGAGAACGCCCGCCTTGTTAAAGTTCTCACTATAAGCATAGATCAGCTTAAATTCTATCGTAAAGGATTTGAAGAACAATTGAAACCTGATTTGTCTCTTGTTTCGCAGTTCAATATTAAAAGAGCTGAAGATAAAATCTTAAAATCTTTCCTTTTGAACAAACCGGATATTGCAATTGGACTGCAATATAGTTTCCCACGGGAGAATCGGACAGCAAAATCGAAGATAAGTCAGACAGATTTGCAGATTGAACAGCTTAATAAAGAGATTGAATCTATCATAATAACTTTATCTTCTACTATCACTAATTTACATATCCAGCTACAGGAAATGGCAAAAGTATTAACGCTCAATCAGGAACAGATCGAATCGGCACAAGAAAAGACTCAAGAGGAATTAAAGCTTTATAATCAAGGTCGCAGTAATTTAACTTTTGTTATTCAAAGTCGGGACAGCGAGCAAAATGCAAAGCTTAATTATGCACAAAATGCTCTTACCTATCATAAATTAATCGTTCAATTCATGTCATTAATGGACCAGCTTTATAAATAACTCTCATGATAAGGAAGAATATTATGAAATCATTCTTTCGTTTTTTCGCTGAGCGGCATATTCTGGCGTATCTTATTACCATTATGACCATTGTATTGGGTCTCAGCACCATTATGGGTATCAAACGGGACATTTATCCCCTGGTGGATTTTGGTGCGATGAACATTATGACCCGCTATCCTGGCGCTTCGCCGGAGGATGTTGAACTCAACGTTACCAACAAAATTGAAGAAGAGTTGAAAAGTGTTTCCGGTATAGACTATATGACCTCTTTTTCAATGGAGAATGTCTCGCTCATCAGCGTAGCTTTAGATATAGATGCGAAGGATCAGAAAAAAATCAAGACTGAAATCAGGGAAGCTGTGGGCAGAGTTACGGATTTCCCTGTGGATGTTGCTGAATCACCCATGATCACAGAACTCAATTCCGCCGACCAGATGCCGGTGATTGAGGTTGGACTTTCCGGAGATATTCCTTACAGAGAATTAAGAGAACTTGCTAGATTATTTGAGAAGAAACTGAAGGACGTTCGCGGTGTATCGCGATTAGAAAGATTTGGATATCGTGCCCGGGAAATCAGGGTAGAAGTTTCTCCGGATGCGGTCAATGAGTATCAGATTCCTTTGCGTGAGATTATCGCTGCTATTCAAAGTCGAAACATCCGCGGGACTACCGGCTCCTTTGAATCCTATACCAGCGAAAAGGACCTGGTCACGCTGGCTCAATTTCGCAGTCCCCAGGAAGTTGGCGATGTGATCATACGCTCCACATTCGAAGGTCCCCTCATAAAAATTAAAGACCTTGCAACTGTGAAGGAAGACTTTGAAGACGAAAGGCTGCTGTCAAGGATGAACGGAAAACCGGCTATTTCCTTTCTCGTATTTATAAACGAATCTGCAGATGCTATCCGTACCTGTGATGCTGTGAAAGAACTAATCGATGAAGAAACCAAGAATCTGCCTGAAAGCGTCGAGATTCTATATGTGAATGATTTGTCACGTATTGTCCAAAACAGCTTCGAGGTTGTCCTTTATAACGGTCTGATCGGTCTCATCCTTGTAGTAATTATTCTGGCCATTTTTCTTAACTTGCGTACAGCCTTTTGGGTCGCAATGGGGATTCCAGTGGCTTTGTTAGGCACGATCTTTATGCTGCCCCTGTTTGGTTCATATCTTGATACCATTACTCTTACCGCTATGATCTTAGTTATAGGTATAATTGTCGATGACGCTATCATTATTGCCGAAAATATCTACAGCCGCCGGGAAAAAGGGGATGAGCCCCTGGAAGCGGCGGCTGAAGGAATACGGGAAGTCTTCAGCCCTGTATTGACTACTGTTCTTACCACATTCATGGTGTTTGCTCCGATGTTTTTTATGCCGGGTGTTTTTGGAAAATTCATTGTTGTTATTCCTTTAGCAATCAGCTTAGCCCTGTTCATTTCACTGGCAGAGGCGATGGTTGCACTGCCTGCGCATTTATTGCCCGGGCTGCGTCGCAGCTCCGTGGAATCTTCCAGCCGCGGCTGGTTCAATATTCTGAGAGACCGCTACCGAGGTATTGTATTTCATATTCTCAGGTTCAGGTATGTTTTTATTCCCTTATTCATTATTATGCTTGCAGGCTCCCTCTTGTATGCCGGTAATTATATGAAGTTCATCCTTTTCCCTTCGGAAATGGCTGATACTTTCTATATAATAGTCGAACTTCCAACCGGAACATCATTGCGTGTCACTTCTGAGAAAGTAAAAGAAATCGAAGAAATGGTTGCCGGTTTACCTGATGAAGAATTAGCGTCATTTAATACAAGAATTGGAACTAACGTTTTGATCAACGCCGAGAGCGAGAACTATGCTGCAATAGCAGTAAATCTCACCCCATATAATGAAAGGTTCAGAGACGCTAACCAAATCGTAGAGGATATGCGTTTAAAAACAAATGGACTCCAGGGCTTTGAGGAAATTCTGTATATGATCGAAACGGGCGGCCCTCCGGTTGGAAAGCCCATTAACATCCGGGTGATCGGATCAGATGATGGCTTGCGGACACAACTTGCAGATTCAGTTGAAGCATTCCTTAATACCATTGAAGGAGTGAAAGACATCAGCAGGGATGACAAGGCGGGAAAAGACCAGGTGGAGATTAAGATCAACTACGACCTACTTTCCCGGCTGGGGCTCACTGTAGCTGATGTTGCCCAGAATGTGCGCATTGCTTATGACGGCGAGGTCGTAACGAGTGTGCGCTACGGTGGTGAAGACGTCAATTTTCGGGTAATAATCCAGGAAAGAGCCCGCAGGCGACTAAGTTATCTGAATGAACTCCTCATTCCGAACCGCCAGGGACGGCTCATTCCGTTAAAAGAAGTCGCCTGGCTCAACCCGGGTCCGGGACCTTCTGATTACCGTCACTTCGATGGTGAACGAACCGTTACGATTGAAGGCGATATCGATCAGGAAAAAACAAGCTCATTAGAGGTTACTGAGGCTGTCTTCAATCATTTCAACCTGGACAGGGACTGGCAGGGTATGCAGCTTGTATTAGGGGGAGAATTAGTTGAAACTGAGGAATCGATGGCAGGTCTCTTCAGAACGCTTATAATTGCCGTTATAGGGGTTTATTTCCTTCTTGTGCTCTTGTTTAATTCTATGACACAGCCGCTTCTTATCATGATGGCAATTCCCTTCGGTATCATAGGGGTCATTGTCGCATTTGCGTTTCATGGAGAACCGTTTAGTTTCGTGGCAATAATGGGTATTATCGGTCTTTCCGGAGTTGTGGTCAATGATTCTCTTGTCATGGTCAATCACATCAATGACCTTAAACGGCAAAAACGCGGTGAAAAAATCCTGAAAATTGTAGCGGAAGGGACCGCCGACCGCTTGCGTCCGATAGTCCTGACTACCCTCACAACCGTTGCTGCTCTCCTGCCGCTGGCTTATGGCCTTGGCGGAATTGCTATTTTCATGGCGCCAATGGCGTTAGCGCTGGGATGGGGGCTGGTATTTGCCACACCGCTTACACTGATTTTAGTCCCCTGCCTCTATATGATCGGTCAAGATGTACATAGGATCTTTAAGAGAGGAAAAAAGCAAATTTGATTGAGCCTATAACAATTTGAGGTAAATTAATTAATAACGATGTGCAATGCATTTAAAATGCTTCACACGTTTACAACGATTGCTTTGGGTATTTTTGGTTGGTTGTGCGAAGATTCTCAGAAATTGACCGATTTAGATTTTTGAAAAGGATTAAATTTTGTTGCACTTTTACATTTGAATTCGTAATTTGATTCTAAGTCATTCTTTGTCCTTCAAAATATATACTATTTCGCTTAATTGTAATTTTAAGTAACAGTGTGAATAATAATTGTTGTGTTATTATAAATGCATAAATTACAATATGAAGAGAGTTGCCTGAATTGTAAATTCTGGGAAGAAAGGAAAGAATCAAAAGTAAACGGTCCGGTGCACCTGCGGGAAGGTATTTGCGGCGGGAAATTCAAAGGTGACTTTGTAACCGCCCACCAGTATTGCCTCGGTTTTGTTAAGAAATAAACCAATATCTATAAACCGCCTGCTTCTTTTTACCTCCGGAATAGAGCCAAAATGGTATATGGCAGAAGATTTGCCTGTGCAAGCACTGCCATTGAAGTCTTCTGTAATATAAAATAGCGCACAGCCTCTAACTGCGTGCGGGCTATATCTGCATCGCGTATCCTGCTGCGTGTTGCTTCTGTGTTAATAATTGCAGTTTCAATTGTACTCTCTTTCACGGTTAGCCGCGAAGAAATTGCCCCGATTTCCTGTTGAATTTCAGTTATTTTGTCTAATGCCTGATTAACATTTGCAAGAGCGCTGCTTGCGGCAGAAGCAGAATACACCATTTGCGACACATCCGGAGAAGCAACACCGATAGCGGAGCTGCTGGCGCTCTGGTCCAAATCGATTTTCAATGTGTCGCCTGGTCTTTCACCCGTTTGGATGGATATGCTGGTATATGTTCCGTCAATGAGCTTTCTCTTGTTAAAACTTGTTTCATCAACAATATCGTCAATTTCTTCTGTAAACTGATCAATCTCTGTTTTAATTGCATCCCGTTCCGCTGGTCCCAGAGTATCGCTCGCCGCCTGGGTAACTTTTTCCTTGATTGTCAGTAATATATCGCTGATATTCTGAAGACCGCCTTCGGCTATGGCGAGAACGTTCTTGGCTGTACCGACATTATCTAATGCAACAGAAAGACCGCGTGAACGGGCATGGAGCCGTTGAGAAATGACAAAACCTGCAGGGTCATCGGCAACTTCGTTAATACGCAGTCCCGTCGCAAGCTTTAACTGCGTTTTTGCGAAATTGCGGTTAATCGCTTTTACAGCGGATAACGCATTATACGCATTTATATTAGTGCGTATACGGGTAAAGTCGCCTATTGCCATACTAAACGCACTGGGATTTAGATGCTTAACGCATAATTAGTATTTTCAGTTAATACGTTTGTTCAGTAAAAAGCTATCGGTAATCAGCTATCAGTTTCAGCAAAAAACTCCAAACAGCTAAGCGCCACTCTCATAGAATGAAAAAATACTCTTGCTTAACTAAAGACATAACCGATTAGTACTGAATATATATAAGTCGCTTACCGTGCTTGATGCATGTGAAAAGAATGTAATAATAGTATCTTTTTATCGACATTATTTGCTCAAACTTTAACGTTTTTTCCATGCTATAAATTGTTGCCGTCAATTTCATAATAGAATTTTGATTTTTCCGTCTTGTACAGCAGCAATATTAATTAATTACCTTACCAAAGACGAAAAAATATCATTATTATACATTGATTTTTACGTAAAGAAAAAGTATATTTTAATCTGTTAGTTTTAATCATATTTTCAGTTCATTAATAAACCACATTCCCCGTTTAACCGTATATTCTATAAAATTTAGAGAGGTAGACTATGGAGACTTTTGACAAGATCGAGCAGCCAAAGAACGGAGAACGCATTGTCGTTAAAGACAACAAATTAGTAGTTCCGGATAATCCAATTATCCCGTTTATCGAAGGGGATGGTATTGGACCGGATATATGGTCTACAACAAAGAAAGTGATCGAGGCTGCTGTTGAAAAAGCGTACATTGGCAAAAAGAAAATCGAATGGCTGGAGATTTTTGCTGGTGGAAAAGCAAAAGCAAAATATGACGAAGTTCTTCCTCAGGACACGTTTAAAGCCATAAGTTATTATGTTGTGGCGATTAAAGGTCCTCTTACCACTCCTATAGGCGGCGGATACCGCAGTTTAAATGTTACGATGCGCCAGAAATTAAACCTCTATGCCTGCGTTCGACCCGTTCGGTATTTTCAGGGAACACCGAGCCCTGTAAAACATCCCGAGAAGTTAAATGTTGTGATATACCGTGAGAACACAGAAGATGTGTATGCCGGTATCGAATGGCAGCAGGGAACACCGGAAGTACAAAAGGTTATTACATTCTTGAATGAATCAATGGGAACCTCAATCCGAACCGATTCCGGTGTTGGTATCAAGCCAATCAGTATAACCGGTACCAAACGCCTGGTGCGGAAAGCTATCAGATACGCCATTAAACGGAATCGCCCGAGCGTAACCATCGTACACAAAGGCAACATCATGAAATTCACGGAAGGAGCTTTTCGTGATTGGGGCTATCAGGTTGCTGCAGAGGAATTTAGCGACCAGACAATTTCTGAAGCAGAACTCTGGGAAAAGTATGATGGCAAGGTGCCGGATGGTAAGATAATTATAAAGGACAGGATCGCCGACAGTATGTTCCAGCAGGTGCTTACCCGTTCTGATGAGTACGATGTTATTGCCCTGCCGAACCTTAACGGCGATTACCTGTCTGATGCCTGTGCGGCACAGGTCGGCGGTCTCGGTATGGCACCCGGTGCGAACATTGGCGATTTTGTCGGATTGTTCGAGGCAACGCACGGGACTGCACCTAAATACACCGGAATGGACAAGGTAAATCCCGGCTCGATGATTCTATCCGGCGCGCTGATGCTGGAATATCTCGGTTGGGAAGAAGCTCGGGATAAAATCTACACCGGTATTGAGCGGGCAATCCAGAATAAAACCGTGACCTATGACCTTGAGCGACAGATGGAAGGAGCAAAACTCCTGAAATGCTCCGAATTCGGTGAAGAAATCGTTAAAAACATGTAATACGAGCACGCTTAAAAATGTACACAAACAGGGGCTCATGCATCATTTAAGCAGTTGGTGCCGAGCCCCTTTGTTGTTTTTTGATCAATAATATAAACCGCAGAGGACGCAAAGAAGGCACAAAGATCGCAGCGTATTGAAATAATTAATATTGAACTAATGATGAATGATGATTTATGAATTGTGATTAAAGATTGTTGACATATCTTTATAATATGGTTCATCATGGAAATGAGTACCTGAGAAAAAAATTAATACTGAAATGGTATATGGTAATTTCAACGGAAAGCAACGAAAAAAGCATTGAATTTCTAAAAACCTTATGTAACCAAAAAAACCAAAGAACATGTCTGAACCGCTGATCCCGAAGCTTCGGGATGATTAAATGATTACTATGATAAACATATATCATGTGGATCATTTCATCCCCGATTGCTCGGGGTGGTTCTGACAATTTATGTATATTTCCTATTGCATGAGCCATCCCGAAGTTTCGGGATTGATCGCAGGTATGCATTAATATGATGAACCATTAATATTGAATTTTACTTAAAATATTAATGTATTATACATTGTTCGAAATTCTAAATTATTTTGCATCTGCGCATTCTTTGCGTCTTTGCGGTTAAATAATAGAATAAATTTATCATGTTCATCGACGAAGCGGAAATAGAAGTAATAGCCGGAACAGGCGGCAGCGGGTGCATGAGCTTCAGGCGGGAGAAATATGTCCCGCTGGGTGGTCCCGATGGCGGTGATGGGGGAAAGGGTGGAGACGTCATCATCATAGGTGACGGCGGTTTGAATACGCTGATGGACACGCGATACCGGAAGGTGTATAAAGCGAAGCGGGGCGGGCACGGCAGCGGAGCAAATAAAACGGGCAAAAGCGGAAGCAGCGTCACTATTCCTGTGCCTATTGGGACAATCATTCGTGAAAATGGGAAAGTAATCTGTGAAATTATTGAACCTGGTCAGAAGTTCGCTGTTGCCTGCGGCGGCAGAGGCGGGCGGGGAAATGCCCGCTTTGCCACGTCTACAAACCGGGCACCGCGTACCTGGGAACCCGGCGAAGAAGGCGAGCAAAAAACGCTACTTCTCGAACTTAAGCTGCTTGCAGATATTGGGCTTGTCGGTTTTCCCAATGTGGGCAAATCAACACTCATTTCCGTTATTTCCGCTGCAAGACCCAAAATTGCGGATTACCCTTTTACTACACTCATTCCTAACCTAGGAATAGTTAAATGCCACGAATTTCACAGTTTTGTAATGGCAGACATTCCGGGTCTGATTGAAGGATCTCACGCAGGAAAAGGTCTCGGAGACCGCTTTCTCCGTCATATTGAGCGTACCAGGGGACTACTGTTTCTTATCGAGATAACCGAAGAAAACCCTTTAAAAGTGTACCGCACTTTGTGTTCCGAAATTGAACAGTTTAATGCTTCAATACTCGCAAAACCAAATATGATTGTTCTGACTAAACGGGATGTTCTCCCTAATGCCGCGGTACCCGGACATCTGGACAATGTTCCGGTAATCGCCATTTCTTCCATTAAACATGAAGGGTTAACAGAACTGAAAAATCGCTGCTGTGCTATGTTACAGAAGATGAGTGTGACGGAGGTGAATGAATGAAATTCCCTGTTCAAGACCTTCTCCGCTTATATTTCATATCGTCGCTTGGTTCAGCCAGAGTCCGGAAACTCATCGAAGCGTTTAAAACTCCTGAAAGATTATATGATGCGTCCTTTAATGAGATAAAGCGGGTTGAAGGCTTTGATGAATCGCTTGCGAAACAGGTAAAATCCTCAATTAATGATGAAAAGCTGCTTCAAAAAGTCGATTCCCAATTATCCAAACTCAAACAATATAACACCAAACTCATCACAATCTGGGATGATGAATACCCGGAAAACTTGCGAAATATCTATAACCCGCCTGTGCTGCTTTTTGTAAAAGGTGAACTTCTCCCACAGGATGCTAGTTCAATTGCTATTGTCGGTTCACGCATCGTTTCAGAATACGGCAGAATAGCTGCTGAACGAATCGCAGGAGACCTGGCAGCGCAAGGGATAACAATCGTGAGCGGAATGGCATCCGGAATCGACTCGATTGCCCATTGGGGCGCTCTCAAGGTAGGTGGACGAACGTTAGCCGTTTTTGGATGCGGAATAGACATTGTGTACCCGGCTGGAAATAATTCTTTGTACAAGGAAATAATCCGTAACGGTGCTGTAATTTCGGAGTTTGAATTTGGAACTAAACCGTGGCCCGGAAATTTCCCCGCACGTAACCGGATTATCAGCGGTATTTCTTTAGGAACGGTGGTAGTTGAAGCCGGCAAAAAAAGCGGTGCGCTTATCACTGCGGCAGCGGCGCTGGAACAGAACCGTGAGGTGTTTGCCGTCCCCGGCAATATATCAAGTAAAGGCAGCGAGGGTACGAACGCCCTTATCAGGGACAGCGCTGCCAAGCTGGTTCAAAATGCCGAAGACATCATAAACGAATTGAAACTCAGGTTGACCGGTCAAGAAGATGAGCATAAAAAAGCTCCACCCCCTGTACAATTGACCAATGATGAAGCATTTGTGTACGCCCTCATTGAGAATGAACCGGTACTTGTAGATACCATGTCACAAAAAAGCGGGATACCGACATCTAAAATTCTTACCCAATTACTCACCCTTGAGCTCAAGGGACTCGTCCGCAGGCTCCCGGGGAATAAATTCGTCCGCATTTAATGGACATACCTTCTAACCCGGACAAGCCAGTACTAAAAAGGTCTTAAAAAGTTAAATAAACACTTAACTTGCCGGAATGTCACTACAGGATAATGGATTACTAACATATCAAAATATTTTTTGCTATAAAAACACGAATTTTGAAACCAAGGAATAAAAATTAACAGTGTAGATACAAATATCTGTAGAGACGCATGGCGATGCGTCTCCTTTGTAGCTGTCATGTGGTTTTAGCTTTGTGACGCATCGCCATGCGTCTCTACGTTAATGTGGTTTTAGCTAATTTACGTGAGAGTATATATTAAAAATATCAAAAATCCCCCAAATTAGTCATTTCAAATCTTCCTGGAGGCATGTTTACAACATGATCCGAAACGTTTTGGTTTCATTATGTCCGGGTCGGTTTAACAGAGAGCCTGATGCATCCGGGAAAATTTTATAGTATCCCGAATTGATAGGTATATAAGGAAGACTTCAAAGAAAAGTGTGTTGGTGATAACAACCGAATTTTGAAACCAAGGAATAAAAATTAACAGTGTAGATACAAATATCTGTAGAGACGCATGGCGATGCGTCTC
>Ga0114930_10005249_pt1 | contig 10711 bp, 9 predicted proteins | sample AnhtaG_FD_87300 | JGI IMG/M metagenome (GOLD analysis project Ga0114930, IMG submission 87300) | Deep subsurface microbial communities from Anholt, Denmark to uncover new lineages of life (NeLLi) - Anholt_01485 metaG | ecosystem: Environmental > Aquatic > Marine > Oceanic > Sediment | place... | reverse complement strand
TTACCGGCAAATTCATTTTGTCCATAACTATCTCCTATAGAATGTGGTTAATGAAATAAAAACTATATTTCCTACATTCTACAGATTACCTATTTTGAGCGCCAGAAAAATTTGTCACACCCACATGGAGGGGCAGTTCTTACCCATAGTGCGGCCAAATTTTATGGCAATCGATTTGTTTTCCGCCAATACACATTCGCAGGTGCAATAAACGCCTTTTTCGTCATTGCGGGCACCTGACCTGATTCTCAGGAAGTATGCAAAAGAAAAAATAGACCAACAATGTCATTGCGAAGGAGCCGCAGGCGGCCGTGGCAATCTCATTTTCAAAAGGCTGTGAAAATATTATTGTATTTAATTCAGAATTTGCAGCTCCACAACACAGAGATAGGCCGAAATTACTCCATGTCCGTATTGGGCAGTTTTAGCTCCGTAACTATTGCTCCGATAGTTGAAAGAATCGCAAAAATAAATACCCGCCACACGCAGCTTGCCACAATCCCGCCGTTATAGCTCAGTATCGCCGAAACTGCTGTATAAAGCACACCAATCAATGCGCCGCAGACAGCCGCTGCCCCAATTCGTTTGGCTAATGCCGCCCCCCCGCAGCCCAAAGTTACAACCGCCCCGCAAATTAAGACCAGCACTGCAAACCACCAGAGTATATTCGAACTCGGCGGCTCTCCAACATTCTCTAAGTATATCAACTCAGCAAACGCGAATAATCCCGCGACCCCGATTGCATACAAACCCACGTGCCAATATCGCGGCTTGAGCGATGCACGCAACTCTGCCCGCCTTCGCATTCGACGACGTATCGTCAGGGGCTGGTTATAGAAAAGATTAAATACCCAATGCTCCAGCAGTGCACCTCGCTCGCCGAATACCGGAACAATATGCACCGCTTCCGTCGACCAGTGCGCCGCCATGAACCTCGCCAGTGCAGGATAGTGATACGTCATCTGAATCGGAAAGGCCAGATAACCGACGTACTTGAAAAATCCCAAAAACACCGCGATATTGTAGTCCCTGAAATTCCGTTCCCTGATGACCAGATACAGCACATAAAGCCCGCGAACCAGTGAGCCGGGCGAAATCGGCGTAACCTGAAAAGCACCGATGATTCCCAATCCAACCGCCCAGGCATTCGGCTCGTCAAGGTGAGTAAAATAATAAATTGCCGCAATAGTGACCGAAACAATCTGCGTTACCGGCAAAGTGCAAACGTGCACCGCTAAGCTCTTCAGATACTTCTGAATAAAAGGCTCGTTGACCTGTGAAAGGATAATCTGGGCATCCTCATCGCTGAGCATGTGCTTTTTTTGTCCCTCGGCCATCATCTCACGAAGCCACTGCTCACGCAGCCCCGCATTAAAATATAGTCTGATTGGACGAACAAATATATATACCAGCTTGTTCCTTCTAAATTCACTATCTATCAGGAACCTGTGCAGCCCGGCGGGCAAAATCGACAGCGGCAAATGACATAAGAATCGCCAAACCCCGCACCGCGGGCTTAGATCAAGGCCTGCTTCGCAGGCCCCGCCCGCTATCTTAAGCGCCCGCTCATCGCCAATGCGTCCGGCCCTGTGCCAGACGACAACTTTTTCAGCAATCCTGCCTTTAACCGCTCGCCGAAGATAGTCCCAGCTCTTCAGCATTTGCGCGTAGTGCCTGCGCCAATCAGCTCGCCCCCAGATTCGGCGAATCAACTTACCCAAAAACGGTATCACTCCAATCACAAAAAATATCAGCGTCAAAACCCTGCTGTCTCTCAGCTTCCGCTCGTGCTGCTCGTCAACCAGGTTCCGCACGCGCCACCCGGTTACCGCACTGGCAAGCATTGTTGACCACAGCTTTGGACTGTAAAGAAGACGAATATGATTGTGTGTAATATCAGGTATCGAGTCTCGATAAACCTGCTCAACGGTTTTCAGCTCCTTTAACATCTCGCGCATATCGGCAAACTCATCGCCGTGCGCCTGCACAAAGGCCTCCAGCTTGCTAATATCACCCCGGTCAAACTGTACCAAAGAACCACGCATAAGCCCTTTGGCTATCAGCTTGAAATCACCCGGGCTCATTGGTAGGAACGGCAGCAAAGCGAGCCCCGCCCGAAAATCAACCGCCACCAATCCGCCGAAGGCGGGTATTATCATGGCCGGCGTTGCCGTTCCTTCTGACGGTTTGTCATTAGTTTCGTGGCGTTTGAGGACGTTCGGCTGACTCTTGCACGTTGACCACTCATACTGACGGGCAAATTCATAACCTCCCATATCGTGCAGAAGCTCGACAAATTCGTTCATAAACCTGCGCTTCGCTCGATATTCCGGCGAACCGAGTCCGCCAATTGCGGATTCATCGACCACCTTACCACGACTCCACTTCGCCAATAAATCTACTCGGTCGTCGACCTCCAGCAGCCACGTCCGTCCCTCAATCCATTCGCTTAATTGCCCACAGCTACCGAGCTTATCATCCACGAACGTTGCATAAATATCTCTAACTGCACTTTCATCCTCGAATCGAATTTTTGCCCCCCGCCGGATAAATTTTTGCCAGAGCGCCCCGGCCTTTGCCGCCGCCGGATTGACCTGAAGTTGAAAAGGCCCCTGAAAACCGACCCAATATAACACATTACGAAACAGCCGAGAAAAACCCGATGGCGGAATTAGAATCTTCATCGCGTAGGCTCGACCCTCCTCGAGTCCCTCTACCGTCCCCTCAATCCCCGCAATTTTTACGTAGTACACCTGCCCTGCAAATCCCCCACCTACAAATTTCTCGACGACCATATGCACCCGCGCCCTGCTTGAAAAGCAGGCTTGGATTCGATCCCGCGTTGCGGGGCCGGCCTGCGCGAGGCTGCTCACTTGATAAGTAAGCTCAGTACCCGCATCGTAACGACCGATTCGCATCGGCCGATACAGTTTTGCTGCGCGAAATTCGGCCTCAAGCTTCTTACATATTTCAACGCTATATTCTACCGCCATCTTTACTTTCTAACCTATCAGAAGCTAACCGGCCCAAACAGACCGATTGTTGTCATCCCTTCGACCCATTCGACTTCGCTCAGGGCAGGCTCTGCTCAGGGCTGGCTCTGAGCGATGCGAAGGAGCTGGCTTACAAGTGAAGAATAACGCATCGCCGTTGAGAAGAGATTCTTCACTTCGTTCAGAATGACAAACTACACACAAATCCACAACCTGATGATAATCTGCAAAACAATCGCTGCAAACACGCCTGCCAATAAATCATCTGCCAGCACTCCCCAGCCTTCGGGGAGCTTCTCAAGTTTTCGTATCGGCCAGGGCTTGGCAATATCGAAAAATCTGAACAGAAAAAAACCTAACACGGCGGCGACCCAGATGTCTCTGGATGACACCACGCTTATCGCCATAAATGGACTGACTAAAAACGTAATCGCCTGGCCGGCTAATTCGTCGGCGACAACTTCGCGAGGGTCGGTGTTGCCGGTAGATAAAATCACATCAGGGGCAAATTTTACGCAAATAACAGAGCCGGCCAAAGCCAAAGCCGCCATTGCGATTGATATCGAAATGCTCGATATGCCGAAGTGCCACATCAGCCCAAAGATAATCGTCGGCGGCAGGGAACCCCACGTCCCCGGAGCCAGAGGCATCCGACCAAGACCAAAACACGATGTGAGAAGTCTTTTCATAATTATGAAACGTTAACGGAAAGATGAAAATTAGTCAAAGGTTTGTCGATATTTATTGAACTTCGCATTATTAAATCGCTACTTGGTGTTGAGAATATACCCTTTGTATTTTGTGTCGCGATATAAAAAGTGGTAAAATTGGCTAAAATTGGTATAATTATTCTATGAGTCCAACTGTTTTCAAATATAAAAATTATCGTTTCCTTTTTTTCTCTCGGGAGGAAAGCAGGATCCACGTACATGTAACCTCTCCCGAGGGTGAAGCGAAATTCTGGATAACGCCTGAAATATCTTTGGCAAAGAGCTTTGGCTTGTCTCAAAAGCAAATTTCTGAGTTGAAAAAAGTAATTGAGGAACGTAAAAATGACATTGAGAACGCGTGGGAAGAACATTTCGGAAGTTGAAGTTTCCCATATCGATATCCATGGATTTTGGCTTTGTGTGGAAGATAGAGAATATTTTTTACCCTACAGTGACTATCCGTGGTTTAAGGAGGCAAAGGTAAAAGAGATTCTAAATGTAAAATTACTGCATGGATATCACCTCTATTGGCCGGAGCTTGATGTTGATTTGGAAATCGATTCCTTAGACAATCCACAAAACTACCCGTTAAAATATAAATAGGGAAATCAATCTAATATCTCATATCTCCTAAATACGGCTCTCCGTATTTGGCGTGAACTTGTGCGTTTGATGTGAAAATTTCTCGATGCTTGATTCTCGACCCCGGCGTGCCGGGACAGGGTTGCTCGCTGTTCACTAATGACTGCCGCTCGGGGATTGCGGGAAATTCAGGCTGGCGAACTCGCCGTGATATTTTATTGCAGCGTGGTCGTAGGCCTTGGCGGCGTCGATTTCGCTGCGGAAGTAGCCCAGATGTATTTCCTTTTTCTCAAATCCAATCCGAGCCACCCATTTGCGATTAACCTTTTTCCAGGAAACTCCTTTATATTTCGAATACTTTGAGCCCGAGCGTTTTTTTCTGTGGCACAAATTCTGGGAATAGGTGGCGGCTCTTAGGTTTGCCTCTCTATTGTCCATCCCATCGTGATTGATATGGTCCACTACCATGCCGTCAGGGACTTTGATAACCTCCTGGTGCATGTAAACAAGCGTCTCTTTTCCACCTTTGCCGGTTGGTACGCGTCTTCGCGCGTAAAAGCTGTTTTTGCCTTTCTTTGAGAGCCATTGGTATCCTCGCAGCCGCTGGGTTTGAAATTGGGTTTGATTGGGTTTGTTTTGTTCGAGCCTTAAGGCGGTTTTATTTTTATAATCCTTTTGTGAAAAAGCGTTTGCGTTCATTTTGGCCTTTGAAGAAATTGGCTTTGAATTGGGTTTGTTTTTTCGGACTGCGAAATCATCGTTTTTTCTGTAATCCTTTGTTATAAATGATTTTACATTTATTTGAGCTTTTTGGAAATTGGGTTTGATTGGGTTTGAATTGGGTTTGTTTTGACCAAGTGTCCAATCGCTTAAATTTTCGTAATGCATTTGTGTAAAGATACTTACGTTCATTTTGGCCTTTCGGAAATTGGGTTTGTTTTGCATAAAAAGGGCTGATTTGTAGAGCGTTCTCGACAGATGTAAAGGACAAGTTAGTGAAGAGTGAGCTAAAGTGCCTAAAGTGAGCAAAATTTAGATTCTCGATGCTCATGATTGGTAATTCCCCTAAGGGTTTTCCGTTTCGCTACGAGATCCCCGACTACGACATTCGGGGACAAGCTTGACTGGGCCTGCTGGCTCTTAGTATTTGGCATCTTTTTGCCGGAGGCGAAAAAGTAGCGCCTCTATAATTAGAGCTAACTGCACTTTTGATGCGAAAAAAGTCCTCGATTCTCGATTCGGTATTCTCGTAACTCGATGTGGGAAGGTAAGTTAAAAAATTTTTGAAAAATTTGATTTTTGTTTTTAACTATCAGCGTTTTTGATTGAAAACACGGACTTACCCCATTAGAAGGCAGAAGACAGAGGACGGAAGACAGAAGGGATGTTTCTAACGGGGTAAACTTTTTTCTTGCAAATCACGCTTCTGTAGTGTAATTATTCTTTAGATTAGCGATCAAGCGAGACATCTTGGATTTGTGGTTCTTAATAGCGGCTTGGGGACAATGCGCAGAAAACGAGGTACAAAGTGATGGCTGCCCTGAATAATGCTGTCCTGAGCTTGGTCAAAGGAGCAGGAATCCACACGCTATCCGCCAAACGTTAAACGCTTATTTTTTTATCTTGCAACAAGTTTTTAATTATATACAATTATTATCAAAAGCAGATATATTGACAGTTGGGACAGAGATGGAAAAGAAGTACCTGGCACTTAACTCGACCTAGGAGGGCGTTGGTTCGAATGAAGTGGATTAGTGAACAAAACCGAACGCGATCTTTGGCGACGATATTGGTCTCCGCTGGCGCCATAGCGAGCCTCACGATGGTTGTCTGGGACAGCCAATTGACCTCTAGTCTCATGTCTCTGTCCGGCAGACTGCCCTTAGCCGACAAGCTGATAATAGTAATAGCAAAGTTTTTGGTTGTGGTCCTCGGGATCCTGTGGCTCTTGTGCTCTGCCACCAGGAAAGATTGGTTTGGCTCAATGGTAGAGACTGGCTTAGCGCTTAGTGTGGCTTTTCTGACCAGCCAATTGCTTCAGACGTTCTGGTATCGGAAATCACCCTTTGTCACGCTGGAGTTAGAGCCGCTGCTTCCTCACATTCCCGGCACAAGCTTTCCGTCGGATCACGTCACAGTCGCCTTCGTGCTGGCCACCAGCCTTTTCCTTCTGAGTCGGCGGGCTGGATATGCAGCGTTCGTCTTGGCGATGTGCGTCGGTCTAGCCCGTGTTTACTGCTCACTCCATTGGGTGTCCGACGTACTTGGCGGGGCGTTGCTCGGAGTGGCGATGAGGCTCGTGACCGCTAGGATGTCGTACACAAAGGTGATTCGGGAACCGGACCGTGGCATACTTTTCATAGCCAATCTGGCAAGACTCTTTGCCTGTATATGGCTGCTCTATTATTTTCGCGCCCCGTCGCCAGCGCTAGGCACCCCAGCATTTGGAATCTCAACCGGCAAGCTTTTTCTCCCGGTCTGGCTGGTCTACGCAGGCGCATCGGCTTTTTTCTGGCAAAAACAGCGACGGCACCCCGAGTGGTGGTCGGCAGATCCATTTTACCGGAAGACCAACAAATCCGATGTTAGCAAATGCCAGCTGGTTCTACAGACGCAAGTACTCGTCGATGCCCTATTCTTCACGATCTTCTATGTGCTAAGCCTCGACGTGCGATCCTCGCTGTTCGTACTGTATCTCATTCCGCTGTTTTCCGGACTGTTCTTCTTGGATTTCAGCATCACTCTGCGGATCTTTGTCCTTATCACAATATGTTTTGCAGCCGCGCTGGGCACGATCACCTCGCTCACCCGAAGCCTCGGCGGAGCCTTATCAGACATCAACATCCCATCGCTCGTCGGGACAGTGTTCTTGCCCAAAGCTTTGGTGCTGTTTGCGCTGACTGTGGCATTCGGATGGCAGATCAACCGTGACAAGAGATGGCGTTCAGCCGTCCGCACCTTGAGTGGTTCTACCGCCCTGCTGAATTCGCTCCTTGACTACGTGCCTCTCAATATTTACCGCATCGACAAGCAAAAGAGACTCATCTTTGTAAACAAGCAGTATTGCAAAACCATCTCCATGCCAAGTCAAGAAGTACTCGGTAAGCGAGCGGCTCACCTCTATCCGCCTGACTTGGTCAGAATTTACGATGCGGATGACGAGAGGGTTCTGAACCAAGGTGTGGTTATCAGTAAGGACGAGGAACACGAGCCTCCAGGGAAAAGGAGAATTATCGTCCACGTGATCAAGACGCCTATACGCGACTCGTCACAACAAATCACCGGACTTCAAGCAGTATTTTGGGACGTCACGGCTGAGAAAGCGGAGGAAGAATCCTTGAAGTTCGAACGTATGGAGCTTGCCCAGAGCATTCAGAAGATCAATCTGCAATTGGTTGAGACTGAGGACCATCTTCGCGCCACTGAGTCCCGGTACCGGGACATTTTCCAGAACGCGAGCGACATCATTTATGCGCACGACTTGGAAGGTCGATTCACTTCCCTCAACAAAGCTGGTGAGGAAATCATCGGCTATTACGAGCCCGAGTTCCGCAAACTGAACGTGTTCGATGTAGTCGTCCCCGAGTACCACGAACTGATCCGGCAGAAAATGGACCAAAAAATAGCCAGCCAGCGTGGTGAGCATGTTCCCACAACGTACGAAATTGAAATCCAGACCAAGCAAGGAAACAGAATACCACTGGAAATCAGATCCAAAGTAGTTCTGTCGCTCAAACAGACGGTTGAAATCCACGGCATCGCCCGCGTGATCACGGACCGGAAGGAACGGGAAAAGGAGACAGCGAGGACACTGCACATGTGGGAATTGCTTCTGAGGGAAGTTCACCATCGGGTCCGAAATAACCTCAACGTGATCAGCAAGCGCCTCAACGAGGTTGATAGTAGCCTCCGCAGGCCAGAGATTGACCACGAGTCCCTGATCGACATAGTCAGAAGCTGTCGACTCCGCTTCATCGCGATGGAGTCCCTTCATGGGCAGCTCTATAAGTCGGCAGATCAATCCGCCGTGGATATGGACGGGTATTTGAAGCTGCTCATCTCCAATCTCTCCACTACCTATGAAGGTACGCCTTTTGCAGTCAAAGCGAGAGTAGCTGCGGGCTCAATTAAACTGAATATTGACACGGCCAACTTCTGCGGCATTGTCGCGACGGAGCTGGTAAGTAATTCGATCGAGCATGCTTTCCCTTCGGGCCAGCCGATCGATATATCCGTGGAACTGACGCGGGAGCCAGACCAAGCCTTTGTGCTTCTGGTAAGCGACAGCGGCGTAGGTATGGAACCCAACAAAATTTGGAGGAGCCACTCGGGACTTGCCCTAGTGCGAGAGCTCGTAGAGTGGTGTGGAGGTAGCATAGATCTTTTGCCGGGTCGTGGAACGGTTGTTCGGGTTCGGTTTGAGGAATTGAAATATGACGATACGAAAGGATAGGCAATGGATTCTTGTACAATTCTGGTTGTAGATAATGAGCTGGACCAAGTCATGTTACTCGAAAAAGAGCTGCAAGCTTTACAGTTTACGGTCGTTGGTAGGGCGAAGAACGCCCGTGAGGCGGTTGAGCTGACTGGCCAAGGTCGACCTGACTTGGTACTCATGGACATCCGGATGGGGAGTCCAAGCGGCATTCGAGCCGCAGCGGTGATCTGGCAATTATACCTCACACCGGTGCTATTCGTCACTGACTTCACGGACGAGAGGCAGAATAGTCTGGGAGCCGGCGCCTTCGGCTTCCTTCCTAAACCAAGGGTAGGAGAGGCCGAGGGATTGCGAGTTGCGGTCGAAGCTGCTCTCTACAATTACGAGACGTTTAACGTCCGGACCCAGGAATACAATCTTGCCCTTTTTGCGATCAACCCTTCAGGTCGCTTGCTCTCACTGAGCAAGTCCGCCGAGAAGTTGTGGGAGCGTCCACGCGTTGAGCTTGTGGGACGCGGACTGGAGGAACTGCTCGCGCCCGAGTCTATGGAGGAATCGCGGCGTTTGGTGAAACGGGCCGTGGATAAGCGGAGATCATTCGGAGCACAAATTAATATCATGATGAAGGGTGGGCAAAGGATGCCGCTGCAGGCAAGCTACAGACCGGTTTTCCTGAATGGGGATGCAAAGGGGATCTCGATCACAGCCTGGCAGAAGCCAAGCTCCCTAAACGAATGGCCGGATTGGAACCGACGAAGGCTTGAGCTCATCGAGAAGAAATATCGCGCACGCTTGGAGGAGGTGGAGGCGAACGAGTTGGAGGATTTGCAGGAACAGGCCGATAATTACGTCGAACCGCTAGGGGAGATTGACCCGGATCGCCTGAAGGAACTCCGAGTCATTTATGAGAACCTGAAGCGAGAAGAAGGCCGTGAAAGGGGTGAGGCATGAGCATATTCGACTACCCGAAGAACCCACATATGCGAGAGCATGGTCCACGAGGATACAGAGACTATAGGAACTATAAACCGTGGTTGCGTGACGAGTTCAGTTTTCGTTGTGTTTATTGTTTGTGTCGGGAACGGTGGTATCCAAATGGCCAGGACGGCTTCAGCGTTGACCATTTTCTCCCTAAGACAAAGTTCCCGCAACTGGAGTGCGACTACGAGAACCTTCTCTACGCATGCGTGAAGTGCAACACGCTTAAGACGGACTGTGAACTAGATTGTGATCCGTGCAGGGAATCCTTCTCGATACACCTGGAGGTAAAGGGTGACGGCCGAGTTCATGGGAGGACCTCAACGGGTGGGAAGCTCATTGATGTGCTGATTTTGGATCGCCCCAAGTTACGTCGACTCCGCAACATGCTCATGACGGTGCTCCCGGTTTTGGAGCGCAGCAAGCGCCCCGAGGATATTGCGATGCTCCGATTTTGGCTAGGATTTCCAACGGATCTACCCGATCTGAGGAGGAAGAGGCCGCCTGGGGGCAATTCCAAGCCTTCAGGCGTGAAGACGTGCTACTTCTGTCAGCAAGCGTCAGGACTCTTACCAGAGTTTTATTGATTTCAACCATGGGTGGCGAATGGCTGCCACTCCCTTGGGTTTTGGCGAGCATTTTCAGACAGTATCTGTCGGTCATACCAGCATTGTAATCGGCAACCGTCCGTTTCAGGCCTTGTTCCGGTATGAAGCGCTGAAAGTAACCCGGCATCAGTTCCGGATTGCGGTAGAGTCTTTCGAAGAGAAGCTTCATTTTTGAAAAATGGCATTTGACAAACCAGCCTCGAAGTGGATACTATTCGGCTCAGAGTAAATCGACAAGAGGAATTTAATGGGTTCAGTGTGAGCAAAGAATTTAAGCACAATGTTATCGCAATCGTTTATGATTTTGATGGGACGCTGACTCCCCAGCCAATGCAGGAATACACCATCTTGCCGGAAATCGGCATCAAGGACGGAAAGAAGTTTTGGAAGCAGGTAAACCAG
>Ga0114930_10005248_pt1 | contig 10711 bp, 5 predicted proteins | sample AnhtaG_FD_87300 | JGI IMG/M metagenome (GOLD analysis project Ga0114930, IMG submission 87300) | Deep subsurface microbial communities from Anholt, Denmark to uncover new lineages of life (NeLLi) - Anholt_01485 metaG | ecosystem: Environmental > Aquatic > Marine > Oceanic > Sediment | place... | reverse complement strand
TGAGAAACAGCAGGTGGGCAGCCCGGGTCATCCCCACATAGCACAGCCTCCGCTCCTCCTCCAGCTCCTCCTCGTTGCCCATGGAGCGGATGTGGGGAAACAGCCCCTCCTCCAGACCCACCATAAACACCACGGGAAACTCCAGCCCCTTGGCGCAGTGCAGGGTCATCAGCACCACTCCCCTCCCCTCCTGGTAGGAGTCCTCATCGGAGGTCAGCGAGGTGCGCGAGAGGAACGAGACTACCGAGCCCTCGCCGGTTGCCTCTTCGTACTCCCGGGCAGAATTTATCAGCTCCATCAGGTTCTCTATTCTGTCGGCAGCTTTTTCGTCTCCCTCGCCCTTGAGATAGGTGAGGTATCCGCTGGCATCCATAACCAGCTTTATCAACGAGGAGGCGCTCAAGGAAGCCGCCTTCTGCCGCAAATCTTTTATCAGCCTCACAAATCTCTCCAGTGCTCTTTCCCCTTTTGCGGTGAGGGAAAGCCCCTCCGTGCGTTTGGCGATAACCTCCCATAGGGATAGCTTCTCCTGCGCCGCTCTCTCCTCCAGCTTGCCAATGGTCTTCTCCCCTATCCCCCGAGGTGGGACATTGATGATTCGCTTGAGGCTGATCTCATCCCGCGGGTTGATAAGAAAGCTGAGGTAAGCAAGAATGTCTTTCACCTCTTTTCTCTCGTAGAACCTCATTCCGCCCACTATGATATAGGGGATTCCCTGACGAGCGAGAACCTCCTCAAACAGCCGGGATTGGGCGTTGGTGCGGTAGAGGATGGCTATCTGATGGGTCTTGTAAAGAGAGCCAAGGGCTAATAACTGAGCAATGACAAAGTTTGCCTCCTCAATGCTGTCCAGCGATTGATAGAATAGGACCTTCTCGCCGGCGAGGTTCTCCGTCCACAGGGTCTTCCCTATGCGATGGATATTGTGCTTGACCACCGCACCGGCGGCTTTGAGGATGTTCTGGGTGGAGCGGTAGTTTTGCTCCAGCTTGATGAGGGTAGCCTGGGGGAAGTCCTGCTGGAAGTCCAACACATTCCTCAGGTCGGCACCCCGCCAACGGTAGATGGACTGGTCCTCGTCCCCCACCACGCACAGGTTCTTTCGCTTGCCTGCCAGGTGGCGTATGAGGTGATACTGGGGGCGATTGGTATCCTGTAACTCATCTACCAGACAATAGTGGTAGAGCTCCTGATAGTGCTCCCGGGCGGAAGCGGAGCGGTTGAAGAGCTCCACTGCTCTGAGGATGAGGTCATCAAAATCGAGGGCATTTAGCTCCAGCAGTCTCCTCTGATAGAGCTGAAAAACCTGCTCGACCACCTGACTTCTGTAATCCTCCGCCGGGGATGGGAGTTCCTCCAGGCTGGCTAAGGAGTTTTTGAGGCGGCTGATTCGGCTGAGTATCGACCGGGGGGAGAAGAGCTTCTCGTCAAGGTTCAGCTCCCTCAGGCATTCCTTTACCAACCTGAGCTGGTCTTGTTCGTCGTAGATGACGAAATTGCGGTTGTAAGTCAGCCCCAGCTCTCCGATGCGGGCGCGGAGGATGTGGACGCACAGCGAGTGAAAGGTGCTAATCCAGGGGTTGACCTTTCTCCTGCCCAACAGCCGCTGCACCCGGCTCTTCATCTCATCGGCAGCTTTATTGGTGAAGGTGATAGCCACTATCTGCTCGGGCTTCACCCCGCAGGCATCTATCAGATAGGCAATGCGGTAGGTGATGACCCTGGTCTTTCCCGAGCCTGCCCCTGCCAGGATAAGGAAGGGTCCCTCGGTGTTGACCACCGCTTCCCTCTGGGCGGGGTTGAGGTCTTTGGGGAGGCTAATCATAATTATTCTATTCCGCCATTCGGCGGGACACCTCTTTATTATAAGCATGCATGACATCGGTCAGACTGAGGGTTCCCACCACCCGGGCAGGGTCCCGCGTGCTGACCACCGGTATCTCCTCCAGGTCCTGAGTGCCGAACTTCTTAATAGCCTGCAGGAGATTTTCTTCGGGAGTTATGGTGACATACTTCTTAGAGGCCAGGTCCCTGGCTGCTGTATCTGGAGGGAGGCTGTTGTCAAAAAGATGCTCTTTGAGCTCGTTGAAGTGAATAATCCCCACCATTCGCTTGTTGCTATCCACCACCGGAAAGTGATGGAAACGGCTGGCTAACATCTTCTTGACCAGCTCGCTGAAGGGCGTCTTCTCCGGTATCAGCACCTTGTCCTCGGACATACAATCCCTGACCAGAAGCGACTGCAGAATGGTGACCTCCCGTCCACCCCTTATATCTATCCCCCGGCGGAGCAGCTTCATACTATAAATCGACTCCTTTTTTAACTGGCTGGCAGTAATGGTGCTCACAATACAGGCGAGCATGAGGGGGAGGATAATCTTATAATCATCGGTCATCTCAAATAAGATTAAAATAGCAGTTATAGGTGCATGGATGGTGCCGGCTACCAGAGCCCCCATACCTACCAGGGCGTATGCTCCCGATGTGGCGGTGACGGTGGGGAAAAGTTGATGGACAATCCTTCCGTATAGTCCACCGGCCATAGCCCCTATGAAGAGAGAAGGGGCGAATATACCACCCGAGCCCCCCGAACCGATAACCAGCGAGGTGGAAAATATCTTAACCAGGAACAGAGCAAGGAGGAGATACCAGCCTATCTGTTCAAACAGGGCTAAGTTTATGCTCTCGAACCCTACCCCATACACATAAGGAAGAAAAAGCCCCATGCATCCCAGCCCCAAACCCCCGATGGTCGCCTTGAGATAGTCGGGGATTCTCAGCCCATTGAAAAGGTCATCCATCCGATAGAGGCTGGAGGTGAACACCACCGCCAGAACACCGGCCATCAAACCCAAAAGAATATAAGGAATCACCTCCCAAACACTGACCAGCTGATAGCTGGGTATCATAAATGCGGGGCTGTTCCCCAGATAAGCCCTGGAGATAACCGTAGCGGTGACGGAAGACAGAACCACCGGACCAAAGGTGGCGAAAGTGAAATCCCCCAGAATAACCTCCAGCGAGAATATCACCCCGGCGATGGGAGCGTTGAAGGTGGCGGCTATCCCCGCTGCTGCGCCACAGCCGACCAAAGTCTTCATTATCCTCTCCGAGACTCCCAGGAGCTGAGCGACCGAGGAGCCTGCCGCCGAGCCAATCTGCACCACCGGTCCTACCCGCCCCACCGAGCCCCCGGCACCGATGAACAGGGAGGCGACCAGCCCCTTCATGAATACAATACGGGACCGCATCTTCCCACCCTTCAGGGCCACCGCCTCCATCACCTCGGGCACGCCGATGCCTTTGGTCTCCCGCGCCAGGAAGTAGATGATGGGACCAATAATCAGCCCGCCAATCGCCGGGGGCAAGAGCACCCGATACCAGGGGAGCTGCTGCAAAATTCCCAGCAGCTCACCCCCTCCTCCGAAGAAAATAGTCTGGAACAGCCTGATCAGGTACAGGAAGGCAATCGCCCCATACCCCCCTAATATCCCCACCACAATAGCCACAATGGCAATCTTCGTCTGCCGACCTATGGGCAGGCGGTTGAAGAACTCAGCCACTCGCCTCAACATCCGATGGCGAATGATGCGGCGGAGACGCTTCCTTGCCTCTTTGGAATGAACCTTGCGGCTATAATTTCTTGAATTCTTATTCATAACAGAAAAGGGAAGAAAAATAGATAAAATGAAAAAGATAAGTATTCTCCCCACTGATGAAATTTAAGGGGAATGATTAACTGGGAACGCAAAGATTATTTTTTCTGGGGCATTAAATAGGCGCATTTCTTTAAGTCTCACTCCACAGTCACGCTCTTAGCCAGGTTGCGGGGCTGATCGACATCGCACCCTCTGCGCACGGCGATATGGTATGCCAACAACTGCAGGGGCACTGCCAGAAGGATGGGCTTCAGCAGGTCGATGGTAGGGGGAATGAAGAATATATGGTCGGCTTTCTTCTCAATCTCCCTATCCCCCTCCTCGGCGAAGGCGATGACTATGCCATCCCTGGCTTTCACTTCCTCGATGTTAGATATCATTTTCTCATAGACCTGGTCTTTGGCTACCAGGGCGACTACTGGCATATTGCCGTCGATGAGGGCAATGGGACCATGCTTCATCTCCCCTGCCGGATAACCCTCGGCATGGATGTAGGAGATCTCCTTGAGCTTCAAAGCGCCCTCCAGGGCAATGGGGTAGTTGGGTCCCCGACCCAGATAGAGAAAATCGGTGGTACGGTAAAACTGTCGGGCGAGGTTCTCTATCTCGTCGTTCTTGCTGAGCACTTGCTCTATTTGATGAGGTATCTTGTTGAGCTGCTCAATGTAGTAACGGCACTCATCCCGGGAGATGGTCCCCCTGACCTGAGCCAGATAGAGGCTCAGCAAGAGCAGTGCGGTCAACTGAGAGGTGAAGGCTTTAGTAGAGGCAACGCCAATCTCCGGTCCGGCATGGGTATACACCACCCCATCCGACTCCCGGGTGGCCATACTGCCCAACACATTGCAGATGGTGATGACTTTGGAGCCTTTCTTCCTGGCTTCGCGCAGAGCAGCCAGCGTATCAGCAGTCTCCCCCGACTGGGTGATGACGACAGTAAGGGTGTGAGAATCGACCATTGGATTTCGATATCTGAACTCCGAACCATAGTCGACCTCCGCCGGTAGCTTGCTCAACTGCTCAATCATAAACTTCCCCACACAAGCCGCATGCCAGGAGGTGCCGCAGGCAACTATATAAGCTTTTTCTATCTTTCTGAGCTCCTCGGGCGGAATGCTAATCTGGTCCAGATACACCCTGCCCTTATCCAGGGAAGCTCTCCCCATGATAGTATCCCGCACCGCCCTCGGCTGCTCGTATATCTCTTTGAGCATAAAGTGCTTGAATCCGCTTTTCTCGGCCATAATGGGGTCCCAGGTCATCCTCTGCGGCTTTTTGGTCACGGAATCCCCCTTAAGGGTGGATACCCGAACTCCATCGGGGGTGACCACCGCCAGCTCCCCGTCATTGAGGAATATGACATCTCTGGTGTGATGGAGGAAGGCGGGTATATCCGAGGCTATGAAATACTCTTCTTTCCCCACGCCGATGACCACCGGGGGACCGTTCTTCACAGCTATTATCTTATTGGGATCGACCGTGGATATGATAGCCAGAGCATAGGCCCCCTTCAGCCGGGGAAAGCCCTCGCGGACCGCCTCCTCCAGGCTTCCCCGAAAGTGGTCTTCGATAAGATGGGCGATGACCTCCGTATCTGTCTCGGTGACGAACTTATGCCCCTTATTGGCTAACTCTTTCTTGAGTTCGAGATAGTTCTCAATAATCCCATTATGAACCACCACAGTCTCTCCCTTGCAATCGACATGGGGGTGGGCATTCTCCTCGCTGGGACGCCCATGGGTAGCCCAGCGGGTATGCCCGATGCCGTATGCCCCCTTCAAGGGATGGAGACGGATGCTGGCCTCCAGATTGCGCAGCTTACCAACACAGCGCCGCAACTGCAACCCATCCTTTCCGATGACTGCTATGCCGGCGGAATCGTAGCCCCGGTATTCCAGCCGCTTCAAACCGTTCACCAGCAGGGGAACCACTTTCTGCTTGCCTATATACCCTACAATGCCACACATCACTTTTTGCCCTTACGGTTTCTTAAAACCCACTTTTTAATGTTCACCTGCCTATCCCGAGCGATAGCCAAAGAGTGCGGGGGGACTTCCTTGGTTATAGTGGAGCCTGCTCCGATGTAAGCTCCTTTTCTTATAGTGAGAGGGGCGATAATCTCGGTATTGCTTCCAATGAACACCCCATCCTCGATGATGGTCTGCCACTTCTTCTTGCCGTCGTAGTTACAGGTGATAGTCCCTGCTCCTATGTTCACCTTCTTACCGATAATAGCGTCCCCCAGATAGGTCAGATGATTCGCTTTGGAGCCCCTTCCGACCACCGACTTCTTTACTTCCACAAAGTTGCCAATTTTCGCCTCTGGACCGATAAGGGACTCGGGGCGGAGGCGGGCAAAGGGTCCGATGCGGGCACCCTTTCTGATTCTCGAGCTCTCGATTACCGAGTTGCTGAGTATAATTACCTCCTGGCCTAACCAAGAATGGGAAATCTTGGAGAAGGAGTGGATTTGGCATCTCGGACCAATGCGTGTATTCCCCTGGAGGACTACCTGAGGGTGGATAACAGTATCCTTTCCGACTTTTACCGTGGAGTCGATATAGGTGGAATGGGGGTCAACAATAGTCACCCCTTTCATCATGAGGTTTTTGAGGAATTCCTCCCGCATTAATCTCTCCACCATCGCCAGCTGATAGCGGTTGTTTATTCCCAGAACCTCCTGAGGGGAGCTTGCCGGGAAGCTGTTTACTTCTTCCCCTTCCTTCCTCAAAATAGAGAACACATCGGGAAGATAATATTCTTTATGATGTGGCGACCTTTCAATTTTAGCCAGATAAGGGAATATGTGGGGGATTTTAAAGCAGTAAAACCCAGCGTTTACCTCCTTATTCTGCCTCTGACTGGGAGTAGCCTCCCTCTCCTCCACGCTGGCTTCTATTCGATTATCCGAGCCCCGGATAATGCGCCCGTAGCCGGTGGGGTCGTCCAGCATAGCGGTGAGCGTAGTGGCTATCGCTCCACTCTTGCGATGAGAGCGGAGAAGCCCCCTCAGAGTCTGGGGGGTAATGAGGGGAGAATCGCCGTTCATCACCATAAGCACTCCCTCCCTGCCTTGAAGGAGGTGTCTGGCTTGCAATACGGCATGACCGGTGCCCAGGGGTTCAGTCTGAATGATGAATTCCAGAGGGTAGTTTCCCAGCTCCTCCTTCCTCAGGCTGGATTGATCGCTGACCACCAGGTATATCTTGGAAGGATGGAGGGCTCTAACCGCCTCGATTACATAGCAGAGCATGGGTTTGCCCAGCAGGGGATGAAGGGCTTTAGGAATGTCAGACCTCATTCGCACCCCTTTGCCAGCAGCCAATATCAATGGGTAGAAGTCGTCCATAGCTACCATACCCCTGTTAAGATTTCTTCACCTTGGTGAAAACCAGCTTCTTGAACTCTGGCTCTCCATAGAGGGATTGAAAATCGGGCTCATAGCGGGCATAAATCCTGTTGGTCCCCTCCAATTTTATAGCCTTCTTCAGGTTCTCAATAGCCTGATGGCGGTCCCCTATAAGGGCATAAGTGCTGGCTATGAGGTATATTATCTTCTCGTTTTCTGGCTGGATTATTAGGGCTTCCTGAAAGCACTTCAGTGCTTCCTCATATTCCCCCCTGTTGGAATGATAGATCCCCAGATAGTAAAATTCATCAAACTCCTGGGGCTTAAACCTCTTTCTGCTCTGAAGCTGATGGCATAGATTGATAAAAATCCGACAGCGGTCCACCAGAGTCATCTCATGGGGGTGAGCTTCCGCTATCTTCTGAAAGCTCTCTATTGCCTTGGTGTATTCCTTTTTATAAAGGATTTTTATTCCCCGAGAGAACTCCTCCGCCCAGGGCTTGGGGGGAGAAGGGGGGATAGAGGGGAGGGGTTTGGACACCTTTAATCGGTCAGCCAGCCCAGAAGCCCTTATCTTATTTCTTATGGTTTTAGGGCTAAATCCCAGCTGCTGGGCTATTTGGGAAACTCTCATCTGCGGATAGTTCGCTCTTAGGAACTTCTCATCTTCTGATGACCACTTCTTCACCATAAATCCTCCCCATTCGATAGAAATTACTCATATGCAATGATTAGTTAATTTTAAAAACTAAAGAATAATATCATAATACAGCCTTTTTAGTCAAGATTATTCACCCCCTTGAAGAAAACCCTCGCCAAATGGCGAAACCCTCTTCCTCACCTAATGGTTTTCCCAAACAAGCGAACTATAAGCCCATTTCCCTCATTTAGACTTCTTTATTATGTTCCTCCTCCTGCACTGTACAGCTGAGGGAGGGAGGCTCCAGTTGAAGGGTGGTGTGTTCAATGCCAAACCTCTCCTTTAACAGCCTCCGCACAGCGAGCAGCACCCTCTCCGGGGTCTGGGAGCAGCTCTCTCGCATGGTGAGGTGGGCACTTAGGGAGGGCATCCCCGAGGTTATGGTCCAGATATGGAGGTCGTGAACCTCCCTAACCCCTTCTACTGCTGAGATTGCCCGAAGCACCTCTAACAACTCTATTCCCTTGGGGGTTGATTCCATTAGTATATCAACCGCCTCCTTCATCAGTCTGTAAGCGCCCACCAGGATAATACCCCCAATACCGATACTGACAATGGGGTCTACCATCACCCATCCAGTCAACAGTATTATCAACCCCGCCCCGATTACCCCTAAAGAGGAGATGGTGTCGCCCAGCATATGGAAATAAGCTCCTTTGATATTAAGGGATTGACGGGAACCAGATAGAAGCCATATGCCGCTGAGATTGGCAGCCAACCCTATGGTAGCTACAAGCAGCATAGAGACAGGTTTTATCTGGGGTGGGGAAGATAACCTGTGATAGGCTTGATAAAAAATATAGAAGGAGACCAGCATCAGAACCATCCCATTAAACAGGGCAGCCAGGATCTCTGCCCGGTAATATCCATAACTCCTTTTAGGAGTTGCCGGCCTGGAAGAAAGCCGGAAAGCAAACCAAGCAAGGGATATAGCCATAACATCTACCAACATATGTCCGGCATCAGACACAAGCGCCAGGCTGTGAGACAGCCACCCCCCTACTACCTCAGCTACCATCACCGAGGCGGTGATAGCCAGAGCAAAGAAAAGATTTCTCCTCTCCCGCTTGATGGATGGTCGGAAAGAGCCATTAAAGGTCACTGGGTATTCCTCTTTTTCTAAATTTTAACATACTAACCTCCTTTGTCAATATTATGCCGGGGGAGCTATTCTTTCTCTCCAAGACCAATCATTCCTCAGCTCCCCTTGCGCTCGGTAAGGGGGATTTTCCCCTTGACAAAACCTTATGCAAAATGATAAATTATTGAATCTATTAAGGGATTTTACTTTATTGGTAAGCAGGGCGATCGGTAAAGATAAAAAATGGCTAAACAGATGGACATCCGCTCCACCCTCAATCTGCCCAAGACCGACTTTAAAATGAAGGGGGACCTCCCTCAGCGGGAGCCTCACTTCATTGAGCAATGGGAGAAGGGGAAGCTCTATCAGAAAATAAGAAAGTTACGCCAGGGGGGCAAACTCTTTGTCCTCCATGATGGACCACCTTACGCTAATGGGAGAATCCACCTGGGAACCGCCCTCAATAAGATACTGAAGGACTTTGTGGTGAAATCAAAAACCATGATGGGGTACAACTCCCCCTATCTCCCGGGGTGGGACTGCCATGGGTTACCTATCGAGCACCAGGTGGATAAAATCCTCGGAGATAAGAAAAAGGGAATGACCAAGGTGGAAATCCGGGAGGAATGCCGTCAGTTTGGCGAAAAATATGTCGCCGTCCAGCGGGACGAATTCAAACGGTTGGGGGTATTGGGCGAATGGGAGAAGCCCTATCTAACCCTTCACCCCTCCTACGAAGCTACCATTGTCAACCAGTTTGGAAAATTCTTAGAAAAGGGGAATGTGTATAGAGGGTATAAGCCAGTTCACTGGTGCATCCACTGCCGCACCGCTTTGGCAGAGGCGGAGGTGGAGTATATGGAACATGAATCCCCTTCCATCTATGTCGCCTTCCCCCTGAAATCGGACATCAGCCAAAAACTCCCCTCCCTGTCGGGTAAGCGGTTATACCTGCTCATATGGACCACCACCCCCTGGACCCTTCCTGCCAACCTGGCAGTAGCCCTCCACCCCGCCCTAAGCTATGTGGCAGTGGAGGTGGGAGAGGATGTCTTTATTGTAGCCCACGGACTGCTGGAGGAGACCGCCGCCAGATGCCGGTGGAAGGATTACAAGATACTGGAGACCTTCAAGGGGGAGCTGTTGGAAGGGCTCCACTGCCGACATCCCTTTATCCAGCGAGATTCGCTGATAATATTAGCAGACCATGTTACCCTTGAGCAGGGGACCGGCTGTGTCCATACCGCCCCGGGGCATGGGCTGGAGGACTTCCTGGTATCGGGCAAATATGGACTGGAGGTTTATAACCCGGTAGGAGACGACGGACGGTTCGTAGAGAAGGTGGAGCATTTTGCCGGAATGGAGGTCTTCGAAGCCAATGGACCCATCTGCGATCTGATGGAGCGCCTTGGTGTGCTATTGTCCCGGCAGACTGTTGCCCACTCTTATCCCCACTGTTGGCGGTGCAAAAACCCGGTCATCTTCAGGGCTACCGCCCAGTGGTTTATCTCTCTGGAGACCAATCAACTTCGGCAGAAGACTCTCGAGGAGATCAAGAAAGCCAACTGGCTCCCTGCCTGGGGCGAGGAGCGGATTGCCAGTATGGTGGCCAGCCGACCCGATTGGTGCATCTCAAGACAGCGCGCCTGGGGGGTTCCCATCACCATATTCTACTGCCAAAAGTGCCATCAACCTTTAATGGACAGCAGGGTAACCAATTGGGTGGCAGACATTTTCTCCCGTGAAGGTTCAAATGCCTGGTTCATCAAAGAAGCCCATGAGCTTCTCCCCCCCGGCACCACCTGCCCTCACTGCGGGGGGAGCACTTTCTCCAAGGAGAAAGACATTCTCGATGTCTGGTTTGAATCGGGTGCCAGCCACGAAGCAGTACTGGGGCATCGCTCCGACCTCCCCTGGCCCTG
>Ga0114930_10005244_pt1 | contig 10714 bp, 9 predicted proteins | sample AnhtaG_FD_87300 | JGI IMG/M metagenome (GOLD analysis project Ga0114930, IMG submission 87300) | Deep subsurface microbial communities from Anholt, Denmark to uncover new lineages of life (NeLLi) - Anholt_01485 metaG | ecosystem: Environmental > Aquatic > Marine > Oceanic > Sediment | place... | reverse complement strand
TGGTATCACTTATGTTGAGGACTTCGAGTCTGATCTTCTAGAAGTGATGGTCGATTCCCAACAAATTCAACAGGTTTTTCTGAATCTCATTCTTAACTCGATAGAGGCGATGTCCGGTGGTGGCAAGCTGACCGTTTCCTCCAGAGAAATTTCCACTCCTGAGGCCGGTTTAATTCGGAAGAGAGGAGAACAGGTTGTGGAGGAGGGCTCTTTTGTGGAAGTTGTCGTTTCTGATACAGGCAAGGGAATCGATCCGAAAGAATTGGGAACGATTTTTGACCCATTTTTCACGACCAAACCCAATGGTCTCGGGTTGGGACTTTCCATCGTCTATCAAATCATTGAGGAACACAGCGGAGACATTAAAGTTGAGACTCAAACCGGACAGGGCACATCATTCATAATCACTCTACCGACTGGAGCATGAGGAATGGAAAAAGCAAAAATTTTGATCGTTGAAGACAACAACGATTTGCTTTTTACGCTTTCGAAAGTCTTAAAAAAAGCCGGTTACGGAATTTTCACAGCCTCAAATGGGGAGGAGGGCATCTCGGTTTTCCATAAAGAACTCATCAATCTGGTGCTGTTAGACCTCAAGCTTCCCAAGTTGGGGGGCATCGATGTGCTCAATCAAATAAAAGCGATGGACACAGATATTCTAGTGATCATGATGACCGCATTAACGGACGTGAAACCTGCCATTGAGGCGATGAAAAAAGGCGCTTACGATTATCTTATGAAACCCTTCGAACTCGATGAACTCAAATTGGTCGTGAAGAAAGCTTTGGAAACACATCGACTCAGAAGAGAAATCACCCGGTTGAAACGAGAACACGAGGACAAGTATCCGAACGATGTCATCTATGGAGAAAGTTCAACGATAAAAAAAGTTCGGGATCTCATTCAAGTCGTTGCCGAGACTCCACGGACTTCAATTCTGATCCAGGGAGAGAGCGGAACGGGAAAAGAATTGGTGGCCAACGCTATTCATTATTCGAGTCAGCGAGCGAACCAGCCTTTCATTAAACTGAACTGCGGTGCTATGCCAGACCACTTGATTGAGAGTGAACTTTTCGGTCACGAAAAGGGTGCGTTTACCGATGCAAAGACCATGAAGCGGGGGCTGTTTGAACTGGCCAACGGGGGCACCATCTTTTTAGATGAAATATCTAGTATGAAGCTCGGTCTACAGCCAAAAATACTCAGGGTCATTGAATCACAGATGTTTCGACGTATCGGTGGAGTCACTGATATAAAGATCGACGTCAGGCTAATCGCTGCCACGAACGCAAACTTAGCTGAACTCGTGCAGAAGAAAGAATTTCGCGATGATCTCTACTATCGATTGAAAGTGATGGAGATTGATCTTCCACCTTTGCGGGAACGGTCTGACGACATCCTTTTGTTAGCCAAACTCTTCTTGCAGGAATATAATAAAGAATTTAACAGACACATCCAGAAGTTTGCACCGAAAACAGAAGAACTTATCTTGGCCTATTCTTGGCCTGGAAACGTGCGTGAACTGAAAAATGTCATCGAGAGGGGAGCCATTCTGTGTCAGAACGATGTCCTTTTACCTGAGCATCTACCCGTTGAGCTTCAAAAAGGTGGTGAATCGGTGAGCTCTCCGAGAGTTTCGCTGGGAAAGATTTCTCTACAAGAGATGGAGAAGTATCATATTCTGGAAGTCTTAAAATTGGTCAACGGAAACAAGTCCCAAGCATCCAGGATATTGGATATTTCGAGATCCACTCTCAGAGAGAAGCTGAAGAGTTACCAGATTGCGTAGTGCTCTAATTTTGACCACTTTATCAGAATCTATCATCTTGAAACAAAATATTTTGTGTCCATTCAATGTACCCGCTTCTATTGAGTTCTACATAATTCTCATAAAATCAGTAAACTATCCTCATGTGATCGACACTTCTCATTCCGATTGTTTTTCATCCTTTATCTGGTATGGTATTTGCCAAAATTTACCTGTGACTTAAATAACATTCGGTATGAAGAATGAATCGCGAGAAGAAAAGAATTCTTATTGTTGATGACGAAGAGGATCTGACTTGGAGTATATCCAGAAAGCTTGCCAAAGATCAAGATTCTTTTGAAGTGTTTACTGCGAACTCGGGTAATCGCGCCTTGGACATGCTCTCGAAATATCGGTTTGATCTTGTCGTTACCGATATTCGTATGCCGGGTGTGAATGGAATGCAATTATTGAATGAAGTCAAAGTTCGGTATCCCAAGACCAACGTCATCGTAATGACAGCCTACGGTTCGGTTGAAGTAAAAGAAGCGCTCGGGCGTTGGGGAAGAACAGGATACATCGAGAAACCTTTCGAAATCAATGATCTCAAGAAGCTCATTTTTAATTTTTTAGAGGAGAAGCAGGAATTTATTTAATATCTATTTTTAAATAGTGAAGGTAGATGTCGCGGTTTTATAGGCTTACATTTTTAATATTTTTCTCAATATTTTGTATTATCTAATATAGAGTTCATTTTTTTATGCTTCTGTACTGATCTTTAGGGGAGCAAGAGTGAATATGACTAAAAAAAAGCAGACAGGAAATTCGGCTTCATCCCAGTCTTTTGAGATTGATCCGTATCATACTGTTATTACGGTAACGGGTATTGGAGGAGCAGGTAACAATACAATCAATTATTTAATGGAGAAAAATGATGAAATAATTCAAGCGATTGCGGTGAACACGGACGCTCAGGATCTGTTGGAAACACATTCTGACAAAAGAATTCTTATCGGGAGAGATATCACTGGTGGATTGGGTGCGGGAGGAGATCCCGAAATCGGTGAACGCGCCGCAGAAGAGAGTAAGGAGCTTTTGGTTTCGGCACTTGAGGGAACAGATATGCTCTTTGTCGTTTGCGGGCTCGGCGGAGGTACAGGAACCGGATCGGTTCCGGTTATCGGAAAGTTGGCGAAAAAACTTGGAATTCTCTCGATTGCCATTGTAACGATGCCCTTTTCAGAAGAAGGAATTATACGTTGGGAGAACGCCCAAATCGGATTGGAGAAATTACGTAAAAACATCGATTCATTAATTGTGTTGAAAAACGATCGATTGATTGAATTGTTTCCGGATGTTCCTGTGTCAGAAGCCTTCAAGGCCGGGAATGAGATATTAATCAACGCTGTGGTCGGACTTTCCAATCTCGTTTTACAAAAAGGTATTATCAACTTAGACTTTGCAGACGTCAGCATGGTTATGCGAGATGGGGTGAATACATTAATCGGTGTCGGCGAAAGTAATTCTGAGAATCGAGCGGAAGAGGCTACTCAAAGAGCGATCTCCCATCCCATGATGGAAAAGGACATTCGCGGTGTACAGAGTGTTTTGATTCACGTCACGGGCGGTCCAGTTCTGAGCTTAAAAGAGGTTCATCAAGTGGTGAAAAATGTTTCAGAAAAGCTTGATCCGAATGCGAGAATCATTTGGGGGGCGACTATTGATGAGCATCATGGAGAGACATTACGTGTCATGCTGATAATGAGTGGGATTTATGAAGAAGAACCTACTCATGAGAAAGCCGAAGAGCATTATGGTTCGGACGAGTCGGGAACTTTTGATCGGAGCAAGACCACTGAAAAGGGTTCTGACTATAACGGAAGGACAATCTTCGACATAAAGGAGTCGATTATTTCTTCCGGTGCGGAAGTTACGACGGAACCAAAACAGATGAAACCTGTGACTCAAACGACTCAACTGTTCTATAAGATATTTGAGGAAGAAGCGACAGGAGACCTGAGGCAGTTTGATCGAGCCATCCACTTCCTGAGAGAGAATCCTGAAAATCGGAGAGCGCAAACGGATGCAAGAAAGGCGAGCAAACTCCTACTGGCTTCCGCTCAGATGTTCGGTTTTGATGAGATAGGGCAACTGCTTTCCTCTATCGAAGAAATTTTTGCATGTGTCCTATCAGGAGATATTAAGCTAACATCACAAATCCTCGATTCCATTACTTTAGCCATGGAGTTGATTATGGATCTAGTAGAGAACCAGAGTGATGGACGAGGAGAGACGGGTTACATCGTAGATCGTTTGAAGGAACTCAAAGAGGAGCAAATCGAATCGCTAAATTCAAATGAAAGTATTAGAAGCTATTAACGTATCTTCCTCGAAGTCAATTGGCATCAGAGTGTTCAGTTTCTTATCGTTTAATGTGACTATTGGTGCCTTTTTCATTTTGCGAATGGTATAATAGGGATTGATTGAAACGTTCTTTGGAAGAAAAAATTTCTGATGCCAGAGAGATTGTTTTGAGTGAAAAAGAGGTGGTGTATCTCCTAAAATTTTCTTGACTTTTATCAAAAATGGTGTTACATTTTCAATTGAATTTGGGGCGATTAGCTCAGGTGGTTAGAGTGCTTGCTTGACATGCAAGAGGTCACTGGTTCAAGTCCAGTATCGCCCACATTTTTTTATCTTATTCAAGGAATAAATAAGAACAAGAGAAAGATGGAAGATTATTTTATTGAATCAAATAGCCATTACATTCGACAATGGAAAAAAGAGGAGTTTTAATCGAGGCGTTACTCTCGTCCAAGTTATAAAGGCAATAATCCCCGAGATTTATTCCCGCATCGTAGCAGGCGTACTGAATGGACAGGCGGTGGATCTTTCCAGGTCTATCGAGGAGGATGCCACACTTCGCGCCTTAACCACCGATGAGCCAGAAGGCATGCAAATCTTTTGGCACAGTGCCTCCCACGTCATGGCTCAAGCTGTGAAGTTTCTCTATCCAGATATCCAATTGGGAATTGGTCCCTCTATTTCCAGCGGATTTTATTACGATTTCCGTATGAAAACTCCGCTCAGCGAGGCTGATTTTTCAAAAATTGAATCTAAGATGAAGAGTATCGTCGAGGCAGATCAGCCGTTTATACGGCGAGTTCTATCCAAAGATGAAGCATTAACTCTTTTTCAGGAAAAAGGAGAGAGTTTTAAGTTAGAACTCATTGAGGATATTCCTGAAGAAAAGGTTACGGTGTATGAGAACGGCAATTTTGTCGATCTCTGCAGGGGCCCCCACGTACCATCGACAGGATCCATCAAGCACTTCCAGTTGTTGAGTGTGGCCGGTGCGTACTGGCGTGGCGATGAACGAAATCCTGTCATGCAGCGAATTTACGGAGTTGCCTATCCCGACGCCAAGTCTCTAAAGAATCATCTCCGGACGCGTGAGGAAGCCCAAAAGCGGGATCATCGCCGTCTGGCCAAGGAACTCGACCTTTTCAGTTTTCATCCGGAAGGACCTGGTTTTCCGTTCTGGCATCCCAACGGTGTGGTTATCTACAGTGAAATTACAAACTACATGCGGAATGTGCTGAAAAAACATGGGTATCAGGAGATTAAAACACCTCTCATTCTCAACGAGGAACTCTGGCACAGGAGTGGACATTGGGATAATTACAAGGAGAACATGTACTTCATCACAATCGATGATAAATCTTACGCCCTAAAACCTATGAACTGCCCTGGGGGATTGCTCGTTTATAAGAGCCGTCCGCATTCGTATCGTGATCTTCCCTTGAAACTCTCAGAGATGGGACTGGTCCATCGACACGAAAAATCCGGTGTTCTTCACGGTCTCTTCCGTGTCCGGCAGTTTACCCAGGATGATGCGCATGTTTTCTGCACCAGCGAACAGATGGAAGATGAGATATGCAAACTCATCGATCTTGTAGATGAAGTTTATCACGCTTTTGGGTACGACCAATTTCAAGTGGAACTATCCACTCGACCAAAAAAATCGATAGGAACCGACGGAGTGTGGGAAAAGGCAGAACAAGCCTTATCTCGAGCTCTTGATCGAAAAAATATTTTATACCAAGTCAATCAGGGAGAAGGTGCTTTCTACGGTCCCAAGATAGATTACCACATTCAGGATAGCCTGGGCAGGTTGTGGCAGTGTGGAACGATCCAGGTGGACTTATCCATGCCGGAGAGGTTTGATTTGGAGTACGTTGGACCGGATGGAGAAAAACACCGTCCTGTAATGATTCACCGAGCCATTTTAGGATCTGTAGAGCGCTTTATCGGAATTCTTATCGAGCACGTCGGTGGGGCATTTCCCGTGTGGCTCTCTCCAGTACAGTGTGTTGTTCTTCCCATCAGCGAAAAATACAAAGCATATGCCCACCAAATTTTTAATGCTATGGTAGAGCAAGGGATTCGCTGCAGAGTCGATGATCGAAGTGAAAAAGTGGGATATAAGATTCGCGAACTTGAGACGAAAAAAGTACCTTATATGTGCATCGTTGGTGACCAAGAGATGAAAAACAAGACTGTTTCCGTGAGGAAGCGTAGGAAGGGCGATTTGGGAGAGAAATCGCTTTCCAACTTCTTAAAAAAAATCCAAACAGAGATGAAGAGGAGGGTTAACGATTAAAAAAGATGACATTCGGATAAACGAAGGGATCCGGACTCGTAAGGTAAGAGTTATTGATCCTGAGGGAAACCAGATTGGAGTCTTAGACATATCGGAAGCTTTAGAGAAAGCCGTACAATTCGATCTCGATCTGGTTGAAGTGGCACCCAACGCTTCTCCTCCGGTATGTCGGATCATGAATTACGGGAAATACAGATACCAGTTGAGTAAGAAAGAGAAGGAAAGTAAAAAGAAACAGCACGTTATTCACATTAAGGAGATACGATTACGCCCAACCATTGATGAACACGACATTGAATTTAAGATGAGACAGGCGCGGAAGTTCATCGATGCGGGAAATCATCTCAAGATTCGGATTTTATTCCGAGGAAGACAACTTGCTCATCCCGAGCTGGGAGAGGCCATACTCAAAAGAGTACAGCAGGAGTTGGAGGATATCGCTCGAATGGAAACAGAACCCACCAAAGAGCAAAGGAGTATCGTAGCGACTTTTATTCATAAATAATAGGGAGTAGAAAGAAATGCCTAAGATTCGTACGACCCGGGGGGCAATGAAACGTTTCAAGCTCACCGGACGAAAAAAAATAAAACGGAGAAAAGCCTACACAAGTCATCTCTTGACGAAAAAGACTTCCAAACGGAAAAGACATCTAAGAAAAGCAAGTCTGGTATCTTCGACACAAACAAAGCGTGTCAAACGCATGATAGGTGTTTAGGGGAAAATGTAAGATATTCCATTTTGGAGTGAAAGAATGAAGGACTTGTTTCGAAATCTTACTATTTTCTTTTTGTTGACGGCAATTTTCCGTTGCTCAAAAGATTATAATCTGATAGACCCCAGTAGTGACTATTTTTATTCTTTAAAGATTGGCAACAAATGGGAATATACGGGTGAGTTTTATGCATTCAACTTTCGTCCTGATACTGCAGGTGTAACTTTCCCTTCGGATACTATACTGTATAATTCAGTCGTGGAAATTGTCAGAACTGCAATTTTGCATGGTTCTATCAAAACATATGTTTTACTCGAACGCTTGGAAGAGAACGACCGTTATTTTGAAGGTGAATCATATTTTAACAATCGAGAAGATGGTTTGTATCTTTATGCGTATCAAGGTTCAGTTCATGCAATCCCTAAACCCTTAGCCTTAAATGAAAAGAGGATTTACTTTAAAGGGAGGTACTTTAGCCATATTAGAGAAATCGCAAGATTTATAGAAAAAGTAATACCCTTTGGATATGAAACGTCTGATTCTCTGTATTATGAGGATCCTCCATTGCAAAGCCTAAAATATCCCGTTCAAATCGGCTCACAGTGGGTTTACAGAAAAGTCGGAAATTCCTGGAGAATAGATAAAAAAATATTGGGAAAGGAAAGAATTGGTGTCTCAGCGGGTGAGTTTAATTGCTATAAAATACAGTGGTTATATGACGTTGATAATAACGGAGAATGGGATGATGATATAGAGTTTTTTGATTACATTTGTTCTGACGGACTGATCCGACGAGATATTCTTATGAAAGATCTGATCTGGGGAGAACTCGATCCTGATAAGTCGTCGGGTAAGTTTGATGTTAAAGAAGAATTTCAATTGACCAATTTTCACTTAGAATAACGTATGTCATTCAATACGGCGAAATTTTTATATATCTTAAAATCAAATTATCTCTTTAATCTAAGAGGTACCACATGCCACGAGCCAAAAATTCGGTTGCTTCGCGTCGCCGAAGGAAAAAAATTCTTAAAGCGGCAAAGGGGTATTGGGGGGGGAGAAGCCGTTTACTAAAGACAGCCAAGGAGAGTGTTGACCGAGCCTTGCTGTATGCTTATAGAGATAGACGAGTACGTAAAAGAGAATTCCGGAAACTCTGGATCACACGTATCAACGCCGCCGTTCGGCCATATGGTATGAATTACTCTGGGTTCATCCATTTGCTGAACAAAAACAAGATTCAGCTCAACCGAAAGATCTTGGCTGACCTGGCTGTAACCGATCCAGTTGCTTTTTCCAAGATTGTTGAACGCGTTAAAAAGCCCGACTAAAAAAGTTAGATGTCTGATCGAAGCTTACAAAAAAACGTCCAGACTTTGAACGCCGAATTTGCAAGGGCCTTGGAGAGTGTGAAGGACTTTGCGGATTTAGAAGATATTCGTATCGAGTATTTGGGGCGCAAGGGAAAAATTGCCAATCTTTTCAAGATATTGGGAACACTTCCAGAGAATGAGAGGAAAGGGGCAGGGAGAGCCCTCAACGATTTGAAAGAAAGAATACAAACAGTCGTTTCCGAGCGGCAGAAAATACTCTCCCATCCTGAAAAATCTGATCTTTCATTCGATGTGACTTTGCCCGGTGATCGATTGCCGGTAGGGCGGTATCATCCTATTACCTTGGTCCTTCGGAAGATCAAAACGTGCTTTCAGCAGATGGGTTTTTCTGTTGCTCAGGGCCCAGAGGTTGAGACCGATTATTACAACTTCGAAGCTCTGAATTTTCCGAAGGAGCACCCGGCCCGAGAGATACAGGATACCCTCTACGTTGACGATGAAATCGTTCTCAGAACCCATACATCGCCTGTTCAAATCCGGGTGATGGAAAGCCAGCCTCCTCCTGTTCGAATCATTGCACCCGGCCGGTGCTATCGGCGAGATACGCCGGATGCTACCCATACCCCCGTGTTTCATCAGGTCGAAGGTCTGTGTGTCGATGAGGGGGTGACCTTTGCTGATCTGAAAGGGGTTATTCTTACGTTTGCCCGGCAGATGTTCGGTTCGGACATGAAGATTCGATTCCGCCCAAGCTTCTTTCCTTTCACAGAACCCAGTGCCGAGTACGACTTTTCCTGTCTCATGTGTCGAGGTAAGGGATGTCGTGTGTGCAAAGGCACGGGATGGATTGAAATATCCGGTGCAGGAATGGTGAGTCCTGAAGTGTTCAAGTGTGTAGGCTATGATAGCGAAAGGTATACGGGTTACGCTTTCGGGATGGGTGTCGAAAGAATCACCATGCTTCTCTACGAAGTCAACGACATCCGGCTTTTCTACGAGAACGATGTCCGATTTCTGCATCAGTTTTAGGATGGCTTGCAATGAAGATCAATCTGAATTGGCTTAGAGAATACATACCCATACATTTCTCAGCGGAGGAATTAGCCAGTCGATTAACCATGATTGGTCTTGAAGTTGAGGAGATTCATCGTATAAAAACTCCCCCTAAGGGCGTTGTGGTTGGAAAGATTGTGAGCGTAGAGAAGCATCCTGAAGCGGATAACCTCAAAATATGCAAGGTGGATGTAGGCGAGGAGATTCTTCCTATCGTCTGTGGTGCCCCCAACGTCGCGGAGAATCAACGGGTCCCTGTGGCTAAGGTAGGAACGATTCTGGGGGATGGAACGCGAATTCAATCCGTTTCAATCCGTGGCGTTCGATCCGAGGGGATGATTTGTTCGGAAAGGGAGCTGGGTCTCGGAGAAGATCACAGTGGGATTCTTATCCTTGATGAGAATACGTACTCGATTGGGGATGATTTCTTCGGCCTGTCGTCGGATGAGGACGCCGTTCTCGATGTCAACGTCACTCCGAACCGTCCGGATTGTTTCAGTCACTTGGGGATTGCTCGTGAAGTGGGAATCATGGTAGGGAAGGCTCTCTCCAAACCCGACGATACGGTAAATGAAAGCGGCACATCTGTGGAGAATCTGATCTCGGTTGAGATTCTTGACCCGGAAACGTGTCCCCGCTACTCAACCCGGGTAGTTCAGGATGTAACCGTCGGACCTTCTCCGGAATGGTTGAGAACAAAATTGGAATCCATCGGCGTCCGTTCCATTAACAATGTCGTCGACGTGACCAATTATGTTCTTATGGAAACGGGACAACCCCTTCACGGATTCGACTACGATCTTTTGCAGGAACGGAAGATTGTTGTCCGGAAAGCAGAAGCTGGAGAAGCATTCATCACGCTGGACGAAGAGAAACGCACCTTGACCGCAGACGATCTTCTCATCTGCGATGGGGAGAGGGGAGTGGCTCTGGCCGGAGTCATGGGCGGGTTGAACTCTGAAGTGTCGGATCGTACTCGACACGTCCTGTTAGAGAGTGCCTATTTTAATACCATGACGATCCGGAGGACGGCAAAGCGGTTGGAAATGTCGACCGAAGCTTCTCAGCGGTTCGAAAAGGGAACAGATCCAAACAATACGACTTATGCCGTCAACCGGGCTGCCAAGTTCCTCTCTGAGATTTCCGGAGGAAAGGTGGCGCGAGGCATCGTCGATGTGTACCCCCGCAAGATAGAACCGTGGTA
>Ga0114930_10005243_pt1 | contig 10717 bp, 8 predicted proteins | sample AnhtaG_FD_87300 | JGI IMG/M metagenome (GOLD analysis project Ga0114930, IMG submission 87300) | Deep subsurface microbial communities from Anholt, Denmark to uncover new lineages of life (NeLLi) - Anholt_01485 metaG | ecosystem: Environmental > Aquatic > Marine > Oceanic > Sediment | place... | reverse complement strand
TTTACTAGAATGTCGATCTTGCCAAAGGTGTCGATGGCGGTCTTGATGATCCTCTCGCCGCCCTCCATGGTGGCCACGGTGTCGTAGTTGGCCACCGCCTCGCCACCGGCCTTCTTGATCTCGGCCACCACCTCATCGGCGGGTGACTTGTTGGCGCCGGTGCCGTCGGCTGCGCCACCGAGGTCATTGACCACCACCTTGGCCCCCTCCTGGGCCAGGAGCAGGGCCTCTCCTCGGCCGATGCCCCGGCCGGCTCCAGTGACCACCGCCACCTTGCCCTTCAGTCTGTCGCCCATATTGATCTCCTTTCTGCTATCTGGGAGCGTATCCAAGAACTACCTGTTACCAAGATTCCGAGCGTTATGGCAGGCTCCCTGTCGCCCATAGTGTATCGCCTCTGGCCAACGCTGTCAAGACAGGTTGCTACGGAGCATCTATTGAAATACAGGGGGAAATGATATGATGTTCAGTAGAGATGCGCAGCATGACATCCCCCCTTACTCTTATTTAAAGAGGTCACGGGCCACGATAAGCTTCATGATATTAGGGGCGCCTTGGGCAAACACCCAGATGCGGGCATCTCGCAGGAAGCGCTCCACCGGGAAGCGCCTGGTGCCGCCGAACCCGCCATGGACCTCAACGGCCAGATTGGTGGCCTTAATGAGAACCTCAGAGGCAAAGGCCTTGGCAGCGGCGGTCTCCGCTGTGTGGCGCTGTCCCTGGTCGCCCAACCAGGCAGCCTTAAACATAAGCAGCCGGGCGGCATCGATCTCCACCGAGGTGTCAGCCAAGGGGAAGCGGATTGCCTGGTACTCGGCGATAGGCTGGCCGAAAGTATGGCGGGCCTTGGCGAACTTCACTGCGGCCTCCAATGCAGCTCGAGCGAGGCCAATGAAGCCCCCAACTAGAGTGGTGCGCGTGTCATCTAGCGTGGCTAGGGCGTAGTGGAGACCTCGGCCTTCCTCGCCCAGCAGGTTTTCGGCAGGCACTCGGCAGTTATCAAGCAGTACCTCCTCATCCTGGTGACCGTGCATGCCGATACAGGGCACCTTCTCTATCACCGAAAAGCCCGAGCTTCCTTGCTCCACCACAAAGGCGCTGATGCCCCGAGCCCCCTTTGAGGGGTCAGTCTTGGCGAATACTACAGCGTGCTGGCAGATGCTGGCAAAGCTGGCGTAGCGCTTACGACCGTTGAGGATGTAATAGTCTCCGGAGCGTTCTGCCCTGGTCTCGATGGCGGCTGTGTCAGAGCCAGCCCGGGGTTCGGTCAAGGCGAAGCAGCCTACGGCCTGGCCGGCAGCGATGGAAGGCAGCCATTTCTGCTTCTGGGTGTGATTGCCGGCAGTCACTATTGGAGCAGTGCCCACCCCACCAACCTCGATGAGGGCCACAGTGATGGCACCCTGCCCGGCACATGCTAGCTCCTCGGTAATTAGGCACATGTCCACTAGCTTGCGGGGATAGCCCCCATATTCCGTGGGGATGAACTGGCCGGTATAGCAGTAAGGCGGCTGAGACATCTTGCCCCAGAGGTCCCATGGAAGCTCATCTTTTTCATCGATCTCGGCAGCGATGGGGGCGATCTCCCGTTCGGCAAATTCCCGGGCTTGGTGGCGCAGTTCTTCCTGTTCTGGGGTCAGATCAAAGGCAACAGGCATGGTTCCTCCTTACTCATTGTTTCTCTGTTTGGTCAATCTGGCATTCAAACCTTCGAGCGCTTACTACGGTTTCTATTCTACCTGGTCTCTTGCACATGTCAATGATTTTCTCTTCTGCAAAACGCATACGAGCGCATTCCATCGGATTGTCACCGACGGGTGGCACGTATAGCAAATAGCATTAGATGACTAGCTTTGCCCATTGCCTTCCTGGTTTGACTGGGAACCCCTGTCCTATCATAATCACCATTGGAGGATTCATGGCCCATCACAAGGTAAAGGATGGAGAGCTGGCCGAGGTTGGAACAATCCAACCCCTGATTCATAGCTTCTACGCTAGATATGAGCCCTACATCCTGAGGACGTTCGAAAGGCTGATAAAGATACGATTTCTCACTGGGAGGGGAAGGCCCATACTTAAAGCGTCAGCCCGGCTACTCAGCTTCTTTCCCACCGCAGAGGTAGTTACCCTTGAGAGAGCAGAAGACTTCATAGATGCTATATCGGTCCTCGAAAACACGGAGATCGCTGTGGGCCCATGCGTCTGCCAGGAAGCACTGGGGAAAAGGAACGGAACCCATATGAAGGATGTGGTTGTCCTCTATGGCGCTGAGGCCTACAGGAGGGCCAAAAGCGGGTATACGGACCTAAGCCCCGAGGAGGCAAAGAAGCTTCTGCAGGAGCTTCGACAGGAGGGACTGATACCGGCATTCTACGCCTGTATGCGCTCTAAAGGATGGCTCTTCGTCATATGCAATTGCGAGAGGGAGATATGCCTCCCCTTCAGAGCTCATCGGGTGGCTGGAGGGGTGCTAAGCCCGGGGCCCGATATAGTGGATCTGTCCAGGGAAAGGTGCACCGGCTGCGGCGTGTGCGTAGGGCGCTGCCACTTCGGCGCAAATCGCCTGGTAAATGGGTTCAGCGAGGTCGATCTCGCAAGATGCTATGGATGTGGGCTCTGCACCTCCACCTGCACTGGAGAGGCGCGGCGGATGGTGGAAAGGGATAACTACTCCAGCCGCTATTACCCTATTGATCTGGTAAGCAAAGCATCCACCCATTAGCCAATCTGGGTAGCTTTGCATCCCCCTGATAGCGGAGCAACCTGTGGCTTTCGCAGGCCAAGTTGATGTTAGACCCTAACAATTCCGAAGCCACGTCTAAGGCACCGGAGTCGCAGGACATATTACTCACATCGGCCGATATGCGTCCCTAGCAAAGCAAGTATCTACGCTTTCCCGAGAGACCCTTGACTCAGATTGGGAACTGCTCCAAAGATAGCCGGCTCAGGCTTGACGTACTCGATTGATGCGCTCCAGTATCTGCTGGGCATCGCTAATAATGCTATCGACGACCTCTTTCACCGTGGGTATGTCGTGGATGATGCCCACTATCTGGCCACAGGCCGTCAGCCCATGGGCCACATCCCCCTTGGCCCAGGCTTCCCTGGCGCCTGCCCCTGCGATGAGGGGGATGAGATCCTCAAGAGTAGCCCCCTGCCTCTCCTTCTCCAGGACCTCATCAACGGTCTCGTTGTGCAGCACACGAATCGGGTCGCCGATAGACTTCTGGGCGATTGTCGTAGCCGTCTCCGCGGCCTCGACGAACGCCTTCTTGAAATTATCGTGCAGCGGACACTCCTTGGTGGCCATGAAGCGGGTGCCCATGAGCACACCCTCGGCGCCTAGAGCGAGGCAGGCAATGAATCCCCGGGCATCGCCGAACCCGCCGCCACCGATGACCGGAGTATCTACAGCATCCACTGCCTGGGGCAGCAGCACCAGTGTGGTTACCTCCTCAGCGCTGGGGTGGCCACCGCACTCGAAGCCCACTATCTCCACAATATCGGCGCCCACCCGGACGGCGGTGCGCACATCCCTGATCCGGGCGCACTTGTGCATGTGGATAGCGCCCCCGCCTTTGATACGCTCAACGTAGGGGGCCGGGCTTCTCCCCGAGGTCTCGATGACCTTGACCCCCTCCTCGAGCACGGTATCGATGTACTCCTCGATGCTCACCGGCATCAACATGGGGAAAAGGCCGATATTCACCCCGAAGGGCTTGTCGGTGAGGCTCTGCGTCTTTCTGATCTCCTCTCGCAGCTCCTCCTTGCTCTGGAAGGTAGCCGAGGGCAGGATGCCAAAGATGCCAGCATTGGCCTCGGCAGCAACCAGTTCAGCTCGGGAGAGGGCCTGCATCGTCCCGGCGATTATTGGGTATTCGATACCCAAAATCTCAGTTACCCTGGTCTTAAACATTACGACCTCCTTTCTTTAATGTTTGATATCCCATCTATTCACCACATTGATTCTCAGTTCAATTATACAACTCCCTGGTATGCTTCACACTTATCGCTTACCAGCTCTCATTGACAAGTCTATAGTTACTCCCAGCAGGTGGCCATGATTCCTAGTCAAAGCCATGCCAACTAGTTACGCTTTCCACAGGCTCCCGCTTGCTCCCTAGCTTATTTGCCGGGAAGTCCCAGTCCGGATAGCCTATGGCGATGCAAATGATGATACGCTTGGACTCCGGTATGCCGGTATACTTCCTCACTACCTCCGGGTACATTATACCCTGGCTCTCAATGCAAGTGCCCAAGCCGTAGTTCAATGCGGCGAGGCATAGGCTCTGCGAGATAGAGCCAATATCGAATAGAGGCCACGCTTCATGCAGGGACCTATCCACGGAGAGGATGATGGCGGCCGGCGCATCAAAGAAACGAAAACCCCTCTGCATCCATTCCGCTCGCTTCTCTTTATCCTCCCTAGCTATCCCCATGAGTTGGAAAATCTGTACCGCTAGGTCAACCTGGCGCTGCCGGTAATTACCCTCGAACGTTTGGGGCGGCATGTCCGGATTCGGCATCGCTCCCGCCGCCATCATCTCGATGTTGCCCCGCTTGATGTTGTCCAACGCTTCACCAGCGACCACGGTCAGTTCCCAGGGCTGCGTATTCAATGATGAAGGCGCCCGGGTGGCGATGTCTATGATGCCCCGGAGGACTTCCTTGGGGACGGGATCTGGTTTATAGCCCCTTATGCTCTTGCGCTCGCGTATGGTTTCTATAGCGTCCACGCTCAACTCCTTTCTATGCAAAACTATATATCCAAGGCGCTGGTTCAGGCTGCTTTCGGTATCTCCAGCATGGGTGGCAGCGCCGGCCGATGCCTTATATCGGTCACTACCGGGTATCTGAAGCCAGCCTTGTGTGTCTCCTCCAGGCCGTTGATCACCGCCTCAACCTTGCCCCATGGCATGGAGAATATGACTTCATTGTCCTGGGTGGAGCCAAAGACCCGGTCGCCTCCTGAGGGTAGTATGAACTGACATTCGCCGCTCTTGCTAGTCCGGGCTATGATGTCGCCACAGTCCCCAGCCCCGGAGGCGACGGCAGATATGCCTTGACCGAACGCTGGGCTCGCCGCCTGGACCAGCCTCATCGCTTGAGCTGAGTTGCCGTAGATCACAACCACGTCCGGCTCGAAGGTAGCGCTCTGTAGGGGAGCGACCAATAGGTGGCTGTATTTGCCAACGTCCAACGTCTTCTCGGCGTTGGTGGGAACTGATGCTTGTGCCTCGCTCATGAAGCCCATAGACATGGCGCCGCCAGCGCAGCACTGATCATCCTTGCCGATGGCTAGGGTCCAGCCGTAGCGCCTCGCCATGCCGATGCCCTGACACAGGGCGATTTGATATCCCAGGTCACGCACCGGCATCCTGACCTTCTCCGGCAACTCAGCTTCGGACTTACATAGCTTGAGCGCCAGAGGAAAGGTTTGGGGTCTGATGTAGAAGTTGAGGGTTTCATTGGCCTGTTTGTTATCCATTTGTTCCTCCTTCGCTCGATTTTCATCTGCTAGATTGAGGAGTAAAAATCTGCTAGCACCTCCTTGGCCATGCTGAGGAACCTAGTGCTCACATAGGCTTTGATGCAGACTCGTAGTATCGTTGCCGGCTGTAATATTAACCTCCGTTCTTTATTCTAACAGGCCAGCTTAGGCAACAGCAAGAGCTGCTTCGATCTCCGTCCTAACCGGTTCAGCCGTCTCACGTTCCAGACTGGCTTCCAGGATCTGCCTGGCCTGAGTTCCACCGATCTTACCCAGAGCCCAGGCGGCATAGCCGCGCACCATCTCTTCCGAATCTTGCATGGCTTGTGCCAGGTCGGGGATGAATGCGGGGTCGCCCATATTGCCCAGGGCGATGGCAGCGTTTCTCTGGAAGTATTTCTTCTCTCTTATGTAGTTATACATCAGGGGCTGTACCCTCTTAGTGTAGAACTCGTCGGTGAGGTTCAGGAGCTTAGTTATCTTAAAATCCGGCGCTACCTTGGCCAGGAACTCGTTCTGGGGCAACTTCGCCTTTAACCTTCTCTGGTTTCTGGGGCACACCTCCTGACAAATATCGCAGCCGTGGATCCAGGTGCCCATCTTCTCCCTGATCTCAGGCAGAATATAGCTGGTTACCCCTCCTGGATACCCATCCTGAGTCATAAAGGTATTGAAGGCGATGCAACGGCGTGGGTCCATCTTCAGCGGTTCGTAGAGGGCATCTGTAGGACAGGCGTCAATACAGGCTGTGCATTTGGGCGGGCACTTTACCTCTATGGTTGGCTCATCATACTCAAGTTCAGCATCGACTACGAAGGCGGTAACGAGGATAAACGACCCTATACCATCGGCGAAGGCGAAGGTGTTTTTACCATAGGTGATCGCTCCAGCCCGGGCCGCCGCCAATCTCTCGGGAACAACCAGTCGACTGGCCACTTCGCATCCGCTCCTCTCCAGGAACTCGCGCATCAATTGACGTCGAGCCCCATTAATGCGCTGTCTGGGGGTGAGGTAGCATCTGGCCTGGTACAGCCGACCTATCTTGCCCACAAGTTCCTCGGGAAAAGACTCTTTTGAGGCGTCATACACCACCGCGATGATCGACTTGGCTGATGGCATGACGCTCTTAGGATCAGCGCCGGTAATCGGCTGGAAGGCGCTTTCTATGTACCAGCCGTACATGTCGCATCTCGAGTTGAGCTCAGCGATGTAACCGGGAAAACTGTCGGCGGTGGTGATGCCTACTTTGCTATAGCCAAGGTCGAGGGCAAAGTCCTTTATGTCTTCGCTTAGCGACATCGGTTTCCACCTCCTTTGTTTCGTAGTCCATTTGCATTTGACATAGAAGATTTCACCCGCGGTGGGATGGACTTATATCGCCAGCGATCTTTACCATCTACTAGCTGTTCAGGTGAAGACAAATGGGATAACACTAGACGAGCACACAGCAGGATAGCTGCTTATCGATGTAATTAATCGCGTCCTATCTTGCGCTCCCTTCTTCACGTTGCGTTCGGGCGGTTGCAAAATCTGCCATAACCAGCCCAGCATACTCGCGCGCATCCAATGGCGGGTGCTCAATAGCCTCGCGATGCTCCAGCACGAGCGATTCCGTCGAGCACTTATAGGCGCACACCCCGCACCCAATACAGAGGTCGGGATTTAGTACTGATACCCTGCCCTTTTTGTTTATGAGATCCTTCTTGCCGCCTTTGTTCTTGGCTGCTACTATGGTAACTCTGTTCTTGGCATCCGGGCAGTCTTCAAGCTGTATCGCCCCCATCGGGCAGCGCTTGACACAGAGCCCACAGCCAATGCATATGTCGGGATTATTACGCACCCGGTAGTTAGATGGGTTTAGGCTCATGGAATGCTTCAGTTTGTGGAACGCCTCGAAGAATATGCAGCAGCACGGATCGCAATTGCAGATGGTATCCACCCCTTCCTGCCAATTCGATACACCATGCACCAGCCCTGCTTCGGCGCACCGGCGCAGAATACCCTCAGCTTCTTTGCGAGTGATTTCGCGCCCCATATCATTTTCGACAATGTAGTGGCCAAGCCGGCCGAAATGAAGGCAGACCTCCGTGGGGTACTTGCAATTGGGAGAGTCAAAATCGATGTTTTTGCGGTGCTTGCAGGGGCAGATTGAGACGGTGAAGTAATCCTGTTGGTCAAGCACTTTGGCCACTTCTTCGTAGGGCAGAATCTGGCGGGTATCCTCTATGGCTTGTCCAATAGGCAGTACTCGTAGACCCTTCAAATTTGTATCGCCATACTGATCGAAGTAACCGTGATAGTAGTATTGATTCATAAGAGGGGCTATAGTCCTGGCAACATCGTCGGTGGGTCCGGGCCAGCCAAAGGCACGCCAGATAAAAAAGGAGTCGTTGAGGCTGTAGCGGATTGTTTCACCTCTCACGGTGCGGAAAACGAGGCCTTTCTTGGCCATCTCATCGAGCCGTTGCCTCAACTCGGCCTGGTCCATCTGCTTCATCTCGGCCAGTTCCTCGAGGTTCCTTCCCGAAAAGGGCATACCGGTCAACAACGAGGCCTCTTCAGGGGTATAGCGGGCCATCACCAGCGGCATCAATTCATCCGCTTTAGGCAGCTTCCACCAGGCTTGATTTAGCCAGTCGATAAGACGCTCGTAGATTTCTCGATCGGACATAGTAATTTCCTCCTCCTTTTTCCCCCTCGTTCAGCAATAACAGTGCCAATTTACAGCGTAATGCTGCGACTATCAGTATGGTGCCTCGGCCAGCGATCTTAGCACCCGCTCGAAGGTATCCATTTCCTCCTGGCAAAAGGGCTGTCTCAAGGTGACATCGAGTTCGTCGGCAAACTCAAGGATGCGAGGTGCCAGCTCCCGGGCCGTGCTGGTGAGGAACACCAGCACCGACCTCCTGTCATCGGGGTTCGGTCTGCGCTCCACATAGCCACTCCTTTCCATCCTATCGATAATCCCAGTGAGTGTGGAGCTATCCAAGGAAACACGCTCTGCGAGTTCGCCTACACTAATACCGTCGCCCATCCACAAGGCGTTGAACACAAAGTACTGGGACGGAGTTAGCCCAAATGGTGATAGCCGCTGTTCGTAGTAGTCATGCACCTGGCGCATCACTCGTCCTAGGTTGAAACAAATATGACGTCTGGCGTTGTACATGGTTAGCACTCCAATCTTTTGTGCAGAGTTATATTGCGTACAAGCAACTTGTGTACATTGTAATGGTCTTTTCCGCTCTTGTCAAGGGGTAGCAAGCTGGATAGTCTAATTTTCACCAAAATACACTGGCCGGCTCGTCTGAAAGGCGAGAACAAGAGAGCAGACTGTAGAGGTTAACCGTAAAGGCGGGATAGAGCGGGATCAGGTCTTGGCTCATAGAGTTGGCTGTTCATTGTCAGAAAAGAACCCTCGTACGGATCACTGAGTCCGGGGTACATTTCCTGATCTAGGTGGCGAGGTGTATGATCCCAGGCGGCCACAATCGAAACATGTTCAGCCTGAGATCTCTGAGAAATGCCCTGTTGTGGTGTTGCAAGGTTAGTCAATAGGGTAACGAATACTAGCGCCTACCCGTGGACAAGCCTCGGTGCCGGCCGTATGGACATGGCCGAAACTCTGTTCCTGTTTGCTGCTCACCCTATTCTGCTTCTACGGGCTTTCCTCTCCGTCTATATGACCAAACGGTGAAGAAAATGATCAGTAGGAGGGCAGCGATTATAATTCCTATGAGCCACCAGTTAATCCACAACGAAGTGGTCCATTCTCCACTGAGGCCGTCCACAACGACTTGGTACTGGCCAGGCTCATTGTCGGAAATTGTAAAGACGACGAGCTTGCTCTGCCCCGGGACAAGGGTTACCTGAGAGGTATCCCTTATTTCCCCGTCTATCTGCAGAGTAGCGGTGTAGGTTGCTTCGCGATTGCCAGTATTGGCCACATTAATGGTGATTAGAGCTTCCTCCCCTGTCTTCACCACGAAAGTTGGGAATGCCCATATCTCCTGGTGGGAGGGGACGATAGATAAGTCACCCAATTCGAAGCTTGGAACTGCAGCAAACAAAGCAAAGACGGTGAAGTGATCTGTCGTACCTGTTAAGTGACCAATCTCAGCCACCTGGCTGCTCTCGGTCTCCAGCTCTGTACAAGTGTCCTCGTCACTATAGTAAGCCATGACCACGGCTAGCGTGTCATCCGGCAATTCGCCGACGTTGTAACCCAGTGTGAGCATCACCGGTTGACTAAAGGTGATGTTTGACGGCCCGAAGTCGTAGGCGTTGCCTACTAGAACACTACTAGCAAGTGGAGTTGGCGCATCTACTTCTATAATCTCTATTAGTGTAACAACCTCTCCATCGCTATCAAGTGTCCTGGTATCCTTAGCCAGTTCAAGCAGGTGCATACCGTCTGGGCTGGGCGCATTCAGATCGTCCAGGAGACGGCCATCGTAGGTGATAGGACCGCGGGTAATCTCGCCTAGAAAGTCCACTGTCAAGTACCGCCTGGTGATACCAGTACCTCCGCCTCCGCCGCCATTACTGACCTCGTTGACGGTGATGAACACCGTAGCCACATTGGAATCCGTGTATGTATCGTTGGCCTTGTAGGTGAAGGCGTCGGAGCCATTAAAGTCGCCATCGGGAGCGTAGGTAAAGGAGCCATCGGCATTTAGGGCAAGCGTGCCATTAGATGGATCACTTACCTTAATGGCCGTAAGCGGGTCTCCGTCGACATCGCTGTCGTTACCAAGCACGCCAGGGGCGGCCACGTTGAGGGTATTGTCCTCATCCACGCTGTAGGTATCATTGCCCGCCACCGGGTCATCGTTAACTGGGTTAACGGTGATGGCCACCGTGGCCACATTGGAATCCGTGTATGTATCGTTGGCCTTGTAGGTGAAGGCGTCGGAGCCATTAAAGTCGCCAACGGGAGTGTAGGTAAAGGAGCCATCGGCGTTCAGGGCCAGCGTGCCATTAGATGGATCGCTTACCTTAACGGCCGTTAGCGGGTCTCCTTCGACATCGCTGTCGTTACCAAGCACGCCAGGTGCGGCCAAGTTGAGGGCGTTGTCCTCATCCACGCTGTAGGTATCATTGCCCGCCACCGGGTCATCGTTGATTGGGTTAACGGTGATGGCCACCGTGGCCACATTGGAATCCGTGTATGTATCGTTGGCCTTGTAGGTGAAGGCGTCGGAGCCATTAAAGTCGCCAACGGGAGTG
>Ga0114930_10005242_pt1 | contig 10717 bp, 10 predicted proteins | sample AnhtaG_FD_87300 | JGI IMG/M metagenome (GOLD analysis project Ga0114930, IMG submission 87300) | Deep subsurface microbial communities from Anholt, Denmark to uncover new lineages of life (NeLLi) - Anholt_01485 metaG | ecosystem: Environmental > Aquatic > Marine > Oceanic > Sediment | place... | reverse complement strand
TGTCGCTTGCTCTATGTGGAGGTATTCTATCCCTACTTATTTTTTTTTTCATGTAAAACTTCTTTAAAACTTTACATAATTGATCAATCGTAATTATAGACGAAGCGGGCGTTAGCGACTTCAAGAGAAATTTTTTTGCCGTGATAATCACACGCCAATCTTCTTCGCTCATATTTCGCGTTCTGAATTTCGGCTTCTTTTGAAATCCTTTGTAGTTTTCCATATATAAATTAATGTAAATGAGCAAGTCTCCTGAGCACTTCATTTTAAGGATTAAATCAGGAAGTAGCTGTAGTGTGAATGCTCGCAAATTTTTGTAGAATCCGGGGAATTTTATACTGTTTAAAGAATTAACTCTTACATCTTCTACAACATTGATAACTTGTTTTATGAAATATTGTGGTAGGTCGTATTTTTTTGAAAAAATGTCAATGAGTTTTATAAAAGATAATTCAAATGAACCATAACCTATGTGCCCACTTTCATGAGCGACTAAACCTTGGGCTGAAGTTATATCATCTTTTATCTTTTTTGGTAAATATATAAACCTTCCATCAGTAAAAGTGAGCAGCGAATTCTGGTTAAATTCAATATAAATATCTTTCTTTCCACTTATCCTTTTGCCGATATTAATTAGAGCAAATAAATCTGAGAAGAAATCTTTTTCAAAAAGGTCATACAAAGCTGATAAATTGATCACCTCACTTACTTATAGATTAAAATATTAACTTAATCTAACACTGGACAGATTCGCCTCATGAAATCCATTAGATCTTTATTCTTATTTCTATATAGCCACTTTATATAACTAAATGTTATTTCTCCATTGCAAAGGTGGTTATGTCCCATATTTTCCTTATAAACCTTATGATACCCAAGTTTTTCAGTTAATTGTATGTAGTCTTTTAAAGATGTCCTATGCTGTTGCCAAAACCAATCGAAAAATTTCCACATAAGACTTCCGTTTTTATTTTTATACTTACCATTTCCTAATTCAAACACATACTTTTCCACTTTACTTTTAAAATTGCTAATAATTTTGGCTTCAGGAGCTCTCGGAGAAATTAAACCCGTCTTTATACCTGATTTAGCATCAAAATTAGGGACTAGATATTTCTTTAAGTTGTCTTCAAATAGTTTTCCATCCAGTATCATCGCTATACTTTTTTTTTCTTCTTGATTCTCACCTAATTTATTGATGATAACATTCTCAATATTATATCTTAAATAATCTGAAGACATATTTGATACAATTAAGCAGAAGTTAACAATTAACCTGGTAGAGAATATTTTAGTTATCGAAAAATCTTTTATTGCTTGCTTCCTGATCTGCCTAGCAGCGTCTACAACGGTTTCAGCGACCATTTTTTTACATCCTGATAGTTTAACAGCGATTTCGATCTCTTTCTGTTTTGTGGGATATGTTATTTCAGGGCAAACTAAGAAACGATCTTCAAATGCTTCTTGAAGTTTATTAATGCCTAATACGCTCTTGTTCATCGTTCCAATTATAACAAGCTTACTCGTTTCTTTTAAGCTACACCTTTCAAATCCTTTCGAAATCAAGTTGATATGGCTTTCTGAGAGTAGGGAATTTAAAGAGATTTGCTCACTTTCTCTAATCGCATTTATTTCATTTATAACAATAAAAGATATACCGTTCTTGTTTGCGTCTTCTATAGCCCTCGTCAATGGACCATGATTAAACTTAGTATCGCCGTTAAATAACTCCCAATTCCCTTCGATGTCTCGCCTATCAAGATCTGGTGAACCATCAATTATAAAATATGAAGAATTGAACTCCTTAGCAAGAGAAGTTGCTAAAAGAGTTTTACCCGTTCCAGGAGGGCCATGTAATAAGATACCAACACATCTGCCTTTCCCTAAAGAATTAATTAAAGCCTTCAAATAGTCAAATTCATTTCTTTGCTGAATGTATTCAATATTTCTATTAATCGCTAAATCTGAAAAATTCATCTCCTCCTATTAATATGAATCCTAATTAAATTTAAATTTAGGAAAATAACATTAGAATGATGTTGCTGAATATTGATTTTTGAATTTAAGGTAATTTATAATGGGTACACTAATGTATTTAAAAACTCACACCATCTTGAATTTCAAATAATTCTGAAAAATGTCTTAAAATTTAGAGTTTTAACCCTATTTATATGAAAATGTTAAAAATAATATGTTGGAACATCTTTCTAAATTTATTAAGGCTAAAAGATTTTTATGAATATGGAGATTTGAACTTTTAATCTTACGAAATTTAGTTCGGTGAATGAGAATGGATGATATCAGAGCAATATTAAATCGGTTGTTAAAAAAAGAGTGTTCAATTGAAGAAGCTGAAAAATTGTTAAAAGCAAATGCTATTGAAGAGGTTGGAGATATTGCCAAATTAGATATTTTTCGAAAGTTACGTACTGGCGTTGTAGAGGTGATTTACGCGGAAAACAAAACTGCTCAGATGATTATAGAAATAATTTCTACCTTCTTAAAAAAAAATAAATTTGCCATTGTATCTAGGTATAAGGACGATCAGAAGGCTTTAATTTTTAAAGAATTTGGTGGTAAAGAAGAATTATCATTAGTTTTTAACGATTTGGCAAAGATTGTAATAGTAAAAGAAAAAGACTTAATATTTGAAAAGAAGGGTGGAAGAATTGGCATAATTTCAGCCGGAAGTTCAGATATCCCTATTGCTGAAGAAGCTAAAGTAATTGCAGATTCAATGGGATGTGAGGTATTTACTAGCTACGATTTAGGAATTGCGGGTATTCATCGTCTTTTTAAACCTCTCAGTGAAATGATTAAAGAAGATATTCACGTAGTAATTGTATGTGCAGGGATGGAAGGAACCTTGCCTGGAATTGTTGCAGCCCTCGTTGACATTCCTGTAATAGGTGTACCTATATCTAGTGGATACGGATTAGGAGAAAAAGGTATTGGTGCTTTAACAACGATGCTTCAATCGTGCTCACCAGGATTATTAGTAGTCAACATTGACAATGGGTTTGGTGCAGGTGCTTCTGCCGCTTTAATAGCTAATAGAATCGCAAAATAATTTTTTTTTTAAGAGTTTCTTATTATTATTTACGAAATAGCTATCGTCCTTCTATGTATCTTCGGACCCTTATTGATGCCTCTTGGTATTTTTTAGCTTTCAAAAATCTTTTTTTTTTTAATCAAATAACTATTTGAACTATCTTTTGCGGTATCCAAATGAAGATAATTTAGAACTAACACAGATTTTGACCATTTTACACCTTATAAATTGAATGTGAAAGTATTTATAGTTAGATTAACATAATTAATATTGAAATTACTAATTCTAAATAATCTAAAAAAAACCTAACATACTATAAAGTTGAGACCTATGGTCGCAACAGTTGATAATTTTGAAAAGTCTAAAGAATTTTTTAAAAGTGGCGATATTCTTAATGCCTTAGAGAGTTTCACTAAAGCATTAGATCATTCAGATACCTCTAAAAACGCTGTCAAAAAAGAACTAATTTTGTTTTTGGAAAATCTGTTACAGTATAGCAAGGATAACAATCTTAGAGACGAAGAAGCTATGGTTTTAAGAACTTTGGGAAGAACTCATTCTAAATTTAGAAATCATGTAGAAGGGTTAAAATATTCGTATCAGGCATTAAAAATTCAAAAAAAAATTGGGAGAAAGTTAGATATTGCTGAGAGCTTAGTTTTTCTTGCTGAAGACCTCGAAATTTCAGGTAATTACGACGAATGTGTAAAATCTTTTACTGAAGCTGCCGAAATTTTTCATGAATTAGGGAAACTAGATAAAGAAGTAGAAATTAAAGACGAAATTAGACGGTTGGAAGTTTTTTCTGAACAGATAGTTAAAGATGAATTTAACTTAAAAAAATTCAATATTGATAACTACTAAAGCAATCCAAGTATGGCCATTAAATTAAAAAAAATCCTTTTTTTTTTCTTTAATTTTATATTAGTAGAGTATGCTACGGCTATAAGTTATTCTTGTAAAGCATTTCTATCACATTTTGGCAATAAAACAGTATTTCTTTAACAGTTAGAGATGTTTCTTTGCTGATTACACTTAAATCTTCAAATTCAGGTTTAACATTGATAACTTCTGTTTTTTCTCCTTTTTTAATGAAAGAAATTTTAAAATTCAATTCATACCATTTACCATTAATTTCTATTTTTTCATTCACATTCTTCCGATCAACGCAAACGCGCTTGCTTGAATAGAACCTTACGCCAAGCGTACCCAACTCTCTTAAAGTTTTAAGTATTAAATCATAACTACGAAAAGGATCACATATAATTTTGATAACATGGCCTGGGCGATTTTTCTTAGTAATACTTGGGATTATTTGAATGTCTAAAATATCTTCATTTCCTAAAATATTTACAAAATTACCCAAAATTTCTCCTGATACATCGTCTACAGCTGTTTCTAGAATACTAACTTCCTCAACATAATCACTTATAGGATGCAACTCTTTAGAACGCATTGAATCTTTTATCTCTCCGTAAAACAAACGAAGTGTATTCGAAAAAGCGTTAAATTCCTTTTGACCCGTCCCGCAGGATATCTTTAGCAAATTCATAGAGGGAACAAATTCTGAATAGGTCGGATGCAAATTCACCAATAGCGCTGCTCCGGTAGGGGTTACTAGTTCCGATTCAATGGGTCCTCCTTTTATAGACAAGCTAGAGTTTTCTAATATTTTTACTGTAGCTGGAGCGGGGATAGGTAAGATTCCGTGAGCACTTTTTATTTTTCCACCACCCAGAGGTACTTCGCTACAATAATATGAGAAATCCGTGTTAAATCCTCCTATTGTATCAATAACTTTCGTTACTCCCAAAATATCAATCAATGTGTCAACTGAGCTTAATTCGTGAAGGTGAATGTTTTCAATTAATTTTCCGTGAACTTCAGCTTCAGCTTTAAATAAAGTGCTTAAGACTTTCCTTGCAAACGCTTTAGCCTGATTCGAAAAGCTGTTCTCATTAAGATACTCCTCGAGAGCGTTCGAGAGATCCTCCGGAGTTCTATGTGTTTTAGATTCCTCTATTGTTATTTCAAGTTTATTAATCTCTAACCCCATCCTTTTAACGATCCCTAGATCAAGTTCTAATTTAGATACTCCTTTTAACTTTTTCTTTAAATCTTTTAAACTTGTGAGGATTTGAGTTGAATCAGGTATTAAACCTAATAACGATGCTAATAACATATCCCCTGAGATTCCTGAGTTAGTTAAATCAAAAAATATAGATTTCATCACATGCTCACTCTCATAATTAAAATAGGTGAATTTGTACCTAGTACTATAAATAAAAGAACAATACTAAAAATAATAAACCGTTGTTATTTTATAATAAATTGTACTTAATTTCAATTTAAGAATAAAAGAGAAATGATTAGTTATGAGTGAACTTCAAACTATCAAATGTTACCTAGATCAAATACCTTCCACTTTTATAAAGTTGTTGGGCATCGATCCGCCATCTGGAATAATTCCAGAACCTGTTAATGAGGTTGTTGATCTTTATCAAGGTATTGAACGAATAAGTGTAAGCATAATTGATAATTTTGGTTTATTTGAACTCACATTTAATAAGCCCGAGTTTATGATAACAAATTCTCAGGTAATGTTGCTTCTCTCCACCAAAAACCCTTATACTTTAGGCGTGCTACATCAAATGATGTATGGAGGATTCGAATTTGAACCCAACGGATTTCATTTGTTAAGATATCTAAACGAACATGGAAAGAAATCATGCTTTGTTGGAAGAAAAAAAGACATAGCCAGATACGATGGAGGAACTCATTCGATTCCAAAAGATACGGATATGGCTACATGGGTTGAATCTGCGAAGGTTATAAATAATTTTGAAATGTCTTGGATGCATTATTTAGATTTTGAAAATCTTCACAAACAACAACAAGCATTAAAACAAAGAACTCCCGAGGACTTGATAGATAAATTAATACTTCGTACTGACAAATGGATTTTAGGGAACTACAAACAACTTAGAAATAATTCTCTAATGGTAATTCTAGGCGATCACGGTAGAGTAAAATTAAATTTAGAGTATTCTGGCAAGATAGCTCAATGGCGGGAAGCTAGCGTACCGATAGCTATTATAATTAGGAAATAAGTTTGTACTATTTTTATAAAAATTAAGATGTCTAAAATGGAAGAATATAAGCGCTTTACAGTATCACTTCCTAAAGATTTATACGACAAATTTGAAGCTTTCAGGAATAATATTGGTATTTCGAGATCAGATAGTATTAGGAAAGCAATGTATACTTTAATGGCTAGTGAAGAGAATATTACGAAAGCTTCTGGGAATGTTGTTGGTTGCATCCCCATAATTATGCTTCATGAACATTTTACTGATAAGCATGAAAAGGAAGATTCCGCAGAACACTCTCACGAGATAAATCATGATGATAAACACCACGATCACGAATACGATTCCAGACCAATATACGCCTCTGTCCAACAAACAGACGAAATTTTAAAAAATGATATTCAACATCATTTCTATGATGTTATTACATCAACTTTACACGTACATCTTGAATTTGAAAAATGTTTAGAAATTATAGCTGTGTCTGGACCCTTTGAAAGAGTAAAAAAACTTAAGGAAGCTTTGCAAAGATTAAGGAGTGTCGTGTCGATACAATTTTTTATCATTGATAAAGAATTTTAATGTTAATTTAAGTAATACCATCGACGTGGATGATTTTGCATAAAAGAAAGAGAAAAGAATAAAAAATTTTCTTCAAACAAGAAAAGAACAAAGATAAAGATAAGGCGATTTATGAAGAATTTTTTATTCTATTAGATCGTGTGTGTTATAACTACAATAACATATTTTTATTATAAATACGCATACATTAAGAAATTAGTAATTTTTCAGAAATAAAAAAAAAGAATGATTTTAATTAAATTTAATAAAATTATTTTTCCTTACAGGTGATTATTTTAAATAGATTTGCAGTCCTATGAGTGATCTTCTTTACAGATCTTTCTCTTGGACTGTTTTTCTACCGTTTGCTTTTGCTCGACCAATCGCTTTATCGAGTATACCAATTAAGGCATTATTGAGTGCTGGACCATCAATTACATCTCCAGATGTGTTACAATCCTTAGATTTGATATATTCTCGAACTTTGGATTTTACGAATAAAACATCAACTGCAGCTTTTTTAGCCATTTTTTATTCCTCCTTTAATTATTTAAATATGTTTTAAAAATAAATTAGTGTTTAAAGAATATTTCTCCTACTCCTATTTAAAGTTAGTTGAAAAAACATCATAGAAGGTTAATATTTTGGGTATACCAGCGATCTACAATAGAGATGTTAAATTGAAATTTAACAAGGTGTACTCAATGATCTTTAGGATTTGTGTATAGGCAAGGTAATTCATATGATAGAGTTGCTACTTATGTAGTATCTTCTTACTTGAAAGTACAAGAGTTGTTCAAGCTATTTTAAAATATTTTTTGATTATATGAACAAACTCATCTAATTTTGATTAGATGTATTTTTCTAATTTTAAAAATTAACAGTTTTAACTACGAATAACGAATCAAAAAGTAAGAGGAATTATTATAAAACTTTGATATGAATTTTAAAAATCCTGTTTTAACAAGAGCACCAACAAGAATCTGCGACATTGGAGGGTGGACAGACACTTGGTTTTACCCAAAAGGAGCTGTATGTAGTTTTTGTGTGGATCTCTATAGCTATGTAAGACTTGTCGAAAATTCAAGTAAGACGATAAAAATTTTTGCTGAGAATCTTAAACAAAGCGCTGTAATTCTAAATTTAAAAAAAATTGAATACAATGGTGTTTTGGATTTGTTGAAAGCAGCGATTAAAAGAATGAATATAGAAAATGGTTTGGATATTTTTGTGAGAGCAGACGCACCACCGGGATGTGGGACAGGTACTAGTGCGAGCGTTGCGGTGACTTTAATTTCTGCCTTAGCCACCTATAAACGATTAAATATGGATCAAAACAATATTGCTGCTTTAGCACATAAACTCGAAATTGAAGAACTTGAACTTGAAAGTGGAGTTCAAGATCAGTATGCTGCCGCTTATGGGGGGATAAATTTCATGGAAATTGATTATCCTGAAGTAAAACTATTAAAAATAAAGATTAATAAGAAGCGTATTCTTGAACTTGAAAAGCAGTTCATCTTAGTCTATTTTGGTTCAAGAAGTTCGAGTAAAATGCATGATGCAGTTATAAGTAATTATAAAAATCGAGATAAGGCTACGCTCAATTCTTTTGAAATCATGAAACAGTGTGCATATGAAATGAAAGATTCGATTAACTCTGACATTGAAATCCTTGGAGAGATTATAAATAGAAATTGGGATGCTCAGAAATCTCTCCATCACTTAATGATTAATCCTATAATAAAGAAAGCAGAAAAAATTGCTAAGAGCAATGGTGCTATAGGATTTAAGTGCAATGGTGCAGGTGGAGGTGGTTCAGCTACCATTTTAGCTGAAAGTGGATACGAATATCAGATCAAAAAAAAATTAGTTGAAAACGGTTATACAATCTTGCCATGTAAAATGAGTTTTACTGGCGTTAGAAGTTATGACTAGTATGGCCTTTTTGAATGACGATACTAATTCTACTCGAATTTACTACGGTTTATCTTTAATTTATATTGGAGAAGATGCAAAAGTTTGAGCTTTTTATAGTTTTAATTTAAAAAACTATTATGGGAATTCCCGATCACTCGGCAATAGTATCGAGGGTAAAACGAACGCCTGAAAAATTTACTATTCACAATTTATTTATTTTCAATAAATCAGGTATATGCATTTACGGATTAAACCTTACAAATCTTTATCCTATAGAGCAAGAACAACTCATCTCTTCTTACTTTACAGCTCTAATGTCATTCACAAAAGAATTGATTGGAGATAAAATTAAAACAGTGGAGATGGGGGGTGGGATAAAGCTCGTTGTGTTTGAAAAAAAAACATTATTTTACAGTATTCTTTGTAGTACAATTGAAAATTTAGAGTTTCTTGAAGATTTAATTTCTAAAATTGAATCGCAATTTATGAATTATGTTAATAAAAATAACATTAAAATGGATTTAGAATATGTTTACGACGAGCATTTAAACTATCTCATAGAGGATATTATCAAGAAGCCTTTTACCAACGAATTCGATATTGTTAAACAAAAAGAAGTAATAAATTTCCTTATCGATTTTAAGTCAAACGACGATATTAAAGGTGTTATTCTTTTAACTCATAGAGGAAATGTAATTTACTCGTCAATAAATAACATTATGTTGAAACCATTCCTAAAAGAAGTGGATTTTAGGGTGAAAATATCGAATAATTCTATTTTAAAATTATTTTATACTTCTAAAAACAAGGAGTTAATTTTTTCTGAAAATATTAACGATCTGTTTATAGTTATTCTTATTTTTGAAAGTAAAATTAAATTTGGAATAGCTGAGTTTTATTTACAGAAAGTTGTAAAAAAAATTAAGAACTTAATTGGACTGTAACTAAGGATAGCGTTAAGTTAATACAACTTAATTTGAAATATTCACACTTGAAATTGAGAAACTGTAAACATGAATTCTTTATGATTTATAAAATACAAATTAAAATATCTTAATAAATAATAAAATGTAAAAACTTAAAGTGAAATTTTAAATGACCAAATCAGAAGAGGGATTAAAAACAGCTTTTGCTGGTGAATCCCAAGCTAATAGGAAGTACTTGGCTTTTTCGAAAAAAGCTGAGCAAGAAGGCTTTCCCGGTGTAGCACGTTTATTCCACGCTGCTGCTGCCGCCGAAACGGTGCACGCACATAATCACCTGCGAGTCTTAAAAGGCATCAAATCAACCGCTGAAAACTTAAAAGAAGCAATTGAAGGGGAATTTTATGAGTTTAAAAATATGTATCCCGAATTCATAGAAAATGCAAAAACTGATGGAAACGAAAGCGCTGAACGTTCTTTTAATTACGCTAATGATGTCGAAAAAGTACACCATAAATTATTCAAAAAAGCATTAGAGTTACTGGAAAATGGGAAAGATCTAGAAAACAAACCAATGTATGTCTGTTCTGTTTGCGGATATACCCATGAAGGAGACCCTCCAGATACATGTCCCGTCTGTAATTCTCCTAAAAAAGTTTTTAATAAAATCGATTAGAAACTTATCTTTTTTTTTAAATTGTCCAAGGTTTATAACCGCCCTGTATCTTACGGAAATAATCATCAATTGAGAATCCCAATTCCTTTTCAGCCCTGCGCAACGCGCCCATAGTTGCTCCATAAGCGTAATACCGTAATAGTAATTCGGAAATAGAAGAATCACCTAAAGAGATAAGTGCCTGTAATCTCGCAGCATTGAGTGTTCTTTTTATGTGTTTGAATTTAATTTTAATTGAAGAAAAACGTCCTAATTCATTTTCTAAGGTTTTAAATCTCTCCAATAAAATATGTAGATTTTCAGATAAATAATAATGGCATTTATTCTCATATGGGGTGTTTAATTTGGGAATAAATGGGTTAATATTTACTTTTAGTTGATTTCTAGTAAACCCTAACTTTTCAATAGATTTTAAGAGAGTAACTATATCTAAAATATCGTCATCAGTTTCCTTAGGTAATCCAATTAGAAAATAAAATTTTACATTTTTAATTTT
>Ga0114930_10005240_pt1 | contig 10718 bp, 8 predicted proteins | sample AnhtaG_FD_87300 | JGI IMG/M metagenome (GOLD analysis project Ga0114930, IMG submission 87300) | Deep subsurface microbial communities from Anholt, Denmark to uncover new lineages of life (NeLLi) - Anholt_01485 metaG | ecosystem: Environmental > Aquatic > Marine > Oceanic > Sediment | place... | reverse complement strand
AGCTTTACTTGGGGCGATTGTGATTGGTCTTATTGATACTCTTGGCAAAGTTTATTTTCCTGGTCTTGGTTGGTATATCATTTATCTTTTTCTAATTACCATTCTGGTATTAAGACCAGCCGGTCTTTTAGGAAGAAAGATTTAGACTGAGAAGGTTAGAAGGCATGAGACGACGTCTGTTAACGAACTTGGCACCTTACATTATAAGCGGTCTAATCCTTTTTGTACTACCTCTTGTTCTGCCATCATATGTTCAAAGCATGTTTGCCAAATTCCTCATTTTTGGGATTTTTGCCATGAGTTTAGGCCTTCTTTATGGATTCGTAGGACTTTATTCCCTGGGGCATGCAGCTTTTTTCGGTGCAGGAGGTTACACTACTGGTATTCTAGCATGCCATTATGGAATAGAGAACTTATGGGTAGCTACTCCTATTGTTGTTCTGGTGACATTGCTCATTAGTGCTATCTTTGGCTTTATCGCACTTCGAGCATCTGGGGTATATTTCCTTCTCCTTACTCTCGCCCTGGGACAATTGATTTTTACTGTCGCCTGGAAATGGGTAACAATGACAGGAGGTGATAATGGCTTGTCAGGGATACCACGCCCAGAGCTTGGTTTTCCTTGGCCTGCCTGGGATCCAGCTTATTATTATTATTTTGTTTTGGTTTTTTTCCTTGCCTGTTTTTTCTTGCTACGTCAGATCGTAAATTCCAGTTTCGGATATACTTTGAGAGGCATTCGATTAAATGAGAATCGCATGCGGCACTTAGGTTACCCTGTCTGGGGATATAAGTACATCGCCTTTATCATTGCTGGATTATTTGCAGGAATAAGTGGCATGCTGTTTGCATATTTTAACGGAATTGTCGTTCCCTCGCACGCTGGTATTACTACCTCCGTTTTGGTATTCCTTATGGTAGTCATTGGCGGTCCCGGCACACTTTTTGGCCCTGTTATCGGTGCTGGTGTGATAGTGTTTCTACAGTTTTTCATAAGTTTATACACTCCTGAGCATTGGCCTTTGGTCCTTGGATGCGTTTTTGTCGCAGCTGTCATGTATGCCCGAGGAGGTCTTAGTACTTGGTTGCTTGAGCTTCAGAAGAGGATGAAGCGCCGCTATGGAAACATTGAAAGTTGAAAACTTATCAAAAACTTTCGGAGGTCTCAAAGTATTAGAAGGCCTTTGCTTCACTATGGAAGCTGGAGAGTGTGTAGCAATAATTGGGCCCAATGGAGCAGGGAAAACCACTCTACTAAATTTACTCAGTGGTGAACTCCAAGCCACAGGGGGCAGAATATATCTGTTCGGCCAGGAGGTTAGTAGGATGAGCGTACATCACCGTGTTCGCCTTGGTTTGGGTCACTCTTTCCAATTAAATAGCCTTTTTTCTGGCTTTACAGTACTTGAGAATGTGTTGTTAGCTCTTAAGAGCCCTCAGTCCCATTATTTCCAGATGCTTCGGCCAATGACCACTTATGACCTTTTATTTGCTAAAGCTGAGGAGCTACTAAAATCATTGAGCTTGTGGGAAGAGGAAAAAGTGCTTGTCGAAAACTTATCTTACGGGAAGCAACGGCAGCTAGAAATTGCTCTTGGTTTAGCTTTAGAGCCGAGATTATTATTGCTGGATGAGCCGAGTGCCGGATTATCAAGCGTTGAAAGTGCGGAGCTCGCTAACATGCTTTACAAGCTTACGGAAAATACCTCCATAGTTTTCTGTGCCCATGATATGGAGCTAGTTTCCAGGCTGGCTCACCGGGTCATTGTGCTGTATTATGGACGGATAATAGCTGAAGGGGGCCCCAGAGAAATTCAAAACAATCCGAAAGTTAAGGAGATTTATTTGGGCGTTGAGAAGATGTAATTTTTAAACTTCCCACCGATGAAGAAGTTAGCCCTAAAATCAGGATGCTAGTACTTAATAACATTCATACATACTACGGAGATACTCACACTCTCTGGGGGATTTCGCTAGAAGTAGGCGAAGGGTCTATCGTTGCCCTTCTGGGACGCAATGGGATGGGAAAAACAACGACCATTCGCTCAATTATTGGCCTCACGCCTCCGCGCTCCGGTGTCATACGTTTCAAAGGGAAAGAAACTACTAACCTTCGGCCTCATCAAATTGCCCAAATGGGCATAGGATTCGCTCCCCAAGGGCGTCACATTTTCCCTTCACTGAGTGTGAAGGAGAATCTTACCATAGCAACAAGAGACCCAGGCAAATCTGAAGCTTGGTCTTTGGAAAGGGCCTATTCCCTATTTCCTATTTTAAGAGAACGAGCTAATCTTAAAAGCACCCTCCTTAGTGGTGGGGAACAACAAATGTTAAATATTGGTCGAGCTTTAATGACCAACCCCGATTTGCTTTTAATGGATGAACCATCGGAAGGGCTGGCCCCTTTGGTCATTCGAGAAATTGAACGCGTCGTCTCTGAACTTAAAAAGGGAGGGCTTTCCATCTTGCTGGCAGAGCAGAATCTTGGTTTGGCCTTAACTGTGGCTGACTACGTTTATATACTGGATAGGGGTGGAATTGTATATGAATCTACAACCGAACAATTAAAAGTCAATGACGAAGCTAAGCTTCGGTATCTTGGGGTGACAGCTTAATGATTTGCTCAAGAGGTTATGAGGGGTAAGCATGTGTAGTCGGTCCTCACGGTATCCTCGGATTAAAGTTGAAGTCAACATACTATGTGGGTTTTGTCAATAGCTCCGGGGTTATTTTTTCCCTTCGTTGGCAAGCCTTAGACGGGCGGCCCCAGCCCCTTCATCCCTGGCTCCCCATTAAGGACTTAGATGTGGGGCACCCATCTCAGGTGAAACTCGATCGCACCTCACATGGGTTACTCCGTAGAGCTACTAAAACGTGCATCCCGCCGTTCCCTGCCTGATGATCTTTTATGTACCTACCTAAACCACCACCAGTGCTCTCTTTGTAATTCGATACATAGTTCGTTTTTGAACCAAGGCTTAAGCCAAACGCAATAGTTTGTTACCCACCACCCTGCTCTCTTTTCTTCTTCTATGCTGGACGCTCCAGTCGCTGCTTTGCCGAAGCACGAAAATCATAGTTATGGTGTAACAGACAAGTGGCAGCTATCCATATTATGTACCAGGTAGGCAGAGGGCGGCCCTTCTTACTTATAGAAGTGTGACTGCCTCGTTGGCTAGCCAATTGTCTCTCGGTGGAATTAGTACTGACCATCTTTTTTATCAACTGCTTGGCATTCTGGCAACCGCTTATCACCTGAGCTTTGCCAGAAGCCCAGCTACGGTGATAGCACTGAGTCCCCTTATCGCAAAAAAAGATATTACTCGTCCTCTATAGCGTTCACCAGACGTATCAGAAGTTCCTTTACCTTCTCGGTCTGCTCTATGTTAAGATGCAGCCGCTCCACTTCCATAGAGAGCATGGACGCGCACCGGTACCCGATGGGATGCCGATAGAGGCTTGAGCAGCCTTGTGCAGGACCTGTAATTTGGTGACCTTGAGGCGTGGGCGCTGGTACATGCTCATGGTAACATCAAGGAATTCATCTTCTATTATCTGGGCAATAGCTCTCGGTACAGGACAGAAGCAAAGTACCTCTGAGCTGTCTTGCGCGTAGGGTCGTTTGAAGACATGGCACAGTCTGGGGAAAAACGCCATCCAACAGCCCTTTGAGCTGGTTAAGCCAACAGTCCCTCTCTTTCAATAGACGGTGATAAGTGTTCAAGCTGTGCTCAGCTCCTCCTAGACATCACTTGGTAACCCGGTCTGGGTGAACCAACCCCGGTGTGCGCAGCAAGTCCTCCGCCATCTCAGATCTCGAAAATCTTTCCCCCGCCTTATTGATATCTCGCCCCTCTTACCTCCGCTTCAGAGTAAACCAAGTGACCAAGCGGAAGAGACCTGCTCCTCCAGGAAGTATACCAAGTTACGCTAGAAGTGGCTCGCCGTCTCTATGGCAAAAATGACATCCTGGCAGTCGCAAGCGATCATTTGTCTGTCGTCAGGTACGCTCTACCAACTCATCATAGCCGTGCCTGGAGTTAACCTTGACGGTTTTACTCGAAAGTCCCCTCTATAAGGTATTTGTCGAACTCAGCTTCCGACATATTCAAAAACTCCCGACAAATATATTCAGTATGTTCACCCAGACAGGGAGCAGGCCGATATAGCTTGGCAGGAGTCTTCGACAATCGAGAGGGCTGTGCCAAATGTGAAAACTTTCCCAATTCCCCGTGTTCCGCAACCCAAAAGCACTCCCTCTCTTTTAGTTGAGGGTCCTCATACAGATCCCTAGCATTTTGAACCACACCAGCAGCCAAACCCGCTTTCTGGAGAAGTTTCATGGCTTCGTAAGCCTCGCGGCAGCATGTCCATTCCTCTACCAACTTATTAAGTTCCGCCTCGTGCTCCTTTCTTCCCTTAAGTGAAGCGAATTTTCGGTCTCTTGTCCAAGTAGGTTCTCCAATCGCTTGGCAAAACGCTTCCCACTCTGCGTCAGTAAAAATGCCGATGGTACACCAACGATCCTCGCCCTTACACCGGTATGCACCGTGCGGCGCGGCGTAATCACACGAATTGCCTTTTGCCTTTTCTTCTACGCCATTCACCAGGTAATTAAGCAGAAAGGGTGCCAGGAGTTGGAGACCAACCTCAAACTGAGAGATATCCAGCAGTTGCCCCCTACCTGTCTTTCGTCGATACTCCAAAGCGCCGATGAGAGCAGCTGCTGCGAAGTGGGGGACAAGATAGTCAGTATACGCTACAATTAAGCTTATCGGCTCCTGATCCGGTTGACCAACCAGATTGACAAACCCGCCTAACCCGGTGACGTGATTTCCAAGCCCGGGATGTGAGGCATAAGGGCCTGTTAAGCCTTGATTAGAGCTGCGTAGCATGATTATATTCGGTTTTATTTTTATCAACTCCTCATAGCCTAAGCCTAGTTTCTCTATTACTCCCGGTCTATGGCTATCAGCTACGATATCAGTCCAGGCGATTAATTTTCTAGCGATCTCCATACCACTAGCTTTATTCAGGTCAAGGCTTATGCTGTATTTATTGGCGGCAAGATATGAGTAATAGCCAGCACGATTGAGACCAGCTACTCCATCCTTATAAGGTGTGGACGTTCTCAAGATGTCAGGCCGCTGAGGCGACTCCACACAAATGACAGTCGCACCATAGTCCGCCAGGTATTTTAGAGTTAGCGGGCCTGCTATGACCCAGCCGAAATCAACAACCTTTACTCCTTCAAAAACCTTTTTATCCATTTATAAGCTCTCCTCTGTGTTCCGACAGCCAAAAGGCTTTTTCCCAACCCTAACTAAATAACCCCGGCTTGTTTCAAAATAACTATATCACGTCTTGACAAGCCCAGCTCCCCTTCGTAGATCTCCAAATTGTGCTCACCGACATGAGGTGCTCGGTACTTTACTGCGCAGGGTGTCTCAGTCATCTTGATAAAGGCGCCAGGATAGGTAATGGTAGTTTCTAGCTCAGGATGCTCAACCTTTACCCAAAAGTTCCTGGCTCGCAATTGAGCATTTTCAATTATGTCTCTGGCTGTAGATACCGGGCATAACATAATCCCCCTTTTTAACGCTCCATCGTAAAGTTCTGCCTTCGTATGCTCCATAAAAAATCTGGCAATTGGCTGCTCTATTTGGTCCTGCATCTCCTGAGTTTGTTTTGCCATGTCAAAAGCAGTCCAATCAAACTCCTTAAGATGGTCTGGGGCTATGCCCTCCTCCTCCATCCACTGAACAATACCCCGGTTTGTCTTCACCCCAGATACCCCCCCGATTACGATAAATACTACGTAGCCATCCTTGCACTGCCATAGCAGACGCTGTTTAGTCCCTGTCCACCGCCCAGATAAATAGGAACCTACTCGCCTCAAGACCATTTGATTCAACCCCCAAAGCGGTATAGCGTTCGCTAGTTCCCACACTATGCATTCTTGGGCAGATACATCGACATGCTCTCCCTCTCCAGTAGTCTCCCGATAATAGTGAGCCACCATTGTTGCCGTTGCAGCATGCGCTGAAGCTAGCAAAAATGCTTGGGGAGAGCTTATCCTCAAGGGAGCCTCGTCTGGATTTCCTGTGATGTACATTAATCCGCCCATAGCCATTACCGTAATATCCGAAGCTTTATAATGCTTATATGGACCAGTTTGACCGAAGGGCGTAATAGAAGTCATGATAACACGGGGGTTGATTGCGCTTAGCTCAGGATAACTTAAGCCCAGTTTTTCCATAAAGCCAACGGGGAAGGACTCGATCACGAAATCAGCTTTTCTAACTAGCTGCTTAAATATTCCCCTTCCATCAGCGCTTGCAATGTTCAAGGTAATGCTCCTTTTGCTGAGATTATAAGCAAACCAAAAAAGGCTTCTTTCTGGATCAGGGTTATCATGGTAAAAAGGGCCAATGTTCCGAGAACAGTCACCACCAGGCTTCTCTACTTTTATGACATCAGCCCCTAGTTCAGCAAGTATTTTGCCGCAGAGAGACCCGCTTTCATCTGTTAAGTCTAAAACACGCAAGGACTCCAGAATACTCCCTTTGCATACTTGGTTCTCCATTACTAATCCCTTCTTTTATAGAGTTGTTTCTGCAGTTCGTCATCCTCACGCCTAGCCAGGATGACCTTTACAGAATAGCATCTCGCAGTGCAAACTCTGCATCGTGCAGAGGAATAACAATGTCAGCCTCCTTCTTAATCCTTTTAAGACTTGTAAAAGCCTCGCTAGCATCCAGATGATGTCCCGGTGTAATAACCGGCATTAAGTGCCTCACTGGCTCCGGTGGCTCGAAATTGTCTCGAATAGTACATAGGCCACTTATAATGACTTCCCCCTTTGGCGTATGCACCATCACGGATTGCCCTCCCAGGGTATGACCGGGCGTAAAGAGCACTTTCACCCCCTTGACTATTTGGCTATCCCCTTCTACAACTTCAAAGTTTAACCCTTTAAGCATCTCCTTAGGTATGTAGGAAGCTTTTTGGATAGGATGTGGATCCAGCGCAGCCTCCAATTCTGCCCTTTGAACTACAAACTTGGCATTCTTATACATATAGCCAAATTCTATGTGGTCATAGTGAAGGTGGGTGCAGATGACCAGATCAATCTCTTCGGGGCTGAGGCCTACCTTTTTGAGCGCTTCAGCTGGAGAAGCAATATTTCTCGCAGGGAAGCCACGGCGAGTAAAGGTTTCCGCTGGCCCCCCCGCGTCTACTAAAATCCGCGCTTTAAGACCCTCGATATACCAAATATACTCGTAACATTCTAACGGTTCGGCAATGTTCAATAAGTAAGTCATAATACCCTTGACAGTTTTTATCTTGACCAAGGGCAGAGGATGGATCCTCAGTTCTGTCATTGTATTCCTGCTTTTCTTGCTCTTCCCACTACAAGCTTGACTCGCCTTGGCGCAGCAACCCAAAAGCAAAAACAGGCGAAACCTATAGCAATTATTGTGACAACAAAGGCAAGGCTATACGTTCCCATCATATCATAAATATACCCTGCAAGCCAAGGTCCAATGGCAAACCCTATTCCTAGGCTGGTGATAATAAGCCCGGTAATAGAGCCCAAGTGCTTTCCATGGAAGAGATCTGCCAACGCAGCATAAGCGTTAACTGCTACCAGCCCCATGCCCAACCCAAAAAGTATAGAGTACAGATACAGCATCCAAAGCTGGGATGGTTCCTTTACCAGCAGCAGAGTAAGTACTGCCAATATAGCTCCAGCGACAGCAATAGTACACGTGAGTTCCCTACCAAACCTGTCTGAGACAAATCCTATGGCATGACCTACCACATTTGTTATGCCATAAATGCCAAATGCCGAGGCAGCCAGCATTTCACTAAAGCCTATGTCTATGGCAAAACGTATTTGGTGACTCACTACACTCATTAACCCTAAACCAATGAGGAAGTTAAAGCAACAAAGAGCCCAAAATTGGTAAGTTCTTGCTGCTCTTCCTAGGGTCCATTCCGTTGCAGCCCAATCCTTATCTACTACTAAATCATTTTGGATTAGATCTTCTGCTTGCCTATCACCCTGTGCTGGCCAAGAATCTTCGCCATCAGGTAGAAGCCCTTTATCTTCCGGCTTCGATCTTTGAAAGATAACAGTCAGGGGGATGACAACCATTATCACCATTAGCCCTGTTATTATATACGATGCCCTCCAACCAAAGCTGGAAATGAACCACTGGGCTAGCATAGCTAGCAGAAAACTGCAGCCAACTCCAGCTAAAGCAGAACCTATTGCCAAGCCTCTCTTTTTGACAAACCAGTTTGCTAGTATTGGGTTATGAGGAGCACTGCCTAGAAAAGACACCCCGATTCCTACGACTATGCCGAAATAGATAAAGAATTGCCAGACAGTATTGGCTGTACTGCAGGCTATTAGTCCCAGTCCAACCAAAGCACTGCCTACAGGAAAAACCCTCCTCGGACCATATCTGTCCACAAGAGTTCCTGCCAAAGGGGCAGTAAACGCATAGACGATCAAATTCAACGATAGGATAGTGACAGTTGTGCCCCGTGGCCAGCCAAACTCATCAAGGATAGCCACATAAAAAACGGAAAAAGAATACCTGGCCCCATAGGCGAAGGCCAAGGTAATAAAGGAAATAGCTACGATAATCCACCCGTAAAAGAGAAAAGACTGTTTTTGATTTATCTTCCTTGACATTTTGGGTAAAAACCTAAGAATCCCTGCAAGCCAGATTCCACACCCATTATGCACCAACAAAGGACGCTACTTTGAGCAATCCTTCATTTACTACAACCCGCGTGGTACTCCCCCATTGTTTTAGGCAGGCAGAGCATTACACAATCCATTCTCCAGCTTAGGGGGCAATCCATTTCACTTACATCCTTGTGGAGAAATATTTAGTTCTCCTTAGCTTTAGCTCCACGCAACATTACACAGGTAACCCCCGCTCCGCAGCACGGATGTAGCCTAAAGCAGACCCGACAATTCTCTTGATTGGCCATCCCAGATTTGGTAGCCACGATAACCGTCGACGAAATACCTGTGCAAGATTTAACTACCTCAATCTCGCATCTAGTGGTGAAACCCTTTTCTCTCTTGATGGGAGAGCTACGGTGGCGTGACCGGGCATAACATCCTCCCCCCGTTGATTAACGGCATGCCTCTCAATGTCTACGCAATAATCCCCCTGTTCATCAACGTACTTTTTGGTCACCTTCCCCTTAACCCAGACTACGTCTGAGTAATAAACAAATCTCCGATATTCGGTGTAGCTTCTTTTTAGCCAGCCATCATCACCCATCCAGTTGGTTATCAGATGAATGCCCCAGCAATGCCTTTGGAGACCGACATCGTATTGCATAGGGAGTCCCATGGCTCTAGCTGCCTCCTTGTTGTAATGGACAGCGAAAATTGGCTCCAGGGCATATGTATTTGGGTCTCTAAATGCCCAGGCGGGGTGTCTGCGGTATTGGCGAAGTGCCACACCGTGAGCCATCAGTCTCGGTATCGGTGTCGCCCCCCCGATAAAATAAGCTATCTCATCTGTGAGCCCAAGAGGTCCTTTCACCACCGGCTCTAGCTCTTCACCAACCTCCACATCTTCCCAGTAGCGGGGATTTGAGCCTCTTATCTCCTCTGAAAGAACCTCTTCCTCTATCCTCTTGAGTTCGTCTTCTGTCCAGGGGTGAGGAAGTGTAATGCGATGGTATTTACCCTTTTCCCTGGCCTTGGCCCTGGCTATTCTTACAACCCATGAATCATACTTGGCCACAAGGTCTCCCCTCTGATTCCAGTATTTGTTCTCATAATAGTCTATAACCAGCTCCCCAGCAAATTTGCTAGCTTTAGGCCCCTCAAAGCCAGTAAATACACACTCTGGGGTTATCCTGTCATTGAGATAGATGGGCCGGTAAAACTCTATATCACACCCGGAGTGGAAGCCACCTAGCCCCCTCCACCCGAACTGTACATGACCGAAAACAGCCCAAACGAACGAGGGGGGGGCTATGATGCTGCCATACCGGGTCTTCTTGGCATATTCCTCGTCAGACCAGATCGGATTGGGATCGCCTATCCCGTTGGCGAAGTTTATTATGGCCAGCCTAGTTGCTTCTTCATTATGTATTGAGTGTTCAGTGCGCAGCTTAAGCCCAATCTTACCGCGCATCTCTTCGACCATCTCTTGGGTAATACGTGCCTCTGCCATCTTGGCTTCTTTAGTCTCTGACACTACGTGCCTCCCTTATCTAAGGTTTTAGTAAATGGCTCTTATTTCCTCCTTAACCAGTGCCTGTGAGCCCTATATCTTCACCGTACTTTTTCCTAAGCTCACTGAGGTAATCAGGGTCAAACCAACCTGCCCCTTGCTCTTCTATGAGATCGATGCGGGTCGGCCTTCCCGGGGGAAAGGTAGGAGTTCCTCCTATCACCTTCTCTTCCTCAAGTTTCTCCAGCTCCTCCTCTGACATTTTCAATAAAGAGCAAAACACATATTCGTTATCCTGCCCAAAACGGGGTGCCCTCCTGGGGACAAAGCTTTCAACATCGCTGAACTTCGCCGGCATCTGCTTTGGAATTGGCCTCTTCCCAATCCCTTGGCCGTGGTCAATCACTTGAAAGAAACCTCGCTCAATAAAGTGAGCATCAAGATTCAATTCCTCCATGTTAAGCACAGCCCCTGAAGGAACCCCTGCCTTTTGAAGAATTT
>Ga0114930_10005239_pt1 | contig 10718 bp, 10 predicted proteins | sample AnhtaG_FD_87300 | JGI IMG/M metagenome (GOLD analysis project Ga0114930, IMG submission 87300) | Deep subsurface microbial communities from Anholt, Denmark to uncover new lineages of life (NeLLi) - Anholt_01485 metaG | ecosystem: Environmental > Aquatic > Marine > Oceanic > Sediment | place... | reverse complement strand
TGTACTGGCCATCTTTACGTCCGCTGTATCCCGCGCTCTTTGCGGTGAAGTTCAAAAATTCGTTCCCGACGTTCGCGATACAAACATCCCCCGCCGATCCTCAAATAGACCGGGACGTAACAACACTCCGCAACCCCTTGGTGGGTTTGCCGAACCATTTCCCGCCTCTTCATAGGAAATGGTATCGGTATTGAGATTCCCGGCCGCCGTCTGCCACACGCCGGATTGGCAGGGTGAACTGGACGCACGCTCTTGATGGTCTGGGTAACGTCAGTCGCGATTAGGGGCAGAAATTCCGACAAATGTATGCGGACGGTAGTCGTGGATGGGATGCAAAATTCTAGCTGTTTCCCTTCAGCCAGAATGACACGATACAGCCGAGCCTTTGGAAAGGCACTCCGCGGTTACCGGAAAGCCACGAAGAACACCCAGGATGGTCTCGCGGGTGAAGCTGGACTTGACCGGACATACATTTCGCTCCTCGAGTTGGGCCAGCGGTCCCCGACGCTCGACACGATGTTCGCATTGTGTGACGCGTTGAATATCTCCCTTGTGGAGTTGGCGACAGCGATTGAGGCGGCACTTCCCTCCGACTCGGACGAGTAGGGGAGGGAACCATGTCGGATCTGCTGGAGGTCGAGAACGTTGTTGCGGAAGAGGTCGTCGCAGACAAGCCTGCAAGGCGGGTTCTTGTCAAGGAGGCTCTTCGGAAGTATACCGAGCGAATTTCGATCAGCAAGCGCGGGTATCAGCAGGAGCGTTACCGAGCGAAGATGATGGGACGTTCGTTCTTGGGCAAGCTGGCTCTTGCTGAAGTCACAACGGTAGACATCGCGAACTACCGGGACATGCGGTTGAACAGCATTTCTCGAAGCACGAATCGGCCGGTGTCTGCGAACACGGTACGGCTTGAGCTCGCGCTGCTGTCCGACATGTTCAATGTTGGCATTATCGAGTGGGGGGAGTGCCAAGACAATCCCGTGTTGCGAGTTCGCAAGCCGAAGCTTCCGCCGGGGCGAGACAGACGGGTGACGTGGGGTGAGGAGCGACGCATCCTTCGTATGGCACTGGCCTACAAAAACGACGAGGTTTATTCGATTGTTGTGCTCGCGATTGAAACGGCGATGCGGCAGGGAGAAATCCTTGGGCTGACATGGGAAAACATCGATCTTCGTTCGAGAATTGCCCACCTGCCTATCACCAAGAACGGGACGAAGCGGGACGTGCCGCTATCGCTCCGCGCTGTCGATGCGTTGAGCCGGCGAGGAATCAAGACTGAAGGGCCAGTTTTCGAATACACAACCGACGGCTTCAAGAGTGCGTGGCGTGCAATCCTTGAGCGGGCAAATATCGACGATCTGCATTTTCACGACCTGCGGCATGAAGCGGTATCGAGGCTTTTCGAGTTGGGGACGTTGGATGTGATGGAGGTCGCGACGATCTCGGGTCACAAGAGCATGCAGATGCTCAAGCGGTATACACATCTGTTCTCCCACGTGGCGACAGTGTTGCGCATGGATGAAACTACCGTACATCGCTGGTTTACGTGGCGTGATGTGATTTGGCAACAGATTGGCCTCGGAAGGTCCGTCAAAGCGGCATAAGCAGTTCGATGAATAACAAGAAGAATCCGCTGCTTCGCGAAGCGCTGCAGATGTACCTCGAACGCGTGAGCGTTCACAAGAAAGGCCACAAGCAGGAGAAGTACCGGATCGGCCAATACTGTCGGCATCCGATCGCAGACATGCCGATCCGGTCGATCACGTCCGTGCATATTGCACAGTTCCGTGATCAAAGGCTTCTGCAAATCAATCCACGAACACAGCGGACGATTGCGCCCGCAACTGTCCGACTCGACCTAGCCCTTCTATCCGACCTGTTCAGGGTCGGCAGAATCGAATGGGGCGTCTGCGACGACAATCCGGTAGCCAACGTCCGCAAGCCGAAACTACCACCCGGCCGCGATCGCCGACTGACGGCCCGCGAAGAGCGAATGCTGATGCGCTACTGCGCGCAGTACGACAAGCCAGTACTCAAGGCGATCATTCAGCTTGCGCTCGAAACTGCCATGAGGCAGGGAGAAATTCTGTCGCTAAGCTGGGAACACGTGAACCTGCGATCACGTATCGCGCACCTCCCCGACACCAAGAACGGTAGCCGGCGTGATGTCCCGCTCACAATCGCCGCGCTGGACATCATCACGGCACAGGGCGTCAAAGGTAGCGGCAGAATCTTCCGCATATCGCCGGATGGATTGAAAAGTGCTTGGCGCCTCGCCGTCATTCGCTTGGGCATTGATGATCTGCACTTTCACGATCTGCGGCACGAGGCCATCTCGCGCCTGGTCGAGCGGGGCGTATTCGACCTCATGGAAGTGGCGGCCATCAGCGGGCACAAGACGCTCGCAATGTTAAAGCGCTATACGCATCTGAAAGTTGCCCGACTTTTGAGAAAGCTGGACGCAGGAAACAACAAAGGTCGCGCGGCAGTACTCAGCCAGTTAGTTCCGTATCCTGCGTGCATCGAGCAACACGGCTCACGCGTGAACATCCGCTTTCCAGACTTCGACGGACTGCACGTAGCCGGAACAAGTGTTGAGGCTACGATGCAGCGGGCCCACGACGCCTTGCTCAGGCACCTCCTAATCCTGATGCGCGAGGGCCGCTCCATTCCTGCACCCGACAACTATATCGAGATCCTCGACGCGTCGAAAATCGTGCATCTCGATCCACTTGGTGTCTACGATGGCTTTGCCCCCGAAGCAGAACAAATCGCGGAGATCTAGGGTGGAAACCTACCTTGACGGATTACGAGCCATCTTTATTACCTTCGAGCCGGCGCTAATACGCTCCTGCAGGTCTGCGATGATCATATCCCGCTGCCGGATCAGCCCCTCGAGTTCCTGAACCTTGTGTGAGAGTGCATAGTTGTGACGGGCCACGGCCTCCAGTTCCTCCTGGAGGTTCTCGGCTATGTTGCGATACTCTCGTGCCCGGTCCTTCGTTCGACTCAGCTCGCCGCGCTTGGTCTCCAACAGCTGGTCGGCCGTCGAGTTGGTAGTCCGTTTCAGCTTGTCGAGAAAATCCACGTGGTAGCGGTACAGCGTCGACCGATCTACCTGCGCCTCTTTCGCCACGGACAGCGCCGATGCGGTTGCGCCCGGTTTGACGCGCTTCGGCTTCCCCTCAAGAATTCTTGCCAGAGCGAGTTCGAGGCGCTCGCGCGTCCCTTTCACTGATCGCTCTTTGTGCTCGACCAGCGACGCCGGATTTCCGGCTCGAACAGGTTTAGCCTTCGGCATTGCTGACGCTCCCTTCGAGTTTCGCGATCGTTTCCCGTGCCTTTTCGAGTATGCGCTGCGCGCGTACCTTGCCAGGCAGGCCGATGTCCTCGCACGCTATAACGGCTTCCTGCTGATGCGCGATTTCCCGCCAGGCAGGTAGATGCTCGTCGCTGATGATCGCCCAGTTGCAGTCCACGCACATGTCGGGCTCAAACAGGCAGCGGCTACCGCAGCCCGTACCCTTCGCGCTGCCTGCACACCAGCTATGTCCCGTCCCCGACAACGACAGCGTGTCGGCCAACTCGTCGATCAGCTGCTCCTTGTTGGCGGCCGTGCGGATCGTGCGCCGCCACTCGCCGACCCAAGCCGAGCCATTCGCGACGGTCCTGTCGCTATCGACAATATGCGACAGGATTTCGACGTGTCGGTTATGCTTCGCATCTGCAATCATCGTTACCAGATCGGTATCGGCCTCATATTCATCCGTGCCTTCGTCCGCATACAGCAGCGTCATATCGAGGCTGAAATGCCCGAAATGCTCTTTCAGGTACAACAGGTCACCCATCTGGTTCTTCGCATAGTTGTAGGCGAACGTCCGTCGAAACTGATGCGGCGCAAGTGGCCATGGCTCACCGTCGTCATTAACGATACCGTGACGCCCGCAGAATTTCTTGAGATTGATCGATGACGTCGTATTGGACATGACCGCAATCCGATTGTTCGCCCTGGCATCCATCACGAGGAACAACTTGTCTCGCTGGTTGCGAACCGTCTGTAACCGCTTGGTCTGCTCAGCCGTTCGTTTGCTCAGCGCAGAAAGTTCCTTTTCCTCTGCTGCTAGCGACACACGCAATGGCGCGGAGATTCGCTCCAGCACGCGCACGGCTGATTCGACAATGGGAGGTACGACCCATCTTTTGGCACGCGTACCGGTCTTGTAGATCGTGCCACACAACCACCGGATTTCTACCCCGTCTCTCGATCGACCATGCACAATGCAATCGGCCGATATCGAGAGCAATTCACTGTCGCGAATCCCCGAGAACATTCCGATCACGATATAACAGGCTGTCTTGAGACTGACCAGCTCGCGAGAATGCGCCCTTGCATTTTCGTACCCGTGTTCCCGCGCGACAACCGTCAAAGCTAGCGACGTCGACTGATCCTTGGGGGAATAGACCACCTTCCTGCCGAGGCCTGCGAGTGCGTCGCGCGCATCGAGAATGTGATCCGAACGCCGCTCAACGTAATCGATCGCAACCGAGCCGAGCTTCCGGAGAGTCAGGTCCGGGATGACAAGGGTTTTCGGTTTGTATCGATCCGGCATGGACGAGACGCCGGAGAGATTGGCTACGGTATCAAACGGCCAGGGATGTACCTGCAAGGCGTCCGACACCTTGTCGCGTTGCAGGTATAACGTCTCCAGTATGCCAAGGCGTTCCAGCGCGGTCCTCGCGCTCACGCCGGCCCTTGCGTGCGCCACGTATTCCATCGCATGCCCATCAACATGCTGGAACTGCGTGTATCCGCGGCTCACCATCCATCTGAGAAAAATTCGCACCGTGCTGTTGACATGCTTCACCACCGTCGTCATGCCGGGGCGTTTCCTGCCCTCCACCGGCTCGGCAAAATAGGACCAAACGAAGTCCTTGCACGACCTGAGAAGCAAAGCGTTTTCAGAATCGGTCAGCCGAGTACCGTTGCCAAGGTCGAATGACCAATCGACACGCTTCGCACAATTGCTCTTGTTCTCTTGTGGAAAATACGGCCAAAAGTCCCACACATCGTCGCCGTACCGACTAACGACCAGTTGCTCAGCACCGGGCATCAAGGCAACCGACACCGGCCATCTCAACTTCTCGTCCAAAGGCAGATCGCGAATCGCGACAGGGGCGATTAACGGCATGGTATGCATGGGGAACCCTGTCAATGTCGTGGCCACGCCGGATGTGGCGTTTCCTGCGCGCGGCGCTTGGCCTCTTCGACTTTTTCAGCGGGGAAGTCCGGCGCAATTTCGTTGTCGATGATCTTGATCACCGGCCCGTAGGTTTGCACCCAGTCGTTCGGGTTCATCCGCACACGCTCATGCAACAGCTTGAAGTAGAAGCTGAACAGCCGCCACAGATCGTCCTCAAATACGACCATCTGCGGACAGGTGAAGCACGGAAGGTATTTGCTGCACGTCGAACCGCTTTCGCGAAACGGGTTCCGGCACCGGGCGACGAGCGTGTTGTACCCGCCTTTCAGCAGCTCGCGCGCGTCGGCCAGCGGGATCTTGCCGTCCGCTGCGAGCAACACCGCATTCTTCTCGTCCTGCCTGGTTACCCAGCCGACCATCGCCTGACCGACGAACGTATGGTCGCGGTGTGCGGTTTCGGGCAGCGTAATGTAGTGCCGCGCTGTAACCTGCGGACTCGAATGCCCAAGTGCCTGCTGTACCTTCCGGACGTCGCGCGTCCGCTCGTAGAGTCGCGTGCCGAACGTCGGCCTTAGCCGCGCAAGGTACAACTGCATCGGTTGGCCCCGATCGTCCTTGATCCCATGCCGGAAAACAAAACTCTCGGCTAAGTGGTTAAATTTTCGGATATCCAGCCTATGGATTTCACCGCTCCGCACGCCGCGCTCAACTCTATAAAGAAAGATGAAATCTGTCTGGTGCGCAGACGCGGCCGAAGCCAGCGCCGCGGTATATTCCATCGCCGCACGCACGTAGCTGCCGACACTGAGCGGGATCGTCGTTACCTGATCCGACCCGGCAGACTCATCACCGCCCCTGCTGTACGACGTAACCTGTGTCGAATAACCTCGACGCTTCTCCGTAACCAATATCTCGCGATCGGAGAGTGGATGCGGCCGCACGCTGTCGCGTCGCAGATCGAGCAGACTCTGTGGATTCCGGCCCGTTGCGACGGCGAGGGCGATCAGATATACCGCAAGCACCTGCAACGACGACAAGGTGCCGGGAGCCTCCGCATCGAGCGTACGGAGATCCGTGTTGACCGCATCGACTATCCGCCGCAGCTCGCTATCTGTATAGGGTTCGCGCGGCGGCGTTGCGATGTTGACGCGCGGAAACGGATTTTTCGGGAATTTGAGGTCAGGATTCACCGATCCCGGTACCAACCTCTGGCGATTGACCAGCAGCGCCTTGATACGGTCAAACGTAGCCTTCTTTGACGAAAGCGACCACGGTCTGCCTCGGTTCTTTCCCTTGACCGCAGTCTGAAGCTCAAGCCACGCGATAAACTGCCGGATCAATCCAACGTCGATATCGCGGAGGCTCGCAATGTCCCGACCAGCTTCATTATGCAACGCATCCTGAAACCGCCAGAACGGGATCAGAGCACCCGATAGAAAGCTGTGCAGGGTGTTGCCCTGGACCTGGTGACGAAGCGACCAGACGGCATCTCGAAACTCCGCGGCGAGCTTCTTCCGACCGCCCCTCGAAAACGGCGCGAAGTTAAAACGGATCAGTCCGTGGTTCGGACAATCGATCGTGAATTGCCACCCCGGCGGAAGGTCCACGACCTCCGCACCGACGCCGGCAAGGTTCATCTTTCGGCTAACTCGTTTGCGGCCGATCATCGGCATACCCCCGCGCCATCGCCTGCAACATCTCTGCGACGTATCCGTCTGCGTCATCGTGGCTGACGATATCTGCAGCCTGCGCGTAGTTCTCGGTGGTCGTGACCGATGCGTGCCCGAGCCGGTCACTGACCCACTTCAACGCGTTAATCTTCGGCTTCCCGGACATCCTCACCAGTTCATGGACAGCGAAGGTATGTCGAAGCATGTGCGGATGGCACCGGATGCCGGATCGCCGACTGGCCTGTCTGAACTGCTCGTCCAGACCATCCAGCGACAGCTCTTCGCCAGCCCTAGTCAGGAAGAGCCGCGTCGTCGGGCGACCGTAACGTTGCTTGTACATTTTCGCGAGCTTCGGGCGCTCGCGCATCAGGTAGTCGTGCAGATGCCCAGCCAAGACATACGGAACCTGCACCCATCGCTCCTTCGAGCCCTTGGTCGGCGTGATCGATGGATCGAGCATGACCTTGATTGACTTGCCGGGATCATGCCCACCGAAGTTCGGAAGGACCCGGATATCGAGCCAGGCTGCTTCTTCCCGGCGCAGGCCTGCAAGCACCATCAGCCACCCGATGAGCCGCGTTCGCTCCGGCGAGAGCGACTCCATGAATGCGGCGGCGTCACGCAACGAGAGAAACTTCGGCACCGGCCGCGTCGACGGCAACGCCAGCTCGTTGGCATCAATACGGTTGCCGGATGCATCGACGTGAGCCAGAAACCCGGCAGGCTTTCGGACCAGCATCTCGCTACGGTCAAACGGAAGCCGGTCAATGAGATTGGTCCGCCGGCACCACGTATAGAACGCTGAAACCGTGCGGATGCGGCTATTGCATGTCGTGCGCTTCAGGCCACGCTCCTGCATGCCGTTGCGCCACGCGGCCAGGTGCGAACGGCTGACGGAATCCCATGAAAGATCGTTTTCTTCCAGGAATGAGTAGAAGTCGTACAGGTGATCGGCGTAGGTCCTGCGGGTTGTCTCTGCGCGCGTTCGGCCGCTGATGCACGACACGAAGTAGAGATAGCGGTTCGCGGCCTCGACAAGTTCCCCCTCGCCGTTGATCAGAAACGGCACGCCCGGCGCGGGCAACCCAGCGACGGAAAACGTGTTGTCAGTGAAGATCCGGCGCACCGCATCACCCTGCCAAGCAATGTAGTTCACGGACATGCGGGCAAGAATTTCAGGTCGGCTGCTTTTCGGGGAGGGGCCGCGCTGCGCGCGGCAACCCCATAAGACAAAAAGAAAGACAACAGCAAAACCCAACACCGCACGGCTATGCCAGGCATGCTACTACCCATCATTTACAGAGGCAACACTAAGACACTGGCAGAACATCTGCGCGCGGAAACACTCGTCCCTAAGCTTGACGGCAAGAAGAAGCTCAATCTCGGCAAGCGAGTGATTACCCAAACCGTCGTGCCATACCCGGCCTCGCTTGGGGAGGTCGACGGGAACGTGACGCTTCAGTTCCTGGATCTACCGCACATCCAGTTGAGCGGCGAAAATATTGAAGATATCACCGAGCGGGCCCGCGATGTCCTATTGCGGGAACTCGTCAACCATATCAAGACGTCGCAAAAAGCACCGGTGCCGACTCCACCGCTCGAATATGCCAACTGCGCGCACGTCCTGCTCATCGATCCGCTATAGCCTCTGTCCGCACAGGCAGGCACTAGGCTGCTGAGACCGTCTTTGTCGGCGTCAGGGTGCGCTTCAGTGCGTCATTGAGGGGACGCTCGATGAACCTATAGCTTAGGTGACCGACGACGATCGCAAATGAGATGCACAGTATCGTACCGACCGCCGGCCCCAGCTTCGCGAGAGCGAACCGTTCGTAGAAGCGCCCCACTGCGGAGATGACCAGCACGTGGGAGAGGTACAACGAATAGGACGCGTCACCCAACCCACACAGCGCCCTCGGCGCACGAACCATCATGTATCCTTCCAATGACGCGGCACCAAGTATGACGAGAAATCCGGGGGCGCCAAAGAAGACCGCCCGCCATTGGAGCACCGTCGCTTGACCAACGCGCGCTCCCACTGCAAACGCGACTGCGAACCCCATGATACCGCTTACAAGAAGGACCAGCGGCCACGGCTTACGGACCACCGGCCAGAGACGTGCACAGAAGCATCCAGCGATGAACTCCAGCACGAGAGGATCCCCGACAATCCTGACGGCTGGCCCCGCTGCGTGTCCGGATCCCAGCCAGTACGCAAGGCCACCGGTAACAGCCGCCCAGGTGAGCAGCGCGGCCGTTAGATGCCGCTTCGCGACGCACGCGAGAATGACCGCGAAGACGACGTAGAAGAACATCTCGTATATGAGAGTCCAGCCTTGAAGAAGCAAGGGCAATGTTCCGGCGGGCAATAAGAGAAACGACCGCAACACATCCGCATGGTGTCCGGTGCTCGCGTTAACCCATTGAGGCATCAACAACATCACCGCCAAGACGATGAGGCTATAGAACCAGTACACGGGATAGATTCTCGTCGCTCGCCGCCAAAGGAAATCCGCGGCGTATCTGGCGCCGACCTTGTCCCGGGCGGCAGTCGTCGTCACCATAACAAACCCGCTGATGACGAAGAATAGATCCACGCCGCAGGTCCCGAATAGCCCCAGTACTCCGGGCACAAGGTGGTGGCCGAAGTACTTGCCTTCGACCGCATAGACATGGAACGTCAGGACAAGCAGTGCAGCTATTGCTCGTGCCGCCTGGATATTCTTGAAATATGAAGTGCTCTCGATTTCGCGCATGTGAATGTTCTTCTTTTTCCAGCCAAGGTCTTACCTGCCCCTTGTACTGGGAGTTCCCCGTAACGGGGCGAGTTTACCGTATCCGCCGGCCGGAGTAAGCCGCATTGCGAATCCGGTGTGTGGACCGCGGCGGGCTCGATGACGGTCAGCGGGTTGTACGACGTGGGGCAGAACGCGACGCCTGACCTAGGCTGGCATGCATTCTGTTTTAACACGGGCGCGTCAGGATATCCCGCCGGCGGGATAGACCACGTGTATCCCGTTGCCGGACCAAACGGCGCTGGCCAGTACGATTGGAACGCCACAAATCAGATCTGGAATGGTAACGCGGACGTTGATTTTTGGGTAACGTGCATGAACTGATCGCTTTGCGAATCCGGCGTGTGGAGCGCCGGCAGTGGAAGCGTTTCATACGTTTATGCCAACGCGTCGTACAACTCGAGCGTCACGCTTGCCGACAACTATGGGAAGCCACTTTTTGTGACGGCGTTTGGAGGCGTTAACACCTGCAACAACTCAAATTCTTACGATCTCGAAATCTATATCAACGGCTCGTGGATCGGCCAGTCAGTCAGCAACCAGAGTGGAGGCGTGGCCACCGGGTCGTTTAGTTTTTGGGTCCCCGCGGGGGCTACATATTCGGTTACGTCGGCGCCTTATGAATGTGGATCAGGATCTATCCATCTGACTGCGGCGACCGTCGGTTGAACGCGTTACGGCATACGGCGACATGTCAAATTAATCAGCACAGACTGTGCCGTAACGTACACCCAAGGCCGGAATGCGTTCGTCGTTGTTAGTTCGCCGCACACCACGACATGATCGAGTTTCCGAAGTTCACCAGGAACGAATACTGGGTATATCCCGGCGGGCATCCATAGGTCGGGTTATACCCCTCACACCAGTTTCCAGATCCCGAGCCTTCACCGTTATTCGACGTCATTCCGCAGATCGTTCCTGTCGGTGGACTACCGGCTGTCCACACACCGGATTCGCAATGCGGCTTACTCCGGCCGGCGGATACGGTAAACTCGCCCCGTTACGGGGAACTCCCAGTACAAGGGGCAGGTAAGACCTTGGCTGGAAAAAGAAGA
>Ga0114930_10005237_pt1 | contig 10720 bp, 4 predicted proteins | sample AnhtaG_FD_87300 | JGI IMG/M metagenome (GOLD analysis project Ga0114930, IMG submission 87300) | Deep subsurface microbial communities from Anholt, Denmark to uncover new lineages of life (NeLLi) - Anholt_01485 metaG | ecosystem: Environmental > Aquatic > Marine > Oceanic > Sediment | place... | reverse complement strand
TCGAGGAAGAGGCAGGGTCTGACGGCGTCCCCGTGGGCTGGGGTCTGTATGGCGGCCTGGGGCCGCGGCGAAACATCGAGCTCGTCGAGTTGCCTGAGAGCGGCGGCCGGGCCGTCCTTATCGATGACGGTAACGACGGCGAGGAAGTCGGGCTGCACCAGACGGTGGCGGCCGAAGGCGGGCAGCCCTACCTGGCCAGCGTTCAGGTCAAGGGCGTCGAGGATGCCTCGCCGGCCGGGTCGCACCTCCAACTGCGGTTCCAGCCATCGGGCGAGTACGTCCAGACGCCCCTGGTCGCGCCAGGTGACGGGAAGCTCACAGAGACCCGGGTGGGACGGATCGCGCCGCCGGGAACCACGCATATCACGCTATATCTGTACACACATCGAGACCCTACGCCGCAGGTGATCGTGGACGACGTGCGACTGGAGAAAGTCGAGGAGCTTCCGGAGATTATGACCTTGTCAGGGAAGCCCAAACCACCCAGATTCAAAGAACTTAAGGACTTGTATCTTGAAACGGCCTTCGTTGCCGGCGGTGTCTCGACCACATCCATCGTCGTGCCGGGCACGGGCATCTACGACCAGGCGGCAGGTAATATTGCCCATACAATTAGGGGCCTCGCCGGCGTCGAGCCCACCATTGTCCAGGACGATGCGCCGGAGGCAGGCATTCCGCTGCGGGGCCACGTGATCGTGCTGGGCAACCGGTCCACGAACAGGCTGCTCGAGGGGCTGTACAACCGCTTCTACACGCTGCTGGACCTGCGGTATCCGGGTCCTGGGGGCTGCGTGGTGCGCACGCTGCACAACCCCTTCGGGAATGGTCACAACGCGATTCTGGTCGGCGGCAGCGACCTGAAGGGCGTTGAGCGAGCGACGGAGGTGTTCATTGAGAGACTCGCGACCTCGCAAGACGGCTCGGACGGAGCCTCGCCCGCCCTTTCCATTGGGAGGTTGATGGCGATCGAGTTGGGCGAGGGGATTGAGGTGCCGACGGACCTGCGGCACTTCGAGATCTGGGACGCGTCCGCCGGGTACGGCTCCACCGGCTACTTCGGCTGGAACAGCATCAGCAAGCGCATGGCCATGTACTACATGACGGGGGATGAGTTCCACGCGCGCGAGGCGCTGCGGCTGGCGTTCCCGGACGAGCAGGCCAAGCAGGAGATCGCCGACATCGACGGCGAGCGCATCGAGAACAAGGACCACCCCCTCAGCGGGCCGTACCACTACAACGCCCACATGATGATCCTCTTCTGGGACCTCATCGAGGAGAGCCCGGCCTTCACGGACGAGGACCGGCTCCGGGTGACCCAGGCCTTTGCCAACCAACTCGACCACCACGGCATCAACGCCGCGTACGTAGGGCCCTTCGGCGGCCCCCCGGCCCACGTCGGTAGCCGCCACGGACAGTGGACGGCCATCGCGCTGTATTGCCTGGGGCGCTACTTCGCCAAGGACTACGACGACCCGGTGTGGCCGGTGTGCGTCGAGAACGGGGTACGCCACTTTGCGTCGTTGCACCAGGATGCGTGGGTGAGCGGCGAGAATGACAACCTGTTCTGGTACAACACGGCCGTCGCGCCGATCTTCACCTACCTGTGCCTGACGGGCGACCGCGGGCCGCTCGAGAACGGGGTGATGGCCACGCTGTTGCGCGGGCAGGAGATCCTGAGCTCGGGCCGTGTGCCGGACTGGGCGCTGAACTCGGCGTCGATCGGTTTCTTGCACAAGGCCGCGTATCTGACCCAAGACGGGCGCTGGCTGCACTATCGCGACCGCACGGGCGTGGACGTGGACGTGTTCCGGCTGGGCCAGTCGTTCTGGCCTGAACAGGACCTCAAGCCGACGCCCCCCACGGACCTCGTGGGTTCATGGCAGGTCAATCCGATGCCCGAGCCCATGTGGCGGTGGCGGCAGAACGGTTTCGAATTGGACGAGTCCTACCTGTTCATGAGCTACCGCAGCGCGCCGGATGGCGCCGGCGACTACATCCTCTTGGACGGCTTCAACGGCGCCTCGCGCAATCCCTATCACACCTTCGCCATCCTCGAGCTGCGCCTGGACGGCTGCACCATCCTCGAGGGCTACCTGAACCAATTGCGCACCCGGGCCGACGGGTTGACCGAAGCGCATATCGCCATGAACGCGGCCCTCAAGCACCGCGACGTCCTGGGCGACACGGCCATAGCGATTGGAGAGGTGCCCGACGCCACCTTCACCAACTGGCGTCGCGCGGTCATCCAACGGACGGGCCGATTCGCCCTGATCGTCGACGAACTGACCCCGACGGTGGACACCGAGAACCTCGAGGTACGGATCGGCTGGGAGGCCAAACGGGGGCGCTGGCAACCGGCGTCGGACGGTGCGCCCAAGCTCGCGCTGGTCGGCGCCGACGACCCCTCGGCGCTGCCCGAAGGCTGGCTGCGGTTTCGCGCGAAAGACGCGGACTATACGACCCATCAGACCGGCGAGCCGGACTTGGACGAGAAGCTCGGCGTGGTGCTGATGCGGGCGCGTGAGATCGGCGCCTGGATCGAGATGCCGTTTGTGCTGGCAGAGGCGGTGGGCGGCGAGGTGGTGGTGGACCTGCTGAACTACCTCGACCGGGGTGTCGTGCGGATCTCGGTGGACGGCGCGGTGCTGGTCGAGGAATACGACCATCACGCGGTGACGGCTACCGAGGCGAGCGTGTCGCTCGGGTCCGTGGAACTCGACGCGGGCACACACCGCCTGCGCGTCGAGACGGTGCGCAAGCACGAGACCAACGACCCGTGCTACATCGCCCTCGGGGGCATGACCATCAAGACGCAGCAAGCCGCCTCGCCGAGGACGCCCGTGGTCTGTGCGTCCGAGCGCATGGACCTGAGGCCCGAAGGCGCGAGCGCCGTGATGGAGTGGGTCGGCCCCGTGCGAAAGGGCGAACCCGAGCACTTCTTCTCGCTGATAGGGATCGAATCCGCGGGCGGCGGGGCGCTTGACTGCGTACAGGCTGCGCCTAATGCGGCCGCACTCCTGCTGCCCGAATGCGCCCTGGCCGTGGCCGGGGTGTATGAAGGGAATGACGCCGAACTCCTCGTGGCATCCACCGACCACCTCTACGCCAAAGGCGCGCGGCGGGTGGCCACGCTCCTGATCGCGGAAGCCCCGTCCAATATCGATTGGGACCTCGCCACGGGGCACATCGAGATCACGGCATCGGAACCCACGCGCCTCGGCCTTGTGCTCGCCGATCCGGAGGGCGTGACGCTCGACGCGGCCCCGTGGCCGGCCTCGGGGGGCGCAAACGAACTGACGTACTTCGAAGTGCCGGCAGGCCGGCACACCATCGAAGGCGCCCTGGTGCCGGCACAGACGCTCGGCCTCTGGGCCGATCTGTTGCGCGAGCACTACGACCGGGCCGTTGAAGTCCGAAGCCAGCAGACCGCGGCCGCAGCGGCGGCCGCGCCAACGGTCCCGCCCTTGACGTCCGTGGCCACCGCCACGTTTCCCCAGCCCATGGTCGACCTGACCCGGGTTCCCTCGGACGCGGGCCCCCTGCTGTGCGCGGCGGAAGGGCAGACCGTCCACGTGCTGAACCTGGCGGGTGAGGAGGTGCGCACGCTGGAAGCGGACGGCTCGATCCGCATGCTGCGCTGGTGGGACGAGCATCGGCTGCTGCTCGCCGGGTGCACCGACGAGCAGGTCATCGCCTTCAACGAGGCCGGCGAGCGCGCCTGGGTCTTCGTGTCCGAGATGAACCCGGCCGTGTTCCGCGCGGCCAAGACCTACTGGTTTAAGTCGGCGCCGGGGCATGAGGGCATTCACGGCCTGTACACGGGCGTGTTTCTCGAGGGCGAGAGCCAGGCCTTCGTGGGCAGCGCGTGCACGCTCGAGATCCTCGACAAAGACGGCCAACTCCTCGAGCGAATGCCGCAGTTCTGGGGCAAGGTCTCGACCATGCTGGTTATTCCCGGCCAGAACGACACGCTCAATCTGCTGACCGCACGGAAGTACAACGGCACGAACACCGTAGGCATCATCAACAACCAAACCCTCAACCCGTCCCCGCGCGGCTTCTACTCCGTCCCATCGGGCCACACCCACATGGGCGGCTGGTCGTCCATGAACCGCCATCATCTCTTCTTCGAGGACTTCGACGGCAACGGCGTCAAGGAGGTGATGAGCGAGATCAACGGCACGTGGAACCGGGTGACGGTGTGGGACGCCAACGGGGCGGCCAAGTACGACGCGAGCTTCGGTCCGGGCAAGCGCATTCCGGCGAAGTTCATGCGCGATATCGACGTGGCCGACCTGACGGGCGACGGGGTCAAGGACATCGTGGTGGCGACCGCGGGCCGGATGCTCGTCGCGCTGACGGGGAAGTGCGAGAAGCTGTGGGCCACGCGCCTGGACGCGACGCCGACCGTGATGAACTGCATCGCGCCGACGGACGGTTCGCCGCCCTGGATTGTGGTCGGCTACGAAGACGGCCGCGTCGAGGCCCGGGACAACCAGGGCGTGCCGCGCTATTCGGGCAATGTGGCAGGCGCCCCGACCACGATCCTTGTCTTGCCTTCCGCTACCGTAGGCTCAACCGTGGTGCTTGGCACGTCCAAGGGCGAAGTGGTTCTTCTGGGCGTTCCGGCATAGTGCGTAGACGTGGGGCGCCCTGGCGCCAGAGCTTCACTTGAGCGGTATCGCGGGCAGCCTCGTGAGGGTCTTGTTTGCCGGGTCGACCATGATGCCGACGGACTCGAGGGCGGTCACGCCCAGGATGGGCTCGACGCCGGGGTTGGCGAAGATGACGCGCCCCGCAGTGACCTCGCCCATGAACTCGATGCGGGCCAGACCGAATGGGTACTCCTTGACCGTGCCATCGGCCAGTTCGTACGCCATCCTGCCCTGCTGCTCGACACCGATAGCGCGGAGCTCGTCCGCCGGTGCCATCGAATCGGTGGCGCCCGTGTCAACCACAAAGAGCGTCTCATATTCCCCCTTCGCGCCCTCGAGGCTGGTGACTTTCGCCGTGACCTTGGTCAGTCCCATCGCTTCGTGTTCTCTCCACTACTTCTGACAACGTAGTCCGTTTACCTTGCCCTCGACGTCTTCTTTCGGCCAAGGGACAGCATACCACATCGAGGCGTTTGGAGCGCGCTTTGATAGTGCAGGCGTCATCTGCTTACACTGGCCGCGCGGCGCAGGGAGGTACGGGCCATGAACCGTCGGGAATTCGTGAAGAGAGGAATGATAGGATGGGCCGCAGCGGGGGCGATGGCCCAGGCAGAGGAGTCTGCGATGGCCGGCGACGGTGGGACGCAGCCGCGACTCACGGGCAGTTTCTTCGACCTGATCCACGTCAACGCCTTTGACGCGGCGTATTGGACCGATATGTGCCGGTTCTGGGGCGAGGACAACTGGCGCGCCCTCATGCGCGACATGCACGGCATCGGCATCGACACGGTCATCTGCGGCTCGACGGCGTTCTGGGGGCGTCCCGTGTTCGCGGGGTATGAGAAGACCGTGGGTCCGGCGCTCAAGTTCGGGTGCGACGACCCCTTGGGCGTGTGCGCGGACGAGGCGGAGCGGCTCGGCATGACGATGTTCTTCGGCGTAGGCGTACGCGGGCGGGTCAGCCAGGTGCGCGACTACACGCGGATGGAACCGCCGTGGCCGGAGGTGTGGTTTCGATGGAACACGGCCCTGGCCGAGGCGCTCGTCGAACGCTTCGGTGAAAGCTCCTGCTTCGGCGGACTGTACGTATCCTACGAGATCGACTTCCACGACCACCAGGTCGACCTCTATGAGAAGCTCGTCAAGGAGTACCTGCGCCCGGCCGTGGGCGACGTGAAGCTCCTGGCGTCGCCCGGCAGCCTCGGCCACCATCGCGACCTCGGACTGTTGCCCAGCCAACTCGAACGCATGGGCATCAACATCCTCGCACCGCAGGACTACGGCGGCCGGCGCTCGGACATCGGAGCGGCGATGGGGCTTGTCCAGGACAACGCGCGCGCCCTCGAGCAGGTCCGCGGCCGCCTCAAGGACGTCGGCGTGACGCTCTGGTGCAACTGCGAGCTCTTTGATTTCGAGCCCCTGCCCGACGGCCGGGCCGCCTGCATCGGCGGGCCCATCGAACGCATCCGCCAGCAGATGGCCCTTCAGGCGCCCCTGGTGGGCAAGCTCATCTGCTACCAATATCAAGGCATCATGAACCGGCGCACGGACCTGGTGAACATCGGCCACCCCTCCGCGGATCGGCTGTACCACGACTACGTGGCCTACCTCAACGAGCAGCCGTCGGAGGAGTCGACGACGTGACGCGAACCGGCATCGCACGCGCGGCCATGCTCTTCGGCCCATGGACGGTGCTCGCCATGGCGGCTCAGGCGGACGCGGCCGAGGTCGGCCGGCCGCAGGACCGCCCAGACCGCCTCATCGCCGTCGAGGGACGACGCGACGCACCGTGGCTCGCCGCCTACTCGACGGATGGCGGGGCCACGTGGCACCCGGCCACGATGTATCTCGGGGCCCATGCCGAGGAATGGCGTGCCACTGACCCGGAGACCTGGAATGCGGGCGTGCTGACGGGGCGGCTTCCGGCGGGCACGACGACGTGCCTCTGGAACTACTTCTTCGACCTCGAGCCGGACGTCGGGCCTGTACGGTTCCGCCTGACCGCCGAACAGTCCGGCGCCGCGATCTTGGAGAAGGACCTCCGCCTTGACGAGGCGCCGCGCGTGGTCGTGGTGGACCACCGCAACGTGCGCGAACTGAGCGGGGGCGCGTTGCCGGGCAAATGGGAGTTGGTGCCGTCAGGAGTCAAGGAGGGAAGTGCGGCGTCCATCACGCAGCGCATCGTCCGCGAGAAGATACCCAGCGGCAAGTACTACTCGTACAACATCGCGAACGCCGATCCGACGCCGCTGACGCTCCATGCGGGACTGAAGGGCTGGCATCGGATCTACGTGGGCATGGAGCCGTACTCGACCGTCCGCTTGTGGCTGTCGGGAGACGACGTGCGCTACGACGCGCCGAACTACTACGCCGACGACACCGGCAAGGGGGGCGCGTCGACACGGCGATTCTGCCAGGAGTTCTTCATTGCCAGCGCGGACCTGAGCGGCCAGGACGTCTGCATTGCGCCCGGCGGCTCGCGTTTCTGGCGCGACGTGTCGGTGAGATACCTGCGGCTCGTGCCCATGACTCGGGACGAAGTGGCCCGTTTCCAAGAGGTCCGGGCACGGGCGCGGTCCGAGGGCCGCCCCTTTGCGGGCTACCTCGAGCCCTGCACGCCCGCCCACTATGAACCGCAGGGCAGCATGTCGCTGCGCGGCCACATCCGCAACGAGATGCGGCTGAATCGCGCGCGCGGCTCGACCGACGTGTATATGCACGTCATCCGCATCGGGTCGAAGGCTTGGTACCACAGCGATGTCGTCGAGCAGGGAACCATGTCGGACTGGATGGAGCAGGGGGACGCCATGGCCATAGGCGTCGAAGAGGCCCACGCCCACGGGCTGCGCTTCTTCGCGGACGCCGGCATGAACGCCACGTACTACGGCTCGGACAAGGACATGACGGCCCGATTCGCCCGCGACCACCCCGAGTACCTCGTCGATTCCTACAAAATGTGTTTCGACTACCGCCATGGCCCGGTTCAGGATTACGTGACGTCCGTCCTGCGCGAGCTGATGACGAAATACGACGTGGACGGGGTGCATCTGGATTTCGGCCGATGGGGCCACCGCGCGGCCTATGACCAAGCGTCGCTGCGGGCCGTCCTCGAGCGCGTGCACGCGGACCGGCGCGCCGCCGAGACCAAGTGGGGACACCCCATCCTCATCTCCGCGCGCGTCGACCACGATGACCCGCCCGCGAAAGGGGCGGATGAACCCGTGTTCCTGGGCGCGCTGAAGGCGTGGGCCCGCGCGGGCCACGTGGACCGCGTCATGGTGAACGTGCACAAGAAGCTGGCCCCGACGACCCCGCTGCGGCATTACGTACAGGCCCTCGAGGGCACGACAACCGAACTCTGGGGCGACCTGTACTGGGGCACATGGCCCCAGCCGGACGGCGGCCCGATGAAGGACCTTGCCATCGCCCGGGGCTGGGTCGCCCAAGGACTGACCGGAGGCTTTTTCTATTACATGCGGGCGCGCCCCATCGAATGGGAGCGCATCAATTGGCAACTGAGACTCGTGGACGTGCCGGACGTGTTCGTGGACCCGCACCACCGGTTCGAGTAGCGTCGTTTAGGGGTCCGAGGCAAGTCGCAATATCAGGAGGCAAACGCAAGATGGGTGAGCCGGCCATTGATTTCCGTGCGTTCTACCGCTACGACGACTTGTGCGCCCACATACGCGCCCTGGCGGCCTGGAAACCGGACCTGGCCGCGGTGCACGTCATCGGGCAGAGCCCCGAGGGCCGCGACGTCCTACTGCTCGAGATCACGAACCGGCGCACCGGCCCCGCCCAAGAGAAGCCCTCGTTCCTGGTTCACGGCAACCTCCACGCCAGCGAGCTCTCGGGTTCGGCCTGCGCCCTGTACCTCAGCCATTATCTGCTCGCCCACGTCGAGACCGACCGTGAAGTAGCCGGTCTCTTGGACCGCATCACGTTCCACATCCTACCGCGCGTGTCAACCGACGGGGCCGAGGGGGTCCTCGTCCAACAGCACTACGTACGCAGCCGCGAGTCGGTCGAGACGCGCAAGAACTGCATTGGACCCGAAGACATCAACGGCGACGGCCACATCCACCAAATGCGGGTGCCCGATGCGAACGGGGCGTGGTTCGCACCCGACGATGAGCCGCGCTTGTGCGTGCCGCGGCTACCGGGCGACGCGGGCGGCCGCCGCTACCGCCTCACCACCGAGGGCCTGATCCACGACTGGGACGGCGGCCCCTGGGAGGACCCGGCCGCGACGGGCTTCGACTTCAACCGCAACTGGCCTTTTGGTTGGCGCGCCCGCCACGAACAGGGCGGCGCGGGCGCGTACCCGTTCAGCGAACCCGAGGTGCGGGCCGTGGCCGATTTCGTGTTCGCGCATCCCAACACCTTCGGCATGTTCGGCCTGCACAACGGCACGAACGCCATCCTCCGCCCCCCGACCTCGACCGACGACAGCGACCTGAACGCAGCGGATGCCCTCGCCTACCGCCGGTTGGCCGCGTTGGGCGCCGAGATCACCGGCTTCCCGCCCAAGGCCATCCACGAGTACCGCAACGTCCTGGCCCATCCCATCCGGCTCTACGGCACGTTCACGGAATGGGGTTACCGGCATTGCGGCCTCTTCGCCCTCGAGATCGAACTCGGCAACCTCTACAACGGCATCGGCTACGACACCGAGCGCATCTTCACACTCACGCCCGAGCAGGAGCGGCAACGCGAGCGGGACGTACTCGCCTGGCACGACGCCCACCCCGAGGCCGGCGTGTTCGCCGAATGGCGGCCCTTCGACCATCCGCAGCTCGGGCCGGTCGAGATCGGTGGGGTCTTGCCCGAGGGGCTGTACAACGTCGTGCCCGAGCAGCGGCTCGATGTGTGGGAGAAAACGCGGCGCTTCATCTTCGCGCTCGCCCGGCGCGGACCCCGCCTCGAGATCGACCGCGTGGCCGTCGAGCCCTTCGGCGACCGCTTGTACCGCGTGTCGTGCCGCGTGGCCAACGAAGGCCACTGGCCCACCCACGTCACGGCGCTCGGCGCCGGCCTGACGCACATCGACGGCGTCCGCGTCGAGGTCGAACGCTCCGGCGACGTCGCGTTCGTGGCCGGCCGCAACCGCTCCGAGCTCGGCCACCTGCAACCGGCCGAGTGCCGCGATATCGAGTGGGTGCTTCGCGCCTCGGACGACAAGGACGCCGTCACCATCATCGCCCACGCGCCGCGTGCAGGGAGATGCCAGGTGAGGTGTCCTCTGTGTGCGGATCAGAACCACTAGGAAGAACGAAAGGGGAGGAACCCAATGACTGACCTGACCGACCTGACGGCTCTGTCTGTTACTTTCAGCGCCCTCATGCTGTGCGCTGGCGTATCGGCTGGGGCCCAAGCCGCCTCGGCGATTGACACCCGCTTCGTCGACCATGGCGTGGCCGCGGCCGTGTCCGAGAGCCGGGGGGCCATTGCCACGGCGGACGCGCAGGGTACCCCCCTGATCCTGGCCGTGCCTATGGACACCTTCAACGGCGTGATGCGAACCTCGCTGATTGTCATCGACGCGCGGACCGGCCAGACCGACCAATACGGCTATCCCGAGAAAGGCGCGCCGTCGGCCCCCAACTACTGCCTGATGGTGTCGACCCGCGGGATGTTCTACGCCATGTTCGGGGACGTCTTCGTCGAATTCGATATCAACCAGCGGAAATGGACCTTCGGCGAGAACGCGGGCCTGGGCACGGCCATGTCGCTCGCGGAGGGCCCGGACGGGACCATCTACGCGGCCACCCACCCCGAGTCGCAGTTGCTGGCCTTCGACCCGGACGCCCGCAAGCTCGCCCACCTGGGCCGGCTCGACCCGGCCGAGCAGTATCCCTCCCGGCTCGCCGTGGATGCGGACGGCTGGGTCTACGCCGGCATCGGCACGGCCCGCGCGAACGTCGTCGCCTTCAACGTCGCCACAAAGGAGCGGCGGCAGTTGATCGATGAGGCCGACCGCGCGACGGGCATGGGCGAGGTCCACCTCGGGCAAGACGGACAGATCTACGGCCGCCTGCCGGGCAAGGCATGGCTGCGGCTGCATG
>Ga0114930_10005233_pt1 | contig 10724 bp, 6 predicted proteins | sample AnhtaG_FD_87300 | JGI IMG/M metagenome (GOLD analysis project Ga0114930, IMG submission 87300) | Deep subsurface microbial communities from Anholt, Denmark to uncover new lineages of life (NeLLi) - Anholt_01485 metaG | ecosystem: Environmental > Aquatic > Marine > Oceanic > Sediment | place... | reverse complement strand
TAGTCGTACTTTTAGGAATGGGAGTTGCCGCAGCTCAGGAAAGACCCCAGGTGCCCAACACCGAGACGGGACTATTATCCGAGGTGTTGCCCGAGCCGTTTGCCGAGTTCGTTGAGCGGTTCGGGACTGACCGGCCGGTCGCAGACGTCCCTCTGGAGTCCCTTGAGAACGTGTTGTACGGCCCGGAACCGGATGCGTCGGCCGTAATCAAGGTGCTACAACCGAAAGCCTACTTTGTGGCCTCAGGGCCGCTAACCGTCAAGGAATTCCATCCTGACGAGGATGGAATAGCGGGCATCGTGCGTGATAAGCGCGGTACTCTCATTGCACCGGTACCCGATCCACGGTTCTTCATGGCGATGCGTCGAGCATGGGAGCGGTCCACGGTTGGCGAATCAGCGGGCGAATCATTAACCGAAGTCGAGCAGATCCCGCACCGCGAGGCGCCAACCGGCGAACAGTCACCCGGGACGGTGTCCTTGCTCGCGGGGACGGATGTCTTCCTGGCGGATGACGTGATTGTCCAAGTGGGCGAGGAGGTGTACGTCGGGGACGTAGTCCAGTGCGGGGTCGTTCTCAACGCTGGCGAGACCTCCACGATCGTGGAAAGCCCCACGGGGGACAAAAGCGTAGTGGGGCCGGGCGAGGCAGTCTGGGTTCTAGGCTGCCAGCCATCCTGTTGTGTGTGGTGCGGCTCCGGATATTACGCTTGCTGTGGCACGTACCAGGGATGCGCCAAGTGTGGGTGTTTTGGATCTGGTGGTGGTGACCCGCAACCTGTATGGGGTTGCGACGCTGGAGGAGCGGGGAGCACCGGTTGCTGCACCTCGACCTCGCAGTAGGGATCGCACGTTCTCGGCGACTATCCCGTGATCCGGTCGGTCTGCCTGTGTAAACTCAGGTAACGGAGCACAAGTACGAGACCAAGAAAACGGGATTGACGCTCGAGAGATTGAGGACTTCCGGCGCCGCGTCGGTTGCGCAAGTCGTATCCTGCCCAGGGTCAGAGCATTCTTAGCTGAGGAGAGCAGTGCGTTACCCGCCCCCGGTGGTCCCCCTTGGGTGGGCGCTTTCCTATCGACGCTAGCGGTTACCGAAACACGCCAGGCCTTCGTCCAACCGCCGCAACGCAGTGGCGACACTGTATCGGCATTCGATGGTGCTTTGGAGTTCGTCGGCCGCGCCCGGGCTGAGCCGGGCATGCCCGTCGATCAGGGCCCGCAGGCGTTCATAGAGATCAGCGTCACACGGATACAAGCATGCGCGATGCAGCCTGGGCGGGATCAACTCGGGATACACCAGCCGGTTCGGGAGGAGCGGCTGACAGCCGGCCAGGATGGCTTCAACAACCGCAATCCCGAAGTTCTCCTGGATCGCCGTACTGACCACGACGTCGCATCGTGAAAGCATGGACAGGTAGTCCGCCCGATCAGGCAGAAACCCGGCGTGAACGATATGAGCCCGCAGGCGGTTGCGCATATTTGCGAACACCAACGGAGCCGTTCTGAATTGCTCGCCGACCAGTACCAGATGAAAGGGGTAACCTTCCTCATCCAGGCGCATCAAGGCACTGAAGAAAGGCTCGGGGTTCTTGTCATATTCCCAGCGGTGGCACCAGAGGATAGTCATCGGCTGGTTCGGGGGCCCTGCCTCGCGGCGGGTGCGGCCAGCGGCAACCGGCGGCGGCAGAACGTCCGCCTTACCACGGATTTCCTGGAGAACTTCTCTCGGTACGTAGTCAGGCATCTTGTCCAGCAACTCCTCGGCGGCCTCCAGAAAACTCTCCAGATGAAACCGAGAGTTGAACCAGACGGCATCCGCCGCAAGGCATGACGTGAGGTTCGTCATCCCGTATTGATAATCGCGCTCCTGCTCGTCGGGGATCGGATAGGTCAACTGGTTCTCATGGAAATAGCAGATAATCGGTATGTTGCGATAATCCGCCGGCAACAGCGCCCGCAGGTCCGCGATGCTCAGCATGTCGTTGGCAAGGATCACGTCGGCCGGGCCACGATCGTTCTTCCGTAGCCAGTCGTTGGCGTCTTTGGCGAACCAGATGGCCGCTCCACGCATCCGCCACTTCCACTTCCTCGCCGGCATAGTTACCAACGTGATCCGATGTCGACTATGCAGCTTTACGACGTCGACGAAGGCTGCATGAGAGCCGCCATAGTATGGTTCCAGTACCGCGACGCGCAGAGTTTTGCTCATGAGGCGGTTTCCGAAGCCCGGGGGATGCTATCCGCGTCTGCTCGCCATACTACCCGTGCGGAGCCAAGAAGGCCTATCCTCGCACCGTTTTCGAGACCCGCCCCACCGGTCGGCGCCGCGCATCCCGAATAATCGGCCCCACTACGATGGCCGCCAGGATCAGATTCCTACCCCCCCGCGTCAACTCGTAGAGATCACGTTGCTTCGGCAGAATAAGCCCTGCCAGCCTTAGCTGATTAACGTGATGATATAGCGGCCCCGCCTTCATCTTCGTCACCTGCTGCAACGCTCGGTAGGTGGCTGGGCCTTCCAATAGTTTGGCCATGATCTGAGCCCGTTGCACGTGCCCGAATGCCGCCAGCGCCCGGCACACCCGCGGCATGGCACGGGCCAGACGCTTCGCACCCCCCCTACCATCAGACGGTCTCAGCGACAGAGGCACCTCAACCCTGTGTGTCGCCTGATCCCACTCCCCCCCCACGCGTTCTCCGACAACCAGAAACGCGCCGCACCCATCGGCGTGTTTCAATTGCGGGAACGGCCGTGTCCCAGAACGCTTCTCAGCGCCTCCGGCTGGGCGCCGCCCCCCCGTCATCGTGCTTCCTCGCTGCCGCCCCCCTACCGCCCTACTGGACCCTCTCGCCCTACGGACGCCCTTGCGCCCGTCCCCCCTATCGGTCTTCGCCCGAGTTTGGCGACCACCTCTCCTTGTACTCTTCTTTGCCATTGTGACTCTCCTATCTCCAATCTGTAGCACAATCCCTTGGGGCCCTACTCATCACCGCTGACCTTTCCCCCTCCCCCCGAAAAGCCCTCAGCGGCCCTCTGCCATCTTTCTATGATATAACGTGATAACGTTATAACAGTATAATATATCACAATAGCGCACATAGTCAAGACTATTCTGCATATTCCAAACACCTAAATATCCGAAGCCCGGCCAATCGACGAGGACATTTTACGTCGAATTCGGCTGTGTGGCGCCGGAAAGGACGGTTACAGGCCCATGACCTCAATTACGCGGACCTGCATTTCGCTGAGCTGGGCGTCTTGCCTGAAGGTAGGATCCGATGGATCGAGTTGGATCTGGGCAACGGTTGGGAATCAGGTCAACAAGCCGCGCGAGCGGTTCGGCATCTCCCGAGTGGCGCTGATGGGGGATCGTGGGATCCTGCCCCAAATGCTGATCGAGAAGCTGAAGGCATATGCCCTATTGAGGTGGATAGCCAGGGACAGCCGTTCGGGTGCCCGAAAGCGCCGGTTGTTGTATCCGTACCTGGGTCAATTGCAACGCCTGACCCCTACCCGAGGACAACGGAGTGGGCATTATCCTCAGGATTCGGGCACCCGGTCTGCGGTTCGCTTCGGGAAGGACATTCAGCTAGAATCCCAGTCACAAGGATAGCGTCTTTCCCGGAGCGACGGTGTTCGCCGGACCGCATCCTGGTTGTCGCGAAGGTTGCCAATGGCAATGAGCACGCCGAAGATCTTCATCAGCTACAGTCACGACTCCTCCCAACATCAGGCGCGCGTCCTGGCACTATCCAATCGTCTCCGCACCGACGGTTTCGACTGCAAGATCGATCAGTATGAGGTCTCTCCGAACGAAGGCTGGCCGCGATGGATGTCGCGCCAAATCAGGGAAGCCGACTTTGTCCTCGTTGTCTGCACGGAAACTTATCTCCGGCGGTTCAACGGCGATGAGGCACCCGGTGTCGGTCAGGGCGTTAGATGGGAGAGCATGCTGACGATACAAGACATCTATGACACTGACTCTCTAAACATGAAGTTCGTACCCGTCGTCTTTGCGAGTGCAGACGTAGCGTTCATTCCTAAGGAACTGCGCGGTGCCACGCGCGTTCATCTCGATGGTGATAACGGTTACGAACAGCTACTTCGACGCCTGCTGAACGTGCCGCCCGCCGAACGGCCGCCGCTAGGCGGGCGCCCGCCCGTGGCACCGCGTCAACGGCAGCCCGCGTTCTTCAGCTCGCAGCCCGCGGTCGAGATTGCACTTGCCAAGCTGCCGTCGACGGGTTCGGACCTGTTCGGGCGCGACGAGCAGCTCGTGGCGCTCGATGAGGCGTGGGAGGACGGAAAGACGAACGTCGTCACGCTGGTGGCGTTCGGCGGTGTGGGCAAGACCGCGCTGGTCAACGTGTGGCTGGGGCGGATGCGGGAGGACGGGTTCCGCGGGGCGCGGCGGGTGTACGGCTGGTCGTTCTACAGCCAGGGGACTTCCGAGGACCGGCAGGCGTCGGGTGACGAGTTCCTGTCGGCGGCGCTCAAGTGGTTCGGCGAAGAGGAAGTTCCCAAGTCGGCGTGGGAACGGGGTGAGCGACTGGCCCAGCTCTGCCGCGATAACCGCACGCTGCTGGTCCTCGACGGGCTCGAGCCGCTGCAACACCCACCCGGCGAGCAGACAGGCAAACTGCGCGACCCCGGCGTGCAGAGCCTTCTGCGCGAGCTGGCCGTCGACAACCCGGGGCTGTGCGTGGTCTCTACCCGCATCGCCGTGGATGACCTGAAAGAGTTCGAGGGCACGTCCCTCCGGCGAATGGACCTCGAAGACCTTTCGTCCCAGGCGGGCGGGCAGCTCCTTGCCAAACTGGGAGTCGAGGGACCGGACGAAGAGCTCGAGCAGGCGGCCGCGGACTTCGGAGGCCATGCGTTGGCCTTGACGCTGCTCGGAACATACTTGGCCGTCGTTCACGAGGGCGACGTGCGCAAACGAAGCGAGGTTCCCCCGCTGATCGTCGCGGCAAAAGACGGCGGCCACGCCCGGCGGGTTATGGCGTGTTACGAGCGGTGGTTTGGCGGTAAGCCGGAGCTGTGCGTCCTGCGCATGCTGGGGCTTTTCGACCGCCCGGCCGAGGGCGGAGCTATCGAGGTCCTGCGGGCCGACCCGCCGATCGAGCACCTTACCGATACGCTCACCGGAATCTCCGATGCCGACTGGAAGTTCGCACTGAAGGACCTGCGGGACGTCCGGCTGCTCACGGAGCCGGACGCGGGCGCGCCCGACACGTTGGACTGCCACCCGCACGTACGCGAGCACTTCGGAGCGCAACTCAAGGAAGAACACGAACGCGCCTGGCACCAGGGGCACGACCGGCTGTTCGAGTACTTCAAGGGCCCCGGATGCCCCAAGGAGCTTCCCGACACGATTCAGGAGATGGGCCCGCTCTTCGCCGCGGTCCTCCACGGCTGCCGGGCCGGAAGGCACCAGGAGGCGCTGGGCGACGTGTACCGCCGCCGGATTCGGCGCCGCGATGAGGTCTACAGTGTTCACAAACTCGGCGCGTTCGGGGCGGACCTTTCCTCGCTTTCCGGTTTCTTCGAGCACCCGTGGCTACGACTGGCGAGTGGGATCACCGACGATTATAAGGGTTACGTGCTGAATTCGGCGGGTTTCGGCCTCCGGGCCTTGGGACGGCTACGCGAGGCCGGGGAACCAATGCGGGCGGCGTTAGAGCGGGACGTTGCGGCGGAGCGATGGAACAGTGCGGCGATCGACGCCGGGAACCTCAGCGAACTGCTCCTGACCCTTGGGGAGATCGCTGAGGCGCTGAAAAATGCACGATACGGGGTGGAACTGGCCGTCCGAAGCGGTGGAGCCGCTGAACGGCGCGACAACCGCTGCGTCTTGGCGAATGCGTTGCTGCATGCAGGAAGTCCGCTGGAAGCTGAGAGTGAGTTTCGCAGAGCCGAGGAAACACAAAACGAGCGAAGCCAACATCCTCTGATCCTCTATTCGCTCGGCGGGTTTCTTTACTGCGATCTGCTCCTCGACCTTGACAAACACGCCGAGGTGGCCGAGCGCGCTGGTCGAACGTTGCCCTGGGTTGTCGAGGAGAACTGGCTGCTCGACATCGCCCTGGACCACATCTCGCTGGGTCGAGCGGCGCTCATGTGCGCCCTACAAGAAGGCGTGTCCGAGTTCACCGAGGCCGCAGCCCACCTACGTCAGGCCGTGGACGGACTGCGTCAGGCTGGGCAACAGGATGATCTCCCGCGCGGGTTGCTGGCCCGGGCGGAGCTGTATCGCGTGACCGAGGACTTCCCCAACGCCCAGCGCGATCTTGACGAGGCGATGAAGATCGCCACGCGGAGCGGCATGCGCATGCACGAGGCGGACGCGCATCTCAAGTACGCGCGGCTGCACCTGGCGATGGGGGACAAGGACAAGGCCCGGGCGTCGCTCGCGGCCGGGAAGGCGATCGTCGAAGACACCGGCTACCACCGCCGCGACGGGGCGGTCAAGGAGCTCGGTGAGCAGCTCGGGTAGGAACCTCCCCCGCCCCCTCCTTGGCAAGGAGGGGATAAGGCGCGCCTCGTGCCACTGGCGGCTTGCCCTCTTTCGAATGACCGGCGCGACCGTACGTTATCTTCCGCCCTACTCCCCGGATTTCAATCCGATCAAGCCGTTGTGGTCCAAGGTCAAACAGCACCTTCGCTCCAGGGCAGCTCGAACTCATGATGGTCTCGTGCAAGCCGTGGGCAGCGAGCTGCGTTCAGTAAGTCCGGACGATTGCCGAGGCTTCTTCGAAGGGTACGGCTATACCGCCACACAAAAACGCCGATTCCACCTCGAAACCTGACCGGCAAGTGACAAACATGAGCTAGCCTGTGGCTCGCACCCTGGGTATACTACGCACGTCCCACGTGTGGCCCTGGATGGGCGAGCTAAGGTGCGGTCATGTCGCCCATTGGGGCGGCGGAGAGTAACGTTGCGGGAAGGTCCCAGGTTTGACCACCCGGGGGCGGCTTTGGTCGCTCCGGGCGCGTCGCAACCACCGGCGTTTTAAGCGTCCGACGGTTATGCTGCGTCAAGGTCCGTTGAGTGACCGACGTGCCCGCGTAACCTTAGCTAATAATAGTGGAAGGCTTCGCCATGCGGTTCGAGAAAGCGTACATTCCATATGGTGGCTACTGGTGCACGCCGTTTTGCAGGTGGCAGGGAAGCCTTGCCCATCTGCACGCCCTGAAGTTCGGGGCTGAGGTAGCGGTCAAAGCCTTGCGTGAACGGAAGATACCGGCTGAGGTCTTCGATGGGCTTTATCTCGGTTGGACCGTTCCCCAGCAATCCAGCTTTTACGGTGCGCCATGGGTTGCCGGGCTGGTCGGGGCACCGGGCATCACCGGGCCGATGATCGGCCAGGCTTGCGCCACCTCGGGTAACGTCATAACCTCTGCGGCCATGGAAGTCGAGCTGGGGATCAACTCTGCTGTCCTTGCCCTTCTGTGCGACCGTACCAGCAACTCGCCCCACATCTATTATCCGAATCCCTTGGGCGTCGGCGGCGTCGGCGATAATGAGGATTGGGTCTGGGATAACTTCGGTCACGATCCCTACGCGAGAATCTCTATGGTCCAAACCGCAGAGAACGTAGCGAAGAAAGCCGGCATCGAAAGGGCGGCTCAAGACGATGTCGCCTTGATGCGCTACCAACAGTATCAAGATGCCCTAAAGGATGATTCCGCCTTCCTCAAGCGCTACATGGTAGTGCCCCTCGAGGTGAAGGATCCTTCGGGGCGCAAGGTCATCAACACAGTCACCGGCGACGAAGGGGTCTTTCCCACAACAGCCGAGGGACTGGCCAAGCTTAGACCGGTTGTGGAAGGTGGAACTGTCACCTTTGGAAGTCAAACCTACCCGGCCGATGGGAATGTTGGAGTTGTCTTAACGACCAAAGAGAAGGCAGAAGAGTTGAGCAGGGATCCCAAGGTTAAGGTACGCGTGATATCTTTCGGCCAGGGACGCTCCGAAAAAGGTTTCATGCCTATGGCCAATGTGCCGGCGTCACGGCAGGCCCTCAAGAGAGCGGGTATAACCATAAAGGACATCAAGGCGGTCAAGACCCACAACCCCTTCGCAGTGAACGACATTTACTTCGCGAAGGAGATGGGGATCGAAGTCTCTGCCATGAACCATTATGGCAGTTCCCTGGTCTGGGGGCACCCACAGGCACCGACTGGCGCCCGACTTATCATCGAGCTTATCGAAGAGCTCATGCTAGCCGGAGGCGGATACGGACTGTTCACCGGATGCGCGGCCGGAGACACAGCTTTTGCAGTGATTGTGAAGGTCAACTAGAGACTGGGAGGAAGGAGAACTACATGCTTCCCGGAGAAAAAAGGTATCCCCACATCTTTTCGCCAGGGAAACTCGGCAAGCTCGAGGCGAAAAACCGCATCAAGTACGCCTCCACGGAGACGAACTTCAACTATCGCGACGGATACGTAGCCGACAAAGAGGTGGCCTATATGCAAGCTCAGGCCCGTGGTGGCGCCGGCATCGTCACTACCCAGGGCGCCTATACGGACCCCAAGGGAGAGGGCAAGGGCTATGTCGGCATGATGGCCATCTGGGACGACAAGTTCATACCGGGCCTCAAGCGGATTGCCGACGTGATCCGCAGGTATGATGCCCTGTCGGTCCTGCAGCTCATGCACTGCGGCAGGGTCGGGGGAATTCATTTAGACTACACGGTCGGTCCTTCAGTGGTGCAACAGCGGCTCCCCAGGTTCAGGCCTCCCAGGGAGATGATGCGGGAAGATATAGAACTCTGCATCGAAGAGCACATACAAGGAGCCAGACGCTGTGTCGAGGCCGGGTTTGACGCCGTTGAAATCTCCGGCATTGTGGGTTACTTACTCTCCAATTTCATCTCGTCCTACACCAACAAGCGCACAGACGAGTTTGGCGGCGACGTGAAAGGACGGGCGGAATTCCCCAGGAGAATCGTCGAGGGGATCCGTAAAGAAGTGGGCCCGGACTATCCTATCATCATCCGCTTATGTGGAGAGGAGCTCCTGGACGACCGGGGTGGTAATAGCCCCGAGGAAAGTCTCGAAATCAACCGCATCATCTGCAACGCGGGTGTAGATATGCTCTCCGTGACCGTGGGATGGCAGGAGTCTGCGGAATCGGTGATCTCCAGGGATATCCCCCAGGGCCACTGGCTGCATGTGGCCCGGCGCTTCAAGGAAAACCTGAAGATGCCACTATGCATGGCCTATCGGCTCTTCGAACCCAAGTACCCGGAGGCGGCCCTGACCGAGGGCGTTATGGATTTCTGGGAGAGCTGCCGGGCAATGATCGCCGACCCTATGCTGCCTAAGAAGATCCTGGAGGGCCGCGAAGAGGATATTATCCCCTGTATCGCCTGCAACATCTGTCTAGCCAGACTTTTCAGGGACGCAGAGCTTACCTGTTGTGTCAGACCCACTCTAGGTCATGAGAGCGAGGCCGATTGGGGGTTCTACGGATTCAAGCCCTCCCCGGACAAGGAAAAGATCATGATTGTCGGTGCCGGTCTTGCAGGGCTGCAGGCCGGTGCGGTCGCCGCGGAAATGGGCCATGAGGTCACCATATACGAGAAGAATAACAATGTGGGCGGTCAGGCCGCAACTGCAGCCAACGGCCCCTGGGGCGACGCAGAGTTCATGCGGTTGGTCAATCATCTGAAGACACGTTGCGAGAAAAACGGCGCCAAGATTGCTACCGGAACGGCCGTCACTCCGGAACTGATCGATAGGGAGGCACCTGACAAAGTGATTCTCGCGACGGGTGCCGGGCCCGACCGCGCAGCCTTCCCCGGCGGCGATGGCAAGAACGTGGTCAGTTGTCTCGACGTGTTGGATGGCGCAGTGAAGCCCGGAAAGCGGGTCGTCGTCGTGGGATGGAAAGGTGTTGCCATCTCCACAGCTCTATTCCTCGTGGACAAGGGTGAGTATACTGTCTCCATCGTCGGACCGACCAAGAAGTTCGGCCTGGACGTCAATCCCTCTTACATCTGGCGGTACATGAAGAAACTCAAAGAGGGGGGAGTAAGGCAGTATACCAAACACAAGATCAAGGCGCTTCGGCCGGAGGGCGTCCTCACCGAGGATGAGGAGGGCAAGGAAGTGACGATCTCCTGCGACACCATAGTCCTGGCCAACATGGCCCCCGACAAACGGCTTGAATATGACAAGGGTGATGTATACACCATCGGCGACGCCATTGTGACCCGAAGGGCCAATGCTGCCATTCACGATGGCTACAGACTGGCCATGACCTTCTGAACAAGGACCCACTATATGTTTCCAGTTATTAACGCGTTCAAGTGCGACGGTTGTGGCGCGTGCGTTGTTCGTTGCCCGGCCCAGATCATGGGCCTGATCAATGGAAAGGCCGCTTATCTGCAAACGATGTGCGAGGAGTGCGGTATTTGCGCCGAGGTCTGTCCTATAGATGCAATTAACTTCGAGCTGCCGCAGTTTTACGGGCCTTCGGAAGTGCACGAGGCATACTGTTTCAAGCGTTAGCCTGCTGAGCCGCGTGCTTTAGCCTGCACGGACTTCCGGACTCTACTTCTGGGAGACGAATATAAACGCCAAGTGTTCCATCTTCTCCGACTATGGAGATGGACACAGCGTGTTAAGAAAGGAATGACAATGGACGTACCGATTGAGAAGCGCTTCAAGGTCCTTTGTGAGATTGTTCGGGCCCAGCACTTTGCCTGGCG
>Ga0114930_10005230_pt1 | contig 10726 bp, 10 predicted proteins | sample AnhtaG_FD_87300 | JGI IMG/M metagenome (GOLD analysis project Ga0114930, IMG submission 87300) | Deep subsurface microbial communities from Anholt, Denmark to uncover new lineages of life (NeLLi) - Anholt_01485 metaG | ecosystem: Environmental > Aquatic > Marine > Oceanic > Sediment | place... | reverse complement strand
AGTGCTTCATTCCTGTGGCACTTCTCCAATATCTGGCGCTATGGTCAATGTTTGGTGTATGAACCTAATATCGCAATTAGAACTCTGGAAACGGCCTGGTTTCTATTTATTTTCGCCTTTGGTGTCGGTAAATATATAAGCGATTTGAAAAGGGCGAAGAAATAGAAATGTCAGCCAAAATGGAGCGTGGTATTCCTAAGCAGAAAAGAATATTGAGTATGTCCGGAAACAACAAGGGTTTAGCATGTCCGCTCAGGCCAATTATTTGTCAGGAAGGCTACTGTTGTGAATGCCAAATATATTCTGACTGGCGGATGAAGGGTAGTAGTCTGAATAGGAAAGCTAGCAAGGTATAGCACAATGAATAATGACAGCAATCATTTAGGCAAAATGATCAAGCAGCGAAGGGTTATGATACCGCTGACACTAGGTAAATTAGCTGCGGCTACGGGTGTGTCGCCATCTCACTTAGGTCGCATACTACCACCCAATGTTAGACATAAGACTAGGAGACTGGGGAAGCAGCTAAACAGTAGAAGACGGGAGCAAGAATGACTAAGGTGCAGCCAGGAGTGGTTATGAAACTGAAAACAAGGGTTTTTGAGTTAAACAACCGGAAGTATAGGAACTTAACTGAGTTAGCCCGAGCTATGGGAATATCGGTAGGCCATATTTACCATGTGAGGAAAGGAGAACGCCCGATCAACGAGAAATTCATCACAGGGGCAATAAAAGCCTTCCCCGGACATAAGCTCGAAGAACTTTTTTATATTGCCCCAGCTGGGAGTCAGAATGACCAACAATGAATTAGGCAAAATAATCAAGCAGCGAAGGGTTATGATACCGCTGACACTAGGTAAATTAGCTGCGGCTACGGGTGTGTCGGCATCACACATAGGTCGCATAGAGAGAGGAGAGCGCTTTCCCTCAGCCCGTATTCTGCGTAAAATCGCCAAGCCTTTGGGATTCAGTGAAGGTGAGTTATTTACCTTTGCCGAGTACCTGTCTCCTAAATCTTCCAGTGTTGATAGAGAAGTACAGCCTATAAAGCTGGACTCCTATGTAGCTAGTGCTCTATCACAAGAACCCGTCGAGGTGCAACGTGCTATGCTGGCTATCCTGTCTGCGTTGAAAGGTATCGCCAAAGGTATTGCCTCAGAAAGCTCCAAAAATAGCACATGATGATGAGAAGAGCAAAAAAGAGAACCAAAATGCCTGATTGCGAATTACTAGCCACATGCCCATTTTTCAACGATAGAATGCAGGATATGTCTGAAATGGCGGAGACATATAGGGAACAGTACTGCAAGGGAGACTACGCCTGGTGTGGGAGATACATGACTTTTAAGGCGTTGGAGAGAGTTAAAGAGAACAAGCTCATCCGGCGTGGGCAAAGCACCGTCCAATCCAAACTTAATTGAGAAGAGGCGAAATACGACTAGAACCGTTACCGACTTTTTTAAGCTTGATAATGCCGTCACTAGTTATCAGAGAACACCAGAAAATGTTACTGGCCAACTTAGGGAAAAAGCGGCCGAACTAAGCATGTTCATGCTGCTTCCTCTTCGCTATCCCAATATGGAAGTGCGCCCCCAGATATCAATTAGCACTTATCTAGCTAATTTTGGCCATAAGGTCACCTGGGTAATATCATCAGAAAAGACTGGGAGAGAAAAGACTAGAAACACCCAGCAATTTTCCTTCAATAACGTACATATATATGTTATTCCATATAGACAACACCTTAACCAATCAAATGTTTTCGCGAAAATCTTTAACAAGACGATAGATGCCTTTAAAAGAATACGCTCTATCCCCAGGATCTTTAGAGAGAGGCAGTATAATCTGATTTTTGTTAGAGACGACGTATTTGATGGATTAATAGCTGCCTATCTGAAACGAAAATATAACATACCCTTTGTTTTTGCACTTTCCAATCCACTAGAACAAGCATGGGAAATTTATAAGATTGAGTCCAGAAAGCCCAAATTTTTATACTGGGCAATCGCTAAGTTCAACACGTTAATAGCAGTATACGTTATGAAGAAAGCCGACCTTATCTTGCCGGCAACAAGACAGTTCGAAGAGGAATTAACTAGAAAGGGAATCCCAAAATCGAAATTAATGCCTTACCCGGACGCTGATATGTGCTTCCAAAGTTATAGCAATGCGCATCAAACTAAGGTCCACAAAGGAAAAAAGTCATTAACTATCGCTTCCCTCTTTTTTCACAGCACATCAGGGAACTAATTAGAGGTCAAAATTATTTAAAAAGTTTATAAACTATTGACATTTGCCATTTGGATAATTATTATATTATAATGTACGCATGCGAACACCACATGCGCCTATAGGGACATACTGCTCAAGTTAATTTAGCGGGCGATCTGAAAAGAGAGCAAAGGGGGACGGCTGAAAGAGGTTAATCAGGATGAGGGAGAATTGGTTCTGCCCACTTGAGAAATGCGAACACTATAGTACGGCCACCAAATATCCACGCAAGTGTTACTATGGTGAGCCTCAATGCTGGAAAGGATGGCTCGATTTATTCGTGAACGTGATAATCCTCAAATACAGATTATTAAGGGAAAAATAACTGGGACATAGAGGGGGTGATGTTTATGTGAAAATATTAAAGGTTAATCAGCAAAAATGAAATCCATTTAAGGAGGATTTAGATTCCATGAAAAGGAAAATTTTTAGTGTCTTGCTGGCCTTGGTGCTGGTCTGTAGCTTCAGCTTGGTAATGGCAGTGCCGGTGGTAGCTTCACACACATCATGTGCTACGGTTGCGTTTACCGAAGGTGAGTCAACCATGCAGGGCGAGGATAGCAGCCTGGATGTGGAAGTAACAAATTCTGCTGATAGCCTCGGCAACATAATGAAGGTTAAAATAGACTTTTCTTTGACCGACTTCACCGTGATTGACGAGGGAACCCTGCCCGGAACCTGGACCCTGGTGGATATAGTTGGCGGAGTCGTAACCTGCACGGACGCCACTGGTATTGCCCCAGGTGATTCGGTGATATTCGTGCCCACCGTGACCAACCCGCCGACTGTGGGGGTGGCGACAAATCCCACGGTTAAGACCACGGACACAGGCAGCCAGGCAGAATTAGAAGCCACCGAAGCTACTGGCTGGATAGGTTACATTGCCGACGTAATTGGAACCGCGGGGAACAGTATCACAATAGAATATCTGGACGCGGAGCCATATTCCGGATTGATAGTAAGCGTGGTCGGGAGTGCCATCAGCGTCGAGCTGGCTGATGACGGCGCGGTACCTACTTCCATTGCATCTGAGGTTGTGACGGCGATAAATGGTGACGCAGCTGCTCTTTTATTAGTCAATGCTACTCTTGGCGGGGATGACGCTGTTGTTCTAGTTATGAGTACTACCGCTCTCTCTGGTGGCAGCATCGCGATGGTGGACAGGCCCTGTCCGGTAACCGGCATACTGGAGGTAACTGAGCTGTTACTGGATGTAACGGTAACCCCAACCCCGGCTACATCAGCGGCACCTGCAAGCTATGTCATATCGTTCCCAACCATAGTGGACATCGCTGCTGATACAGGATGGATTACCATTACCTTTCCTGTAGAATATGACATAACCGGTGTTGCCCCACTAGTTGATGTCTCCGTGAAGGATGACACTGTCGCTTACACTCCTGGAGTGATAACGGTAGCTGGGCAGGTCGTGACGATACCAGCTGGTGCAGTAGAGATAGTGGCAGGGTCAGTTGTGGAGGTGACAATAGCCAACGACCATGTCAAGAACCCTCCCGCTTCAGGCGACTACGATATTGCTGTGGCGACATCGGGTCTCGATACAGGCACCGGTGAGGTTACCATTACTCCAGCATCCTTCGGAGTCGTAGCCGGAACCGACGATACGGTGACAGCGGGAACGGCTTTTGCGGTTACGGTAACGGCACTGAACGCCGAAGTGGAAGCGGAAATCGATATCGGCTATACCGGCGACCACTTTATCGATTTTACCTCAGGGGGGACGGGAACCATTCCAGCTTTCGAACTGATTACCTTCACCGCTGGCGAGGGGACTTCGTCCCAATACTTCGTACTAACCGTTGCCACGGAGACGCCTACAATTACCGCCACCGAGGGCACCCTAGCTGGAACAAGTGAAGTAATCACCATAAACCCGGCAACATTTGTCCAATTTACCATCACTGGGACGCTACCAACTGCTACAGCCGGCGTAGCCTTTGCTACTCCAACTAACGACATCACCGTAACTGCTCAGGATGCTGACGGTAATACTGTGACCGACTATCTGGGAACGGTTAGCTGGACGTCAACCGATGAAAGTGCCGTGCTTCCCGCGGCTTATACCTTCATCGCTGACGATGAAGGGACTCACGAATTCCTCGGCAGCTTGTTCACCCTGAAGACCGTTGGCGAAGGAACCCAGACAATTACGGTAACGGACGCGGCAGCGGGAGTATCGAAGGAAAGCGCTGCCATCACTGTTAACCCGGCTGCAGCCGCCTCTATCGTGGTTGAGGCTTCGCCAGGCGTGATTGAAGCCGACGGCACCGATAGTTCAACGATAACCGTCACAGCCAAGGATGACTTTGGCAATGTCGACACGAACTATACCGGAGACAAAAGCATTACCATTGCATCGAGTCTGGGCGCAATTGTTGCTGCCAATCCGAGTTTCACCTTGGGAGAAGCAACAACTACCCTAACATCTGACGACAAGGTAGGGACTGCGACCATCAGGGTGACCTCCGATTTCGACGACGCAATGACCACGGTTAAGCTGCTGGCAGACATAGCTATTACCGGCATCACGGTAACGGTGGACAAGACCAGCATCTTAAATAACGGTGTCGACGTTCGCACCATCACCGCCACCTATACTGATGGAACTGACATCGTTACCGCCGCTGAGGGAGCCGACTACACGGTCACATTTACCACCGATGTCAGCGACCCAGATGAAGTAACGCTAAATCCGGCAGACGGAGTTGTCGTTCCTGTGGCCGGCGTGGCAACAGTGACCCTGACCACAACGACAGCGGAAGTTTCGATAACCGTAACGGCCGATGGCACAGGCGCAGCGGATGGTACTAGTGAAGCCATAACTGTAACCGCAGGCACCTACCCAATAGGCTTGGTCGCTGGCTGGAACCTCATCTCGCTGCCGCTTATTCCCACTGACTCCGACATCGACGCGGTGCTGGCGGGCGCTGATGTTACCGTTAACAAGGTGGCCTACTACACCGGTGGCCCTGCAGGCAGCTGGCTATCCTGGTTCCCGCCACCTACCCCCGGCAACCTGGACACGATGAACGACGGTAAAGGCTACTGGATAGATGTGAGTGCTGCGGGTGACCTTACCGTCGCTGGCGTACAGCTTGCCCTGCCCGGGCAGGCACCACCTACCTATGATTTGGTGGTAGGCTGGAACCTCATCGGAGTCACAGCTATTACTGGTCCAGTAGTTGATGATTACCTCGGTGCCGTAATGGACAGTGTGCAGGCGATGTACGAATACAACGCTGCAACTGGCCTTTACGCGGCGGTCTTGACCACTCACACGCTAACTCCGGGCGACGGCTACTGGCTGGCGGTGAATGCTGCTGGGAAGATATATCCCTAGGAGGTGAAGCATGAGAGTTTTGACCAAATTTAAGAAGCCGAAAGTCGCAAGGAGACTAGGAGGAGCCCTTGGGCTCCTCCTAGTCCTAAGCCTAGTTTTAATTCCAGCTCCAGCGCTGGCTGTGCCTCCTCAGCCCCACCAGTTTTACGGCACGGTCACCATCGACACTGAGCTAGCTCCAGAGGGAACCATAGTCTCAGCCCAGATAGGCGGAATTGAGTACTTCTCCACCACGGTAGACGCTCAGGGCAGGTATGGCTATACCCCCTTGTTTCAGGTGCCTGCTGACGACCCTGAAACACCGCAGAAAGAAGGCGGAGTGGCTGGGGAGACGGTGGAATTCTATATAGGTGGCATACCGGCGTACCTATATGATGTTGAGGCAGGAGAGTGGCTGGAGGGCTACCCCTTTGAGATCTGGGGTATAACCGAGCTCGACCTGAGAGTGGGTGTTGTGCTAGCGCCAGTGGCGGGGTTTAGCGCTAGCCCGCTAGCTGGCGATGAGCCGCTCACTGTCGTGTTCACCGATGAATCCGAGAACATGATAACCAACCCCACCTGGTCCTGGGACTTCGGCGATGAGGGAACCAGCACTGTACAAAACCCGACTCACGAGTACCTTCAGGACGGCAGCTATACGGTGACCCTGACGGTAACCACTGATGTTGGCACCGATGACGAGGTCAAGGCTGACTATATCGTGGTTGCCGACACCGAGCCCGTGGCCAGCTTTACCGCTGACCCCACCTCTGGGGATTACCCGCTGGAGGTCTCCTTCACTGACACCTCTAGCTCGTACGACGGCATAATCTCCTGGGCATGGGACTTCAGCTACCAGGAGGAGTTGGGCTTCAACGTCGAGTCAACCGTCCAGCACCCGGTCTATATCTACCAGACTGAAGGCATTCATACCGTAGCCCTCAGAGTTAGCGAGGCCGACGCAGACAGCAACATGAAGGTGGCTGAGGACCTGATAACGGTTACCGCTCCCACGCCACCAACGGTGGTGAGCACCTCACCTTTAGATGCTGCCATCGATGTGGCAGTAGACGCCACGGTGAGCGCTACCTTTCATGAGGATATCCAAGCAGGGGCTAACTTTAACGGTATTGCCATCAGCGGGGCGACTGGGGTTAGTGCGAGCATTGATGGTGCTATCCTGACCATCGCCCACGACGCCTTTGCCGAAGGGACACAATACACGGTGACTATCCCTGCTGGCGCGGTTGAGGACTTAGCTGGCAACCCCAATGCACTACACACATGGAGCTTTACTACCGTGACTCCAGTTCCTGACACCACGCCACCAGCCGTACTCAGCACTTCACCTGGGGATGGTGCCACCGGTGTGGCGGTAGACGCTACGGTGAGTGCTACCTTTGACGAGGATGTCACCGCCGTTGACCTATCAGGAATCACTATTGCTGGGGCAACCGGTGTTTCAGCTACCTTGGATGAGGCAACCGATACTATCACCATCGCTCATGACGATTTTGCCCTATCAACTAGCTATACGGTGACCATCCAGGCTGGAGCAGTTCAGGACCTGGCTAGTATCCCAAATGCCAATGCCCTATACACATGGAGCTTTACCACGGCAACGGGCAATCTGCAAGACCTGATTGATGCCACTCCGCCCGGCGGAACCCTAGTGCTAGAAGCAGGAACATACACCGGTAATGTAACCATTGACAAACCGATAACCATCACCGGTATTGAGGGGACCATTATCAGCGGTGGCATCCACGTCGCTCCTCTGGTCGGCAGCAATGTTACCATAGAGAACCTGACCATCACCGATTATACCGATTACGGCATCTGGATCGAGCTGGTAGACACAGACGATGTCTTTACTATCCGCAATAACACCATAGAGGGTGTCGAAGGAAGTCTAATCGGCATACAAGTGGATGAGGTGGTTTCTGGTGGCAGCCTGGAGGTCGAGCATAATTCAATCTCAGGCAACGAAATCGGCATCAAGCTGCTGGAGGCTGTAGTTCAGGGGTCTATCAACTTCAATAACATTGTTGGCAACGAAGTTGGGCTGGAGCTGCTACGGGTAGACCACTGGGTTGGTGCAAGCCTTAACTGGTGGGGAGACATCAGCGGTCCTGAAGAGGAAAACCGGAACCCCGGCGGTCTTGGTGACACGATAGAACTGCCTGATGGCCTGGGCTACGACCCGTGGCTGACCAGGGAATTCCAGACCGTGCTTGACGACAATATTGCCTACTTTGGATACCCCTGGGTTTGGCTATACACTGGCTGGAACATCATGTCAACACCTATAGCCCTTGACCCACTTGTGGAATGGGTAGATAGTGACAATATTTCGAGAACGGGGGTAGATACTTGGGGTGACTATGTAGCTCTGGGTGATGGGCTGAGTACAGATAATACGAGTCCAGCCTATCGCTTTGATAGCCAAAGTCAAGCTTGGGTAGCACTGAGCAGTGATTCGCCACTTAAGCCATGTGATGCTATCTACGTCAGGATGGCTTCGGATGATATAGCACCTATACTCTACAGTCCGAATGTCTCGGTACCGTCCAAGGAGCTGTACTCAGGCTGGAACCTAGTAAGCCTAGCCTGGTTACCCCCTGGTATGGGCGGCTATGGTCTGCCAGCTGATGAAGCCCTAGTAACCGTTGAAGAAGTTTCCGGTGGGCTTACCGGATACAAGCTCGTTGTTAGTCCCAGTGTGAATGCCTATGAGCGGTCTTGGATCTATATAGCCGGTCAAACCATAGAGCCATGGACTGACCCCAATGTTTGGCCACCACCTGATGGCTATATGTTGATAACTAGTGGCTATTGGGTATTCATGCTAAACGATGGCACCTTGGCTGGATTTGCCTTCACCCCAGTGTCGCTTTCAATGCCATTTGATGGAGGCTAAATCATATTTAGGGGGCTCTGGCTATACCGGAGCCCCCTTACAGGAGATAAGTTATGAGGAAGATAACTGTCTTTATCGCTTTAGCATTTTTGCTAACACTGTGTGCTATCCCGGTTTACGCTGCAGATATTCCGCCACTACCCCATGCCTTCTATGGCCGTTTAGATATAAACAATGCATCAGCACCTATTGGCACTGAGGTTGAAGCCATAGGTGAAGGGGTGCGGAACGGCATTGCGGGCAACCCGATTGAAACGGGAGAGGCCGGTAAGTATGGTAGCGCTGACCCATTGGGGTCAAAGCTCATCGTCCAGGGCGACATAGCTGATGGGGCTACTTTAACCTTCCTTGTAAATGGTGTCTCCACTGGAGAGACTGCTGAGTGGCACAGCGGTGAAGTAAGCAAGCTTGACTTATCAGTGACCATAGCGGCACCGCCTAGGCCAGCACCTGGGGTAGGCCCCCCAACCTATTATCTAGCGACCAACCTGTTCGGCATAGAGGCACGCTATCGTATCGAAAGTGATGGCGAACTACGGCAGATAATAGAAGCTACCTCGGCGGATGGTATGGTTATCATTTCCGTCCCGAAGGGCACCATTGCTCTGGATAAAGATGGTAAACGACTTAAAAGTTTAGAGGTAGCAGTTGAGCTGAGCCCACCTGACGCACCTGAGGATGCCCATATTATCGGGCTGGCCTACGACTTCAGTCCTGATGGAGCTACCTTTGACCCACCGATAACCTTACTCTGGAACTATGACCCTGCCGCTCTGCCTGCAGGTGTAGCTGAAGAGGATTTGGTTGTAGCCTTCTACGATGAGGAAGTTGGTGAATGGGAAGTATGCTCATGCGAATGTGACACGGAAGGTAACTGTATAACGGCTTCGGTCTGCCACTGCACCTGCTTTGCCATCATGGGTGCTGTGACGCCCCCACCACCTCCACCAGCACCAGTGCCACCACCTCCACCAGCGCCACCGGCACCACCACCAGTCGTAGCACCAGTGCCAGCCCCGCCACCACCGGTCGTCCCGGCTCCTGCACCACCACCAACACCACCAGCACCGCCAGCCCCACCACCGGAGGTAATTCCAGCACCACCACCCAACTGGCCTCTTATCGGTGGGATTATAGGCGGGGCGGTAATAGTGGGGTTGCTCATCTTCTTCCTAGTTAGAAGGAGAGCTGCTTAGCCATCTCGACACGTAAGAGAAAGGCTCGGGGAGGAAGCAAATTACGCAGGGAAAGGACATCGGGACGAGGGGCTTTACCCTAATTGAGTTGCTGATCGTGGTTGCCATCCTTGGGGTGTTGGTAGCAATAGTCATCCCGAATGTTGGCCGGTTCATCGGCCGGGGTGAAACGGAGGCGCCAGAAACTGAGTTACGCAACATCCAGGCAGCAGTGACAGCCATGATGGTTGATAACCAGTTGAGCACCATACCCCATCCAGTAGATACTGTAGCTACCTCTAACATGAGCGCCTTTCCCGATTCTACTTCAGACTGGACAGCGACTCCGGGAGGTAAGACCACTGACCCTGATGGCAAGGCCTATGCAGCGGAGGACATTCGTGGATACTTACTCTATGGTCATGATATGACGGGGGGTGGTTCACCTGGACCAGAAGTCAACTATGTCGCCACGGAAATGACCAAGGGTACCTACATGGTTGATGATACTGGAACGGTAACCCAAATAACCACCGGCTACGAGTAAGGGACATAAGAGAAAGGCTCAGGGAGGAAGCGCAAAGGAAAGGATTTAAAAAGGTGGTTGCAATTCCGAGGCCAAAGGGCGTTTTAGCATTCATTCCCTCTTCGCGTGTCGGGGTTGTGTAAAAGGCGGGTTTCGGGCGTTCCTGCTTTTCCCCACCTGCCTTTTATTATGATCAAAAAGCAAAGCAGGATGGATTTAAAGGAATTCTTTGTTGATGTGCTCATAATCAGCATGAGCGCTTCATTCCTCTGGCACTTCTCCAACATCTGGCGCTACGGTCAATGTTTGGTAGGGGAACCTAGTATCGCAATTAGAAGTCTGGAAACGGCATGGTTTCTATTTATTTTTGTCTTTGGTATTTACAAACTTGTTTACGACCTGAGGAGGGTCCGGAAAGTAAGAAGGGAGAGGCTAAAACTATTCAGCCAAGGCAAGAAGAGGGGATGAAAATGCCAGCTTGTGAAGAAGGAGGT
>Ga0114930_10005229_pt1 | contig 10731 bp, 6 predicted proteins | sample AnhtaG_FD_87300 | JGI IMG/M metagenome (GOLD analysis project Ga0114930, IMG submission 87300) | Deep subsurface microbial communities from Anholt, Denmark to uncover new lineages of life (NeLLi) - Anholt_01485 metaG | ecosystem: Environmental > Aquatic > Marine > Oceanic > Sediment | place... | reverse complement strand
GTATGATCCTGGGCAATTCGGTGGACCGCAGCTCCATGCGCCTCTGAGCGAAGGCTGCAGGTTGGTGCGTCTCCCGGAACGCTCGCGCGGCCATTGCCGGGACGCGAGGCGGCAGCGCCGCCTGCTCGTGGAGCGCTGGCTTCACCAGAGCGGGGGCCGGCTTCGGTATCGGCCGGGCGCGGGGCAAGGGCGGGATGCGCGCCGGGCGTGTGACTGGCCATGGCGCCGACCGGGAAACGGCCTCTGGTTTGACGAGTGCAGGCAGGGGCGGGGACACAGGGCCACGAATGGTTGGTGCGAGGGCACGGGGTCCCTGGCTTTCGCGAATGGCCTGAGCCGCGACGGATGGCCCGCGGCCCGGCGGCTCCGCCGGCTCCCGCAGCGCTCGCCCTCGCACGGCGGCCAGTGCCGCCGCCAGCTCGGCTGCATCAGGTGGCGCGCTCACTGGCGCACGGGCCCGTGGCAGGCGTGGGATGGGAGCGGGAGCCGCGCGCAGGGACGGGGCCGACCGATGCGTGGCTCGCGGCTCATTGATCTTGGGCAACGGAGACGAGACGCCCCCACGCCAGCTCGGTGCGACGACAAGTATAGTAGGCATGGCGCGGGTGACCGTCGTGCTTACGGACGGCGGCCGAGTCCTCGGCTGCGGGGGCTCGTGGAGCAGTCGGTCCTGGAGAGGGGGCAGCTCGAGCGGCCGAAGGCATTCGGCGCACACCGCCGCCGCGTTCGCGTTCTCGTATTTGCAGTGCGGACACCTCATGCCGCGGCCGCTCCGTTGCGTGGGTATCCGTCTGACCTCGGGCGAGCGCCTTCACGCTGCTGGTGAACCGCCACTCGCCGCCGCACCGCCGTATTGTATACCAGCAGCGGCTGTGGATGCAAATCGTTCAGCATCACGCGCAGTGAACCTTGACGCCGACGAAGCGTCGCGATATTAGTGATGTGAGGCCGAACGGAGGATGATCGCTATGAGAAAGACATTCGTGTCTGCTGTGCTCGTGCTGCTTGGCGGGGCGTGCCTTGCGCTGCCGGCTGCGGGACAGATGGCGGCGGATATGCTGCGCCAGGCCGAGGAGCTGCAGCGGCGAGGTCAGCTTAGAGAGGCCCTTCCGATGGCCAACCAAGCCTACCAGATGGCGGAACAGCCCGATGTCAAAGCTGGCGCCAAGCTGCTCGTCGGCGAGTGCCTCCGAGAGCAAGGCCAGATGGGGCAGGCCGTTGCGGCATGGCGTGAGGTCATCCAGCTTGTGCCGAACACTCTGCAAGCGGCCCGGGCTCAATACGAGGTGGCCGACACGCTCCGCCGACAGGGCCGTGCTGAGCAAGCCATTCAGGAATTCGAAGAGGTCCGCAAGACCTATCCGTGGACGCCCGAATTCCAGGACGCACACATCGCGCTTGGCGACATCTACCTCGAGCTCGGGCAGTTCGACCGGGCGATAACGGCCTACCGGCAGTTTGTGGACAAGTACCCCGTGCTCGTCGCGGCGGCAGAGGCCCTGGCGGGTCTGGGTCGCTGTTACCAGACGCAAGGGCAGTTCCAGCAGGCCCTCGCCATCTACGAGCGCCTGGCGCGGGAGTATCCGCTGAGCAAGGCGGTGCAGACCGGGTTTGTCGATATGGCAGCCGGCGAGTGCCTGGCCGGGCTCCGGCGGTTCCGGGAGGCAGTCAATGCCTTCCGGCGGGTGGCGCGGACGCGTCCGGAGATGCCGCGAGTAGCCGACGCGTTGCGCGGGGCCACCGATGCGATGGTTCGGGCGGGCGACAAAGCTGGGGCCATCGGTGTGCTGCAAGAGCTGGCGAGCCGTTACCCGAACACGCTTGTTTCATTGGAGGCCCAGGAGACGATCGCACAATTGCACGCCGAGCAGAAGAATTTCCCGGCCGCCCTGAGCATACTTGGGCAGCTCGAGAGCCGGTACGGCAAGACCCCTGAAGGCCTCCGCATCAGGGAGCGACGGGCCGACATGCTCGTCTCCGCCAATCGGCCGGACCAGGCGATCAGGCTCTATGCGGCTATCGCCCGGGCGGCGCCGCGGACCGCACTGGCGCCCCGGTCGCAGCTCGCCATGGCCGAGTGTTACGCCCGAGGCGGGGACCTGAACCGGGCACAGCAGGCTCTGGAGCAGGTCGGCGCCACTTACGCCAACTCGCCGTACGCCACGACGGCGCAGCAGATGATGCAGAAGCTTGCCGAGCTTGCCCAGAAGAAGCAATGAGGAGTGCCGCGAGGTATTACGAAGGATCGGCGCCTGCACCAATGGCTCGCGGGACGCGCTGTGGTCGTCAACCATCCACCGTTAGCCATCGTGGTCCCCGGCCACTGACTGCAGCAGGATCGCGCACCCCACGAAAAGCGCCGACGCCCACGCATGCGGCGCGGCCCAGTATGGCGTGTCCGGCGTCCGGCCGATGAGCTCGGGGAATAGCCCGGTCGGGGTGCGGTGCTTGAGGCAGAACCGGATGTGCGACTTCGCCCGCTGCAGATAGTCCGCGGCGCGCTTCTCATTTCGCCCCTGGTACCACTGTGCGAGGCGCAGCAGGACCTTTGCCAGCCACAGCGTGTTGACGCAGCCGATGGCGCCACCCAGGTACGTGTCGAACTGGAAACGGAAGATGCCGTTCCCATCCGCCCCGGACGTGCCCAGGTGCTCCTCAATGGTCGCCACGGAGTGCTCCACCATCGCCCGCTCCGCCTCATCGTCCAACGAGAGAAGATTGAACGGTTCCAGTGCGCCGAGGATCGAGGAGTCGATGTGCCCGTCAATCGAGCCGTCGGTCGCGATTCCGCGCGCCAGGTGCGTGCCCAGCCACAGCTTGCCGCACACCGTGCTCTTGATCGCCCTCTGTATCTCGCGGGCAGCCTTTTGTGCGTCCGGGCCGAGCCTTCTCGCGATAGGCGTGCGCAGGAGCCCGAGAGCACCGTGAATGGCCGCTGCAGTGTAGGTAAAGGCTCCCTCGAAGGATTCCCAGAGGTCGCACGCCGGGCAATGCATTCGCTCCAGGTCCGCGGCAGCGATGAGCGCCTTGGCGCCCCGCTCGATCATCAGGCCGTGGCGATCCATGAATGTGGTGTGCGGCCTTCCTCTCAGCGATGCAAGGAGCTTACCGGCAAGAAAGAGCACAGTGGCCGATTGATCGAGCTGCTCGCGGCGTTCCGGCGCGCACCAGGACGGCCCGAGCGACGCGTCCGCCCAGTAGCGCTGGCGCCACAAGCCGTCTCCCCCCTGCGCCGCCGCGCACCAATCAAGGAACCGCTCGGCGGCGTCGCGGTGCCCTATCTCGGCCAGAGCCATTGCCGCGTAGGCGCCGTCGCGCGGCCAGCAGTAGCCGTAGCCGCCGCACCTCTCGTAGGTGGGATCGAACTCCGGCGCGGCAGCAATGGCGCCTGTCTGGGCGTCCTGCAGCAGGCGAAGGGAGAGAACGGCGCGTTCGTACGCCTCGGCAAAGCTCCCGTCTCCAGCGGGCCCCATGGAGGGCTCGCCGGGGCTGCTTCGGGTGTCCGTGGAGCCTGCCGATGCGCAGGCCCGCACCACGCCTTCTCGACGGACTGCTGGGAAAGCTCTCCGCGGGAGACGCCCGAAAGCCCGATCCGAGCATTGGGCCGCCGCGGCGAGCTGGGCGAACCGTGTCTGCTTGGCCTCGGAGAGCTGTCGTAAGGCTGCCGCCTCTGTCTCGGCTGCGGAAATCATGAGCACGCGCGTTTGCGCGCGCGTGCGCAGTTTGAGCGTCCAGGCGACGGCGAAGTCCACCTCGCCGATGTCCTCCGGCTGACCCGTCAGCGCCCCGTCGGCTATGTCCATCTTGGCGCTGCGTTCGCCATCGCGCGCTCGGCCGCAGCGAATTGCCGTGAAAGCATCACCCCCGACGGCGACCGCGATGTCGCGGAAATACTGCACCATCGCGGCTGCGTCCGGCAGATAGCGCACCGATTGCTTCCACGGCACCTCGCCGAGAGTGAAGTAGAAGTAATGGAGGACGCTCACGGTCCTCGCGGTGGGGATGTGGCTGCGGAGCACGAATCGCCGCGCCAGCAGGGCCGAATCGGGCGGCACCACGTCAGTGATCTCCACCGTCAGTCCCAGCGGCTCCGAGGCGAGCGTCGTGTGCACAACATTGGACCCCGGAGCGTATGACTGCGTGCGGTCCCATCGATCATCAAACAACCACACCGCGCGCGCCGGGCGCCGGCCCGCTGGGGCGATGTGGATCGCCGTCAGTCCCTCACGAATGTTTTGGGCGAAGTCGATGTGAGGGTACGAGAGCCCCATTAGCTCGCCGGCGGGGCCGAGCGTGACAAGCACTCGCGAGTTGCCGGTTGCGGCAGTCGGAAGGTAGACGGGCATGGCAGTGTTACAGTGGTCAGTGGCCGGTTGTCAGTGGTCGGCCAGAAACGATAGGCGATCGGCGCGATAACTGCATAAAGCTCGAACCGCCGCCCCTCAGCGACTGACCACTAATACTACAACGAGACTTCGTCGGTAAATGTCATTCTGAGCGACCAACTGAGTTTCGGGGACTGACACCTCGCTGTCTGTCCCCGAAACTCCGAGCGAAGAATCTCGGTACTGGCCTCACAGCACCGGCTGGCGGGGCGAGATTCTTCGTCGTTGCCTCCTCAGAATGACAAAGTCTCGTTGTAGCACCAATCCCGGGCCACTAACAACTGTCCCTCTCATGTTAGCTCATGCAGCAGCAATCGCAGCAGCTCTCCGACGCTCCAGGCCTGGCTGATGCAGCCTTTGGGCCGGTGGGGCGGGTCGCCATCGAAGATCTCCGACACGCTGCCGAGCCCGGCGTTGTGGATGTGGTCCAAGATCGGCTGCAGCATCTGCCGGGCCTCCGTTTTCGCCTGTGGCGTGTGGCGGTTCACCTTCAGCCAGGCGCTTATGAAGGGCCCCAGGAGCCACGCCCACACTGTGCCCTGGTGATAGGCTCCGTCGCGTGACCGCTGATTTCCGGAATGAATGCCTATGTAGTTCGGATCGGTGGGGGCGAGGCTCCGCAGGCCATAGGGCGTGTACAGCTCCCGATGCACGGTTTGGACGACGGCATGCTCGCGCTCCGGGGACAACAGGGAGTGGGGCAGCCCCACCGCCAATATTTGATTCGGTCGGATGCTGGCGTCGGCGTACGTGCCGTCAATGCAGTCGTACAGACAGCTCTGCGCGGGGTTCCAGAAGGTCACGCCGAAAGCGTTTCGGACCGCCTCAGCCATATCAGCGTACTCTTTCGCCCGGCGGTCCTCGCTCACAAGTTCGGTCAGATGCTGCATGTCCTTGAGCGCGTTAAACCACAACGCGTTGATTTCGACGCACTTGCCCTGCCGGGGTGTAACCGGCACATCGCCGATCTTGGCGTCCATCCAAGTGAGCTGCGACCCCGGCTCGCCGGCCGCGATCAAGCCATCTCCGTCCATGTGGATGCCGAAGCGTGTGCCGTTGGCATATCGGTCGATGATGTCCCAAAGCACTTCGTACAGTTCGCCCTTGAGCAATGCTCTATCGCCCGTGCGCTCGATGTAGTCGGCGACGGCGCGGACGAACCACAAAGAAGCGTCCACGGTGTTGTACTCGGGATCAGCGTCGCCGTCGGGGAAGCGGTTCGGTATCATTCCGGCGCTGCAGTGCGCCGCGAAGGCCCGCAGTACGGCCTTTGCCTCCTCCGGCCGACCGACGGCAAGCGTCAGGCCCGGCAGGGCGATCATTGCGTCCCTGCCCCAGTCTGTGAACCAATGATAGCCGGCGATGATGCTGCGAAGCTGTTGCCCGTCTCGGTGCACGAGGAACTGATCGGCGGCGAGCACCAGTTGCCGCGTCTCCTCTCCCGCGCGGGTGAAGGGGGCGATCAGCCGGTCCCGGCGCTCTCGCTCCTCGGCGGCGGCCTGCTCAACGTCCGGGTCCGCGGGCGCTCCATGGGCGGCGAGCACAGAGATACGATCATGGACATCGAGCGTTGCCGCGAAGTAGCCAGGCGAGAAGAGGTCCTCCTCGAAGTCGAGGCCGCGCTCCGCTTCGCGGGGATACTGGAAGCCGTAGTACCAGTCCGGCGCCTCCTCGAAGCGGGCGCCCGGGCACGTCAGGTACACCGCCGTCTCCGGGCCGTATGGCTGCAGCCCCGTGCCGCCGGGAGCGTCGAGCAGCGTCTCATCGAAGTCCTCGTTGCGGCGGCCGAGGGTATGATAACCCCGGCACGCCAGCATGGGACGCAAGTGGAGAGTTACGGGGCCGGGCGCGCGTTCGAGCCAGTAGGTTATTGCAGTGACGTTCTGGTCCCGGAGCATGAAGACGCGCTTGACGAGTCTGACGCGCTCGACCTCGTAGATGAACGTTGGAAAGGGGTGGAGGCGGAAGCCCCGGACATACCTATGGCCGTCTGGGTGGACCGAGCCCGGGTACAGATTGCATCCCAGCTCCGCGGCGCCATCCCGGGTGTGAAGCGTCTCGTCCAGCTTTGCGAGCAGCACCACGCGGTCAACGGGCGGCCGGACGGCAGCGACCAGCAATCCATGGTATCGCCGCGTGTTGGCGCACACAATAGTGGAAGACGCGAATCCACCGAGGCCGTTGGTCTCGAGCCACTCCCGACGCAGCGCCGCGTCGAGGTCTTGGCACACCGACGCATCCAGCTCCATCATGGTCGCACGACCCCAGCGTCTCGCGCAGCGTGGTCACTGGTGTTGGTGGAGAAGTGTCCCGCGCCCGGTTGCGTGGCGTTCACTCCGCCGCGATGCCGTAGCGGCGGACCTTCCGATACAACGTATCCCGATGTATGCCGAGGACCTCGGCGGCTTCGTTTCGATTGCCTTTGGTGATGCGGAGTACGTCGCGAATGTGCTCCGCTTCAACGTCTTTCAGCGTTTTGAGCCGGTCCGTCGCAGGCGCCTGCCCACGGAGGAAGGCGAAGTCCGACGCCGTGAGCGTCGCTCCAGTACTGAGCACGGCCGCGCGCTCGATGGCATTCTCCAGCTCCCGCACGTTCCCCGGCCACGGATACCGCTCCAGCAGGTGCAACGCGCCCGGCTCGACCCCGTCTATGCTCTTCCCCAGCTCGCGACGCGCCCTCTGGAGAAAATGCTCGACAAGCACCTGTATGTCGCCGGTTCGCTCGCGCAGTGGGGGAACGTGAATCGGTATCACGTTGAGGCGGTAATAGAGCTCCTCTCTGAAAGGCGGATCCTGGTTCTGATTCAGGAGATCGCGATTGGTCGAGGCGATGATGCGCACGTCGCACTGAATCGTTTCGCGCCCGCCCACTCGCTCGAACTCCCGCTCCTGAAGCACGCGCAGCAGCTTCACCTGTATCTTGCGAGAGATATCGCCCACCTCATCCAGCAGCAGCGTCCCGCGGTTGGCCAGCTCGAAGCGGCCCGGCCGCGCCTCGTAGGCATCGGTGAAAGCACCTCGCTCGTGGCCGAACAGCTCCACCTCAAGCAGGTCCTCGGGCAGGGCCGCGCAACTCACCTTAATGAACGGCTCATCTGCGCGGTGGCTGCGCTCGTGGAGCGCTTGGGCCACCAGCTCTTTGCCGGTGCCGCTCTCGCCGGTGATGAGAATCGACGCGTTGGTCGGGGCGACGCGGTCAATGAGCGCAAGCAGCTCCTGGATCTGCGGGCTCTCCCCGATGATGCGGCGATCGCTGCGCAGCCCCATCATCTGTTCCTGCAGCGTTCGGTTCTGCCGCACCAGCTCCCGCATGCTGAGTGCTTGGTCGATGCGGTGGACAATCATCCCGCCGGGGCACGATTTGGTGAGGTAGTCGCTCGCCCCCTTCTCGATAGTCGCGTCGGCGGCATCGACAGTGCTGTGGCGCGTCAGCATCACCACGGCGGTGTCGGGCCACTCGTTGACGATCCGCTCGACGAGCGGCGCGCCGTCCGCCTCGGTGCCACACATATCGCACAGCGCGATATCGAAGGCCTGCTCCTGCAACGCAGCAAGGGCCGCCTGAGGGCCATCCGCCTCGGCCACCTCGTATCCATGTTGCGCCAGCAGCTCGTGAACCGCTCGGCGCTCGAACTCGTCTTCGTCCACTATCAGTACTCTTGCCCTATGCGCCATATTGAGACCGTGCTCCCAATGCGCCGTGACGCCCCCGCCCGCTGGTCACTATCCTGACTGCCATGCCCAGAAGCCCAGCGACGATTCCGTGCAGGCTCTACACCGCCCTTGCACCGTGGTCCGGACAGCCTTCCGCATCCGCCGCGAGCCGGCAACTCGATGCAAACGCGCTTGGCCGTATATCAAGAGACCGTGGCCCCGAGGGTGCGCTCCAGTTCTTTCAGCGCGAACTCGTGCGCGTCCTCGTCGAAGGTCGCCACACAGTCCTTGGGCACCCGTACCTCGAAGCCCGCCATGCGAGCATCTGCCGCCGTATAAAGCACGCAGATGTTCGTGCAGCACCCGACCAGCGTCAACTTCTCTGTCCCCAGCTCCCTGAGCGTCAGGTTCAGATCAGTGCCGTTGAAGCCGCTGAAACGGCGCTTCGCCACGATAATGTCGCCCTGCTGCGGCGATAACTCGTCAACCACCTCAGCCCCCCGCGTGCCTTCGACGCAGTGCGGCGGCCAATCGGCGAACTCGGCGTCATCAGGCCGGTGGCGGTCACAGATGTAGAACACGGGCTGGCCCCGTTCACGCGCCGCGGCGATCTGCTCTCCAACGGTCGGCACGATAGCCGGCCCAGCAGGGCCAATGCTGAGAGCGCCATCCGGCTCGATGAAGTCTTTCAGCATGTCTATGACCAGCAAGGCGCCTTTCTTTCCTGCCACAATCACTCACCTCACGGCGTCAGCGCGCCGCACACGGAGGGTACCCACAAACTTGGCAGTCCATCGCCTTCTGGCCGATGAGGACCGGATGTTGACGTCGTCTTGCTGCCGAAACACATCATGGCGTGGATTCAGCTCCCGTCTGCCTCAGCGCGATGGTCCTGCTCAGGCTGTGCGGTGAGCATCCTGAGCTGCTCGAGCACGCTCTCGCGTATGTGCTCGGGCGACGGCATCTCGGCCACGAGCTTTCCTGCCCGGGTGAGGGGCTGGAGCGCGGAGTGGCCCGGCCCCCCGCACTGCGGGCACGCCGTCTCACGGCCCTCGAGTGCCACCCAGTGTGCTCTGCACCGCTCGCAGCGCATGGGAGCCTTGCGGCCCGAGAGTTTCCCGCGCTTGGCGATCCCCTTCCCCTCCACTTCGATTATGTCGAGTGCCAGATTCAGCACCTCGGCATTGCTGATGGCAGTGCCCACACCATACCCATCGGCGACCTCGTTGAGCTTCGGTATGTTGTACTCATCCAGGCCGCCGCTGGCCAGTATCTTGACGTGCTCGAAGCCCGCCGCGTCCAGCTCCCACCGGACCTCGCGCATGAGGGCGGCGAAGTCCCCACGGCGTGAGCTGGGTGTGTCGAAACGCACTCCTGCCAGCTTCTCGCCGAGCGTCTCGGCCGCGATGAGCGCGGCGAACTTCTCGTCCTGGAACGTATCGATGAGCGCGATGCGCGGCACATCGGGCGGATTCGCCGCATCGAACGCCTCAAGGGCGGCAGCCAGGTTGCCGGCGCATATCACCAGCGCGTGCGGCATTGTGCCGGAGGCCTGCAGCGGCACGTAGTCAGACGTCTTGACCACGGCGAAGCCGTCGCAGCCGCCGATGTAGGCGTTGCGCTCGATCATTGGCGCAATCGTCGGATGCATCCGGCGGGCGCCGAAGCTGACGACGGTTCTGCTCCCGGCCGCAAGCTTGATCCGCCCGGCCTTGGTGGCAATCCCCGACGCCTGGCACAGGAAACCGAGCAGGCACGTCTCGTACACGCAAAACCGCGAATACATCCCGGAGAGCCGCATCACCGGCTCGCCCGGGTAGAACACCGTGCCCTCGGGCACGGCATCGACGTCGCACTCCAACCCCTCGAGCGCCGCCACCGCCTCCTCTATGCCCGCCAGCACAGCCCAATCATAGTCCCGCGGCAGGGACGATGCCGTAATCTCGGCGGCCACGTTCTTGTCGAGCCCGCCGGCCTGTATCGCGACCAGCGCGCGCTCGAAGTACACGTCCGTGACCTTGCCGGCCCGAATCTCGTCAAGAGAAGCGGTGTGCAGCATCGGCACTGCCCCCGTGTGGTGGGACTATCGACATGAATGATGCGAGCAGACAGTTCGCTACGGATAGCCGGGCAACCTTTCGGCTTTGCTCGGCTGGCAAGCTCCAGAGCTCGCCATCTCACTGACTACTGGCTGGTGACGACTGAGCACTCTCCAAGCCCCTGCTGCCACTGCCCCCAAAGCCGCCTCTTGGCTGCCTGCGGGCCGTCCGCACCTGGTGTGACATCCACTACGTCCCACGGCAAAGGAGTGTCCGGAGACGCCGTGGAGGCGAAGGCGGTGTCGGGGTCCAGATCGTGCTCGCAGAGGGCGCGGAGGAAGGCGCGGGCGCTGCCGCCGAGTTCGTGCGCCGTGCACAGCACGTTGCCCAATTCCCGCCCGCCTCGGGACAATATCGCCTGCGCATAGGCCCAGCGTGGGCTGTCGATGGCGAGATCGCTTCGAAGCCGGGCGAAGGCCCGCCGGAGAGCGCGAAACCGGCCGCCGAGGGCCTCGATGTCCGGCATGGGTGCCCACTGAAACGGCGTGTGCGGTTTTGGCACAAATGTGGACACGGCGGCGGAGAAGCGCGCTTGGCGAAAAGCGTCCTCAAGATGACCGACGCAGTCGGCAATGGCGAGCGCCTCCTCAGCG
>Ga0114930_10005227_pt1 | contig 10734 bp, 5 predicted proteins | sample AnhtaG_FD_87300 | JGI IMG/M metagenome (GOLD analysis project Ga0114930, IMG submission 87300) | Deep subsurface microbial communities from Anholt, Denmark to uncover new lineages of life (NeLLi) - Anholt_01485 metaG | ecosystem: Environmental > Aquatic > Marine > Oceanic > Sediment | place... | reverse complement strand
CACAGCACGATCTACAACTGTGTGGACGTGCAGGCCATACAGGCTGCCGGCCGTGGCGTGGACAGAGAATGGCTCTGTCCTGAAATCCCGGCCGATGCAAAGGTGGTCGGCATCGTGGGACGGGTTGTTCAGCTCAAGGGCCATTCGACCCTTCTGAAGGCCATGAGCATAGTAACCAGGCAGGTTCCCAAGGCATTTCTGCTCGTGATTGGGAGCGGTCCCGATGAGGCCTTGTTCCGCCGGGAGGCAGAGGGGCTTGCCTTGGCGCAGAATGTTATATGGAAGGGCCAGGTTGAACCGGAGGTCCTGCCGCGGTACTACCACGTGATGGATGTATTGGCCATGCCTTCTCAATGGGAAGGTTTTGGCCTGACAGCGGCTGAAGCCATGGCCGCAGGTAAACCGGTCGTCGCCACGGATGTGCCGGGCCTTCGCGAGGTCATAGACGAAGGAGTCACCGGTTTTCTCGTACCGGTCGGCGATGCAGAGGCTCTCGCCAGGAAGCTATGCGTGCTCCTTTCAGATGAGAGCCAAGCATGTGAGATGGAGTTGAAAGGCCGCAATCGTGTACGGGCCTTGTTCGATGTCCCTTGTCACAGTGACAAATGGGTCCGGGCCTATAAGGTACTACTGGCCGTTTGAGTTCCGGATGGGACTGATCCCCCACCTTTGGATTCAGTTGATATGAACTATGTGAGGAGTTAACGCGTGCCGATGTATCCCTCTCGATCCATAGCTTTTCCTCATTCACTTCAGCGAGCTTCGTCGCTCAGGCGGGTGTTCTCTGAGGTGCGCACTGTTCCGGGCATTGTGCTCGTTGTGCTGGTGACCACGCTGTACGCCGGCTTTGGTGGGCCGGGGCTGGGTGGATTTGCTGGCTCAGGGTTCGCGTGGATCGTTCCGCTCGCGGTCGCTCTCTTTTGCTTTCTCTGGCCCCGACCGGCAGTAGCCGCTCCCTTGCTGATATGGCTGCCCTGGCTGGCAGTGGTCCTCGGCCATGGGGGCGCGGCACACGAGCGTTACGAAATCCAGCGGACCACCATGTTCATATGCCCGATGATAGTCGGCTTGGCCGTCTCCATGTGTAGAGCCGGTCCCAGGCAACTTAGAGCTTTCCTGATGTTGTGTAAGTTCGCGGCTGTTTTTCTCTGGCTCACTATTCTATTCAGGTCTCATCTTGTGTTCGGGAGCGCTCCGCTTGGGTGGGGAGCCAGTGGGGCCGGCCTGGTTATGACTACGACCCTGCTTGCGGTCCTTTTCGCTGTTGAGGGCGCAATGAATAGGACGAAATCTTTTCTGTGGTGGCTTGCCATGGCAGCCATACCGTCGCTGCTGGTCGCGAGGACGGGTATTGTGGTTTCCATAGTCGTGCTGCCCTTTACGGCGGCCCCCTTGCGGTGGCTGTGGCGGCTCGGCCTGCTATGTTGCGGTGGCGGTCTGATGCTGGCAGTCTTCATGCTGCCCAGCGTTCAGCAGAAGATGTTCTACTCCGGAGAAGGCGAGCTTGCTGATCTGACCTGGGACAACCCTGGACTGCGCACTAATGCCCGTAATGCCATATGGGAGGCCATGCTTCCAGATATTGCGAAAAGGCCGTGGTTCGGCCACGGCCCAGGTGCAGCTTTCGAAGGGCTGAAAATGTCGGGCTGGGCGGTAGACCATCCACACAATGACTGGCTGCGTCTTCTGTATAACTACGGAATCATAGGCTGTGCGGCATTTCTGATCTGCGCGGGTATTCAGATGTATCACCTGTTGCGAATTGCGGGCAGTGCTGTCTCTGTGGAGGTACGCATCCTGGCATATACGGGAGTTTCGTCGTTTGTGGCGCTGTTTCTGTTTATGATAACCGACAACATCATCAACTACCCTAATTTTTTTGGCAACCTGCAATTTACGATCATTGGCCTGGTATATGCGGCCTCCGGTATGGGCAGGATTGGTGCCGGCTCCTTACCCATGCACCCATTCGCTAGCCGGCCGGTGACCATGCTGGCATAGGAAAAGGCTATGGCAAGATTTTCCGTTGTGATTCCCCTGTACAACAAAGAGCAGACGATTGAGCGGGCAATCCGTTCGGTGCTGAACCAGACCTTCCAGGACTTTGAGATCATCGTCGTCAACGATGGGTCTACTGATCGGGGACCAAAGATAGTGGAAGCGAACGGAGACGGACGTACTCGCATAATCCACCAAGAAAACAAGGGCGTGTCCGCTGCTCGCAACCGTGGGATATCTGAAGCAAGAGCCGAACTTATCGCGTTTCTGGATGCAGATGACGAATGGAAGCCTGAGTTTCTTGAGACAATTATGGGGCTACGGAGTAATTTTCCACAAGCCAATGTTTTTGCTACAAGTTATATTTTTTGTGATGGCAACGAAGCCTATAGTGCTTCCTGTATCAATGGAATTACAAATCATCCCTGGGAGGGAATTCTCGAGAATTATTTCGATATAGCGACAAAATCAGACCCCCCGCTGTGGACTTCTGCTGTAGCGGTGACAAAGACAGCCATTACCTTAATTGGGGGGTTCCCTGTTGGAGTCAAAAACGGTGAGGATCTGCTAACTTGGGCAAAACTCGCCATAAGGTACCAAATAGCGTATTCCACTCTCCCCTCCGCCGTGTATCGGAGGGCAGACATAGATACAAGACTAAGTCGATGTGACAACACAGTCGATGTGGTGGGGCGGGAATTGGAACGTCTTCTTCAAAAAACCAAAGGGCTCAAACAGCAGCACCTCAGGAATTACATCTCTCTGTGGCATAAAATAAGGGCATCCATTTTTCTTCAGATAGGTGATCGCGCAAGGGCCTTGTATGAAATAAGTCAGTCAGCTCGCTACAGCAAGATGACTCCAAAATTGTGCGCGTATCGTATCTGCGCCCTGATGCCTACGTTCCTTAACAGGCATGTAATAAGGTGCGTGTTTAGTGTATATCATGCTCTCGTCAGGACGTCGCGCAGGATATGACATCATCATTAGCTAAGGACTGTTTGTATGGTGAGTCGAAGCTAGCGTTCTCTACACAGAGTTGTACATGAGATGATAATACAGCACACCAAGACAGTGGCCGTAAACTCTGGAAGAATTAGAACATTGAAGATTCCAGCTTTCACTCCAAGGTAGATCAATTCTCTTGAGAGGAGTTTATGTCAGGGTACGACTTTCCTGCTAAGACAGCATATCTGGATCCCCAGAGTGCTGCGAATTACGATTCCTATCGCCGTTCTACGCGGCTCCGAAGACGGCTTGAAAATATGGAACTGGATGCCATTCAATGGGCTATCAAAAAACTACCCAAAAGCTATCGGGTGCTGGACGTCCCATGTGGCACCGGGCGGCTATTGCAACCGTTAATTAGGCACTTCGCCTTTGTACAAGGAGTGGACCTATCTTCAGAAATGCTAAACATCGCCCGGTCACGCTATGCGGGCGTTCAGAACGTGGCCTTCTGCAAAGCTGATGCAACCGCACTCCCCTTTCAAGATGACGAATTTGATTGTGTATCCAGCGTTCGGTTTTTCGGGCATACTCCGCCAGATGTGCGATTGGGCGTGCTCCGAGAAATGAGACGAGTGACCCGCTATCATGTGGTTGCTATTGTGTACGCGAGAGACCGTCTTATAAATCTGCGCAAACGTCTTCGGCGAATCGTTAGGCCGGACAGGTACACATGGTACCCATTTAGTTCCCGAAAAGAAGTGATCCGGACATTCCATAAGGCGGGTCTGAGTGTCCAGACAATTCGAAGTCTGATGCCGATGGTCATGGAGTCGAGATTGGTGATTGCCACAAAGAGATAATCTAAGGAGTTGCTATATGAAGGTTATGTTCATCAGCGTCGGATATATGTCGACGCAAATGGCAAGCGACAAACAGTACGTACGTGAACTGCTAACTGCGCTTCCCGCTAAGATTAACTGTGTGGTCTGGACAATCAACGACTGGCCAGTTTCAGTAACTCATGAAGTCATCAATGGTCAACAGGTGTCGGTCTACAGTTCGTCGAGGCTGTTGCATAAGCCCCGTTATGACCTAGAATCGGTGTTACAGAAGAAGTACTCTTACACTCATCACCCCGCGCATGGAAGGTTTCGGCAGATCGCTGAACTGACTTCCTCGATTATTTGGCATCTCCCCTATCTAAGGCGAATTGTTAAAAGAGAACGACCGGATGTGCTTCACGTGACAGACAACTTAGGCCCCATTGTCTGGCTACTTAGATGGGCCATTCCCCACGTCCCGATAACGTGCAATAGGGTAGGAACGGCGTTTCATGAAGAGGGTGGCAAATTCTATAGTGCCTTCTTGTGTATGTGCGATTGGTGTTGCGATTTGACGATCTGTAACACTGATGCTTGTGCGAAACAATTTTCTGCTGCTGGTGTGCCACGAACGCGACTTTTGACGATTCCATGGGGTATTAATGTGCCTGAGGAAGCTTCCAGAGACGAGGAGATGATAGCCAGGATTCGGCAAAGGTACGGTTGTCAGAAAGGAGATTTGCTTGTGGTCGCTAGTCCACAGGCCCTAACTGGTCTTTTGCAAGCGGGCCCAGGCATGACGGATATGCTCAATGAACTAGAGGAGATATCGCATTTGTTTCCCATGCGGTGCGTTGTTGCCGTCAAGCCCGACCACTGGACTTCAGATATGGAGAAGTTTAGAACCGAATCCATCATGTTAGAGCAAGGGCCAAGTGACTTTCTTGATTTGCTCTGGGCTTCAGATATTATGTTTAGCCCGACCTACTCGCGGTTTAGGAAGTCCACGGCTACGCCCCCACTGGCATGGCTGGAAGCGATGGCACGACAGACGGCTCTGATCACGACTTTTGGTCACGGTGTAGAAGAAACCGTCGTCGATGGTCAGACAGGCATTGTTTACACTAGTACATCTGAACTAGTAGCCAAAATGCATCGCATGATGGAGAATAATAGGCTCGAAAAGATGAAAAAGGCAGCACGGAGAATGGTCATTAGGCGGCACTCTATAGAGCACATTGCGACTATCTATTCAAGGATTTGGACGAATCTCAGAGTTGATAACAAAAAGACTATTATGAATGTGTCTGAATAACTGAAGCTACGGCTGTACAGAGATATTTGTGAAAATCATCGTTATACATAATGAATATGGCACCTTCAGCGGCGAAGAGGCCGTTGTGCAACGCCAAGTCGAATTGGTTGCCAACATGGGCCATCACGTCTGTCGCTTCTCTCGCAGTAGTGCCGAGATACCACATATGCGATTCGGCAGAGTTCGTGCCTTCTGTTCCGGGATATACAGCTTTTCTTCGAAGGAAGTGATGCGAGAATTGCTCCGGGAACATAAGCCAGATATCGTGCACATTCATAACTTGTTTCCGCTCATTTCGCCGTCGATCCCGGGCGAGTGCACGCGGCTCGGAGTGCCTGTCGTGATGACGGTACACAACTATCGTCTCGTGTGTCCGAACGGGCTTCATATGCCGAAGAACAGTGTGAAGATCTGCGAAAGATGCTGTGGCGGGCGGGAGTACTGGTGCATCCTGAAAAACTGCGAGGTCAGTCTCCCGAAGAGCCTCGGCTACGCCATCCGAAACTACGTGGCCAGGAAGGCACGACTTTACCTTGGGAACGTCTCTATTTACGCGTGCCTGACCCACTTTCAGAAGCGTCGCCTGATTGCAGAGGGATATCCAGAGGACCGCATGGCTGTTGTCCCAAATATGGCTCAGAGAATAGACCTGCCTGGTGAACCGTCGCTCGGTGAGTATGCCGGGTTTGTCGGCAGGCTTAGCCCGGAGAAGGGGGTTGCCGTTCTCCTTCAAGCAGCCAAATCCCTTTCGAATGTCCGGTTTGCAGTGGCAGGTGATTACAGCGCCATGCGCGATATGGTAAGCAAGGCGACTGCGAATATCGCGTTGCAGGGCCACATTCCGAGCGAGAGTATATCGAGTTTCTATCAAGCCGCCAGGCTTATCGTTCTTCCGAGCACATGCTTCGAAGGCTTCCCCATGACGATCCTCGAAGCGATGGTGCATGCCAGACCCGTCGTTGCTCCTCGCATCGGGGGTATCCCCGAGATTGTGGACGATGGCATAACGGGCCTTTTGTTCGAGCCGGGCAATGCCAAAGACCTGGCACAGAAAATTCAGTATCTCTGGGACTGTCCTGACCTGTGTCGGCAGATGGGCCAGGCCGGGCAAGAGAAGGCCCTTCGCGAATATTCGCCCGAGAAGCACTATGACCGCTTGATGGCGGTCTACAAGAAAGCCATTGAACTTGGGCCGGGAGGTTTCAGTCCCGGATCTCAAGGCCGATAATCAGCGAGCATGCCTCTGTTGAAGCCACAGAAGGAATGGTATGAGCTGCTGGTATATCGCCCGTCGAAAGGCCCATTTCTCTTTTTGCTTGCTGATTCTTATACTTTACTTATACTTTACTTAGGAACGCTTGTTTGTAGAGCGTTGTGCGCCACTGCGATAACGGTATCAACTTGGGGGTAGACATAATGGGCACAGTATGCAAGACTGGCACGCTAAGCCACGGACACGTGCGCCAAGTACGTCGTCTGGTTGTTTTGGCTCTCGTACTATCATGCCTCACGGCAGTTGCTGATATCTCTACAGCGGCCACCTACTACGTGGCCACGGATGGCGACGACAATAATCCGGGGACCATTGACGAGCCGTTTGCCACGATCACCAAGGCGCGGGATGCGATTCGGGCCTCCGGCGAACCGGGCAACACTGTCTATATCCGGGGTGGGACGTACTATCAAACAGAAGCGATTACTTTTACTCATGAGGATTCTGGAGCAGAAGGAGCTCCCAATGTCTATCGATCTTATCCCGGCGAGCGGGCGACGATAAGCGGCGGGATGGTCCTGGACCCGCAGACGTATGAGTGGGAAGTCCATACTGGGAGTGTCTATAAGACCAGTGTAGGAGAGCTGACTTTCCGGTCGCTTTTTGTGGATGGCGCACGGGCAACGCGGGTGAGAACACCAAACGATGACCCTGAAGACCCCAATAAAGGATATTTTCATGTGAAAGCGTCCGTCGGCGATGCGATGCAAAGTTTCGAATTTTATGACGGGGATATCGATTCAAGCTGGCATGATTTGCAAAACGTGGAGATTCAATTTATTCGCGAATTTATGGCACCGAAAATGCGGATTGATACCGTGGATGATGTGAACGATATTGTGACGGTACAAGGGATTGTAGGCACCCCTTTCGCGGGGTTTTATGGGGACAATAGGTATTACGTTGAGAATGTCTTTGAAGGGCTTGACCAAGAAGGGGAATGGTATCTCGATGACGAAACGGGGATTTTGTATTATTGGCCTGTGGGTGGAAAGAACCCCAATACATCGGAGGTCATTGTCCCGGTGTTGGGCAACGAAGCGACAATACATACAGCGTACTTACTAAGTGCCTACGGCGATACAGATGACCCTTTGGAGTATATAGAGTTTCGCAACTTGACATTTGCTCATAGCGACTCCTACTTGCCGTCTTGCGGCCTTTACGGTTTTTCTTTTGAATTGGAAAATGTACACAGCACAAAGGTGGAACCGTACTATTGGGGTCATGGCCCTGCTATTCGGTTGGTGGGGCAGAATATCGTATTTGAAGGCAATACGGTTAAGCATATTGGTGGCAGCGGTTTTCGAGTGCACGGACAGAATATCACCCTGTCTAACAATGAGATTACCGATATTGGTGTTTCTGCTATGGTAATCGGTCCTCAAGTACCGACCGGCTCCACAGGGACCGGGAACTGGGTTAGTTCCTATAATAGAATCACGGATAATACGATATATGACATCGGAACGACATGGCCCTGTGCTTATGCCATAGGACAAATTATCGCCGACCACTCGTATATTGCCCACAACACGATATACGACTGTCCGTGGATGGGAATTAACGTAGGAAATCACATTGCTTATGGGGGCGACAATACGTACAACCTGATAGAGAATAACCATATTTATGATATAACTAAGGCTTTGGGAGATGCGGCTGCAATTCATTTTTTAGGAATCCAAACTGGTACTGTGTTTCAGAACAACAAAATCCACGATTGTTATACGACGGCCACGGCTATATATGATGAACCTCTCTCGGGTGGTTGGGCAATATATTTTGATGAAGGTTCGACAGGTATCACCATTAGAAATAACTGGGTCTACAAAGTCAACAGGGGGCTTGTTGTCAATACGGGGCCGGGGAACATTTTGGAGAACAATGTTTTCGCTGCTATTGATGATTCTGGGTACTTTATTTATGCCGGCCTTCGGGATACGACAATCCAAGGCAACATTATCTACAATACGAACCCTGTCTTAAAACTGCATCAATGGTTGAATCATATCAATCAGGGGGGAGCGCACTACAATCTTTGGTACAATACGGATGGGTCGTTTCAAGAGACATGGGACTCCACACTTGCCTCCATCAAAAACTATGCGTTTTCCGGTACTGTCAACGTTACGAAAAACCCTGACGGAACATCAACAGTTAGTCGCACAGCGGGCATGGCATTTTACACGTACTGGCACAGCGGGACGATTATACACATCGCTGGTACACCCTACGAAGTCCTCTCTGTTGCTAGTACGAATACGCTGACCGTAGCCGACGGCCCAGAAACCGGTTCGAGTCTATCCTATTACGTCTATCTGAATCTTGAGGCCAATTCCATTGAAGTGGACCCGTTGTTTGTAGACTTTGCCAATGACAATTTTGCCCTGCAACCGGACTCCCCGGCATTATTGCCTATAGGCGAAGGGGGGATCGGCTTCCAGCAGATAGATATGGGCGGAGTAGGACCGCGAACAACTATCTCAGGGTCGGATCCTAATGCGCCGGTCCTCCAAGCGATTGGTGATAAGTCTGTGAATGAAAATTCTGCTTTGATATTTGATGTAAATGCAACCGACCCCGATGGTGATGCGATTACGTACTCAACTTGGAATCTTCCGAGCGGAGCAACTTTCTCCAACCAGACCTTTAGCTGGACGCCGAGCTATGACCAGGCCGGCACTTGCCAAGTAAGGTTTATCGCAACTGATGATGGCAATGCTTATGATTATGAGACAATTACAATCACAGTGAACAATGTTAACGGAGCCCCTGTATTCGGGCCAATCGCTAATCAGTCGGTTAACGAAAACGCCCTTCTGAGCTTTTCGGTGAACGCAACCGATACTGACGGCGAGGCAATAACATACTCTGTAAGTGGCTTACCTGCTGGAGCTGTATTTGCTAGCAAAACATTTACCTGGACGCCAAGTTATGACCAGGCTGGGGCCTATCCGGTTACATTCACTGCAGACGACGGTCAGGCTCAGGATTCCCAGGCAATAACAATAACAGTAATCAACGTGAACAGAGCCCCTGTGCTCACTGCTATAGGTAATAAGTCGGCTTATGCAGATGTCCTTTTAACCTTCACGATAGATGCAGCTGATCCCGATGGTGATGCGGTAACATATTCAACAAGTACTTTACCTACTGGTGCGACATTTACCGGCCAGGACTTTGACTGGACGCCGAGCCAGAGCCAGGTGGGCAGTTATGCCGTCACTTTTATTGCAAACGATGGACAACTGCAGGATTCTGAGATAGTTACTATGACTGTTGACGTTGATAGTTTGGCACCGACCGTCACTAATTGCTCACCCGCTGCCGGCTCGATACAGGTGCCTTTGAACAACCTAATAACTCTAAATATTGCCGATGCTGGTATAGGTGTTGATGCTGATTCGGTAACAATTAAGGTCAGGATCAACGACAATCCCAACAATGATACCGTCTACTTCGGTGATACAAACCATTATCCCAGTCCATATGGTGATTGTCGAAGGTTAGGTACGAAAGCTGATTATAAGTTCGTTTACCAACCGACGAACGACATGTTTTATTACGACCAGACGGTGACCATCACAGTAAATGCTGCAGACCTTGCCGGAAATGTAATGAACGAGTATTCATATTCCTTTGCGACCGAGATGTTTTCATTCGGCCAGAACAAGCAGGTCAATTCAGGCTTAGCTAATAATGATAGACCCATAACGGTGTGTGACAGTAGCGGCAATATCTGGGCAGCCTGGCACGCAGGATCAATAGGTAACAGAGATATTTATGTTAGCATACTTGCTGCAGGGGAAGAAAACTTTGGTGGTACCGTTCAGCTGACCGGCAATACAACTGACCAGTGTAATCCTGCTGTTGCATTGGATAATAATGACAAACTATATGTTGTATGGCAGGACAATCGGGAAGGAGATTGGGACATATACGTATCTACATCGGTTGACGGAATAAGCTGGTCCACTGAGACAAGGGTTAATGACCCGAATGATGGTAATCAGGTCAACCCTGCTATAGTGATTGACGGTCAGAATTATGCACACGTTGTCTGGCAGGACGACCGTGCAGGTAATCAGGATATATGTATAGCTACATCGAGCGATGGCTTTGTAACAAAAACGGTCTCACAAATCACCTCCGATACTTTCGACCAGGTCGAGCCGGCCGTTGCGGCAGACTCTGACAGTACAATTTACGTGGTATGGACGGATGGGCGCAATGGATCAAACGACATTTACGGAGCGGCCTCGAATAATCCCTGGACGAATGTGGCGATAGTAAGCAATGTGAACAACCAATCGAGTCCAGCAATTGCCGCCGAGTCCGTAGGGTCAATTTTGCACTTATTGTGGGTTGATGAT
>Ga0114930_10005226_pt1 | contig 10734 bp, 7 predicted proteins | sample AnhtaG_FD_87300 | JGI IMG/M metagenome (GOLD analysis project Ga0114930, IMG submission 87300) | Deep subsurface microbial communities from Anholt, Denmark to uncover new lineages of life (NeLLi) - Anholt_01485 metaG | ecosystem: Environmental > Aquatic > Marine > Oceanic > Sediment | place... | reverse complement strand
CACCGGAAACGCCGTTGCGTTGGGCGAGGCCGCGGGAAAGACGGCCGCCCTCGCCGCGCTCGGCGGGCGTTTGCCGCACGAAATCGATATCGGCGAGATTCGGAGGATGTAAGACTAATAGGGGACCGTGGGGCTGTTGAAGAAGTGCCCCCTGCCCAGGACCCGACCGAGAGATCCGGATCCCAGGCGCTTCCGGCATCTGAGCCGGCGCCCCTTGGCTCGGTTGGCCAAGAGGAGGTGTTGCAGGAGCCGGGGCCTATTGCGGCCGGTTGTCCATGAGCTTCCCGAGGGCCATCAAGGCCGCCATGCTCAACCCAATCAGGAACAGGTCGCCCAGGAACTGGTCCAGATCCCAGGGGTCGGACGCGGATTTGGCGCATCCGCACGTGGGTGACGGGCCTTCGCCCTCGCCTTCGCCTTCACCCTCGCCTTCGCCTTCGCCCTCGCCTTCGCCCCCTTCCTCACGGAAGACGGCCACGACGTTTTTGTCGGCGTTCATGGTCACGGTGATCGTGGTTTCGGCGCCGCTGGCATCGCCTTCCCAGTGGTCGAACAGCCAGCCCGCGCCGGGAAGCGCGGTCACGGCCACCTCCGTACCGGTGTCGTACGTGGCCGGTCCACTGGGCGCCACGGCGCCGTCGCCCAGCGTGTCGGTGGTGAGCGTGAACTGCTGGATGAAGACGGCGGTGACCACCTTGTGCGAATCCATCGTCACCTCCGTGGTGGCGACCGTGCCGGTGGCGTCGCCCTCCCAGCGGTCAAAGCGCCAGCCGGCCGCAGGGATCGCGGTCACCGTGACGATGGTTCCGTCATCAAACACGGCCGGACCGGGCGGCGCCACGGTTCCGTCGCCTACCACGGTCGTGGTGAAGTTGAATTTCTGAATGAATACCGCCGTCACCGACGTGTTCGAATCCATCGTGACGTACAGCGTCGGTTCCGTGCCGGTCGCGTCTCCTTCCCAATGGTCGAAGCGCCACCCGGCCGCGGGCGTCGCCGTCACCTCGACCTCGACTCCGGTGTCGTAGGTGGTGGACCCCGCGGGTTCGACCATTCCGCTGCCGTCGAAGTCGGTGGTGAGCACGAACTGCTGCACGAACACGGCGGTGACGGACTTGTCCTCGTCCATCGTGACCGCGGTCGTGACCGAGTTGCCGCTTGCATCCCCTTGCCAGTGGTCGAAGCGCCAGCCAAGCTCGGGGATCGCCGTGATGCCCACCGTCCAATCCACGTCGTAGAGGGCAGGTCCGGTGGGTTCGGTCGTCCCCTCGCCTATCACGTCCGTACTCAGTGTGAACTGCTGGATGAAGACGGCGGTGACGGACTTGTCCTCGTCCATGGTCACGTCGATGGTCGGTTCGGTACCCGCGGCGTCGCCTTCCCAGCGGTCGAATCGCCATCCGTCGGCCGCGGTCGCGGTGACGGCGACCACGGTGCCGTTGTCGTAGACGGTGGGGACGGCGGGATCGACGGTGCCGCTGCCTTCGACGTTCATGGTCAGGGTGAACTGCTGGATGAAGAGGGCGGTGAGGGCCTTGTGCGCGTCCATGGTCACGTCCATGGTCGGTTCCGTGCCTGCGGCGTCGCCTTCCCAGCGGTCGAAGCGCCAGCCGTCGGCCGGCGTGGCCGTGACGGGGACGACGGTGCCGGTGTCGTAGACCACCGGTCCGGTGGGTTCCGTGCTGCCTTCGCCTATCACGTTCGTGTTGAGCGTGTATTGCCGGACGAAGACGGCTGTGACGGACTTGTCGGAATCCATGAGGACGCTTGTCGTGGTATGGGAACCGGAGGCACCACCTTCCCAATGGTCAAAGCGCCAGCTAATCGTGGGGATGGCCGTCACGTCCACTTCGGTCCCGATGTCGAAATCCATAGGCCCGGCTGGGCTGATCCAGCCGCTGCCCACTACGTGGGTCGACAGCGTGAACTGCCGGATGAACACGGCGCGGACCGTCTTGTCCGAGGTCATCATCACCAACGTAACATCTGAGGTCCCGCTCGCGTCCTCCTCCCAATGGTCGAAGCGCCAGCCACTCGAGGGTATCGCCAGCAGCGCAACGGGCTCGTCCTTGTCGTAGACGGCCGGCAGTTCCGGGAAGATGCTCCCCCCACCGACTATTTCCCCCGTCAGCGTGAACTGCTGTATGAAATGCGCCACCACCGTCTTGTCCGTGTTCATCACCACGGTGATAGCGGGGTCTGTTCCGCTGACCGAGCCCGTCCACTGGTCAAAGCGCCAGCCCTCGGCAGGCGTCGCGGTCACGGGCACCTCGAGGTCCTTGTCGAAGTTCTGGGGGCCCTCCGGGTCAATCGTGCCTTCCCCGACAGTCATGGTAAACAGCGTGAACTGCCGGACGAACTCCGCGCCCACGTTCTTGTGATCGTCCATCGTCACCGTCGTCACCGGGTCGGTCCCGCTGGCTTGCCCGGTCCAGTACTTGAAGCGCCAACCGGCCATCGGTGTGGCCGTCAACGTGACCTCCGTCCCCACCGGATACGGACCCCCAGGCGGGTCCGCCGACGCGGTCCCACTGCCGACGGGGTACTCCGACAGGGTCAGCGTGAACACCTCCTGGAAGACGGCTCGAACCGTCTTGTCCCCATCCATGAGGATGTCGTCGGGGTTGTCCGAGCCGGTCAGGTCCACATCCCAGTAGTCGAAAGCCCAATCCGAGGACGGCGTGGCCGTCAGTGTGACCACGGCGTCGAGGTCGACTTCGTACACGCCGCCGCCCAGGTGGACGCCCTCGCTGGGCGCGACGAACCCGCCGCCGGCCACCTCGAGGGTCAGCAGCACGGTCTCGCCGTTGGCCCACGCGCCCGGCACAAGCGCGGCGACCGCTACGGCCACAACGCAAACGACCTGCACGCAACGCACGCGCCTCTGCCATACGTTTTCCGATGTTGTGCGCATCATTCGGCTCTCCCCGTTACAGACTTCTGCTCGGTACCTCGGTTTCACGCGGCCGGTTCTGTCCGCCCATGCGACCCATCCCATGGACCTCGTTCGGGGTGTCTGGGTGTCGGGCACAGGCGGACGTGTAGGGAAGGGCCAGGGCTTCCCCCACAGGCCACGTGGGCTCGAGACGGACCTTGCTGCCGCCATGGTCAGACTCCGGCGCCCCTCTCCACAACTCCGAACAAGCTTGGCGAAACGTCGCAATCGCCTCCCGGATATCTTCGAGAACGGTGTCATGATAATACAATAGAAGCAAAGAAGGCAAGGGAAAAGGGCAAGACGTTGTACTGCGCGATCTGCGCTCCACCACATGTTGGCGTGGCTGTCGTCGGGTTTGGGGCGGCTAGAGGGTATGGCTTCGGCGCACGGACACGTGAGGCGAAACGGGTGCTGGGCGTCTACTTCACAAGGCACGGCCGGCCGCGCAGGCCGGGCCCCGTGTGGCCGCGGCGGAACTCCGGGGAGACGGCCGGGGGCTAGTGGCGCAGCAGTTGGTCCCAATCGAAGGGCGTTGAACCGGAATCGTCATCCGGCGCGTTCGGGGCGCTTCCGGTTTCGACCCTGCTTATGGTTGATGCGCAGGGCGCTTGTGCCGTGCTGATGGTTTTCCCTATGATGGTGCGCGCAAGGGCTGCTTGGCGCGGGGCGTCCAGCAACACAACCCGGCGACTGCCCGTGCGGCTGTGGAAAAGGGTCAACACATCGAGCATAAGACGAGGGACGCCATGATACGGGTCGTAATGCGGGGCAAGACCGCGGCAGGGCTGCGCCTGCTGTTGTCAACGTTTCTGTGCGTGCTTCCTGCGGCCGCGCCGGCATCCGACGAGGCCGGCGGGGCTGAAGCGTTGCGCGTGCTGATTCTGAGCGGGCGCAACAACCACGACTGGCAGAAGACGACGCCGCTGCTCAAGGATCTGTTGGCCAAGTGCGGGCGGTTTGGGGTCGTCGAGACTACGGAGGCGCCGGGGACGCTGACGGCGGCGGATCTCGCGCGATACGACGTGCTGGTCAGCAATTGGACGCCGTATCCGGACACGGCGCGCCTGTGGCCGCCGGAGACGGAGCAGGCCTTCCTGGATTTCGTACGGCAGGGCGGCGGGTTCGTGGTGATCCATGCCGCGGCCTGCACGTTCCAGGAGTGGCCGGAGTTCCAGCAGATCAACGGCCTGACCTGGCAGAACGGCCAGACCGGCCACACCCGCTACGACACGTTCCAGGTGAGCGTCGAAGACCAAGACCACCCCATCGCGCGCGGCCTGACCGACTTCCTCATCACCGACGAGCTGTATCAGAACATGGTCCAGGTGGCCGGCCACGACCTGCACACCGTTTGGAAGGCCTACTCGGCGCCGGAGAAGGGGGGCCGGGGGGAATTCGAGCCGGTGCTCGTGTGCACGCGGTTCGGCGAGGGCCGGGGCGTCAACTTCGTGCTCGGCCACGATGTGGCCGCCATGAGCAACGTGGGTTTTCAGACGCTGCTGTTGCGCAGTGCCGAGTGGGCCGCCACCGGCCAGGTGACCCTGCCGGCGCCGGAGGACTGGCCGGCGGCTGGGGAGGGGGCCATGAGCAAAGGGGATCCCTATCGTTGGGAGAGAACGGAGGGCGTCATTGCGCTCGTGGGCGACGAGGGCGTTGTCTGGCAGTTCAACTACGGCAAGGACGCCCCCAAGCCGTGCTTCCATCCGGTCGCCGTGAACGGGGTCGAGCTGACGGCGCTGAGCCCGCCGGACCACCCCTGGCACCGGGCGCTGTGGTTCGCCTGGAAGGACATCAACGGCCTGAACTACTGGGAAGAAGACCGCAGCACCGGGCTGTCCCAGGGCTGCACTGAAGTGACCGCGGTCAAAGCGACCACCAACGAGGACCACTCGGCCCGCATCGAGATGACGCTGGGCTACCACCCACCGCAGGGGCCCGCGGTGCTGACCGAGGCGCGATTGCTCACCGTGACCGCACCCGGTCCCGACGGCGGCTACTACATCGACTGGACCGCGACGTTCCGCGCCGGAGCGGTAGACGTGTTGCTCAAGGGCGGCACGGCCGGCGGCGGCTATGCCGGGCTGTCGGTCCGCGTCTCGCCGGAGACCAAGGACTGGGAGATCATCGACAGCGAAGGGCGGAAGGACGTGGCGGCCGGTTTCATGGCCAAGAACACCCACGGCCAGCGCGCCCGGTGGATGGACTTCTCCGTGGTCGACAAAGCCACCGGAAGGCCCGCGGGCATTGCCCTGATGGACCACCCCGGCAACCTGCGCCATCCCGCCGAGTGGCATAACGTGTTGAGCGACAAGATCCCCTTTGGCTACTTCAGCCCGGCGCCCCTGTGGAGCGAACCCTACACCATCCCGGCGGGCGAGGAATTGACATTGCGCTACCGCGTGGTGGTGCATGCCGGGCGAGGCGACCCCGAGCGCCTCGAGGCGACCTGGCGCCAGTTCGCCGCCACGACAGAATAGGACAGCAGCGCCCTTTCAAGTAGTGGAATCGGGACAGTCACCGTTGATTTGGAGGAGCGCGTGAAGAAATGCCAAAGACAAGAGCCCACAACTAACGGTGAGCGTCTCCATTCAGACCCCAGAACTACAGATAGCCGACCAGACACCCGTGCGGAATGGCACGCGAAAGAAGTGCTAAGAAGGCTTGACACTCGCGGGGACGCGGGGTAGAGTTCTACGCATACCTCGTTCGGCATCTCTGCTATGCAGTACAGGCGGGAGGCGGAGGGGGGTAATCGCAAAGCCGTGACGCATGACAGAAAACGGGAACTGTTCCCGCGTTCCGCCCAAAGGACAGGTCTTGGATTAACGTATTGTCGTGGCGAGAATTGTCTACATCGAAACATCGATTGTGAGCTACCTGACAGCTCTTCCGGCGAGAGATCTGGTGGCAGCGGCTTGGCAAAACGCCACAAGCCGGTGGTGGGAGACACAGCGGGGACGTTTTGAACTCTTCACTTCGCAACTCACGGTTGGGGAAGCGGCGCGAGGCCACCCAGACGCGGCAAAACGCCGCTTGGCCGCCCTGGCGGGAATTCCCCATCTTTCCATGCCCGAGGCAGTCACCGATCTCGCCGTGGCGCTGCTGGCCGAAGGCGCATTGCCGCGGAAGGCCACCGATGACGCCGTGCATGTTGCGGTATCGGCCTATCACAACGTCGACTACTTGCTGACGTGGAACTGCCGGCACATTGATAACGCCGAAATGAAGCCGCTGATGCGCAGTATCTGCGCCGTACAGGGATACATGTGTCCCGAGATATGTACGCCACTCGAGTTGATGGGAGAGCATGATGAAGGATGACATCATTCAAGAGGTTTGGGAGGCCAAAGACGCTATTGCCGCCGAATGCAATCACGATGTCAGACTGCTGGTCGAGTACCTCGCCAAGGAGCAGGAGAAGACGCCATCCGTCCGCGTCGTCGACCTCCGCGCCACCCGGCTCATGGAGAGCCGAACAAGATGAAGTAGGATCTTCGCTGTGGAGCCCCCAGGTTCCTGGACCAAATCCGGATGCTCCACGCCAAGAGCGAGGCCCAAAACCAGGCGCCAAGTATAAAAGAAGGAAAAGAAAAGTGGCTCCTCCTAAGAATCTGTGCACGGTTTTCGTAGTCGAGGTGGAACCAACCGCTGGTTTCGGTGGCAACATGAGGCGAAAGTTATCCACATTTCCACAGCTGGCAGCGCCTTTGAGCATAGCTCTCGTAGCTGTGGGAATGTGGGTAACTTTCGCCGTCTCTGCCGCAAAGCAGTTGTTCTTGTGCGATCGGGTTAAAGTCATAGGCTATCCGGCTATATCATGTTGTCACGGAAAGACTTAGCATGTCTAGCTCGCCGTTGTCATGCACAGATTCTTGTGAGGAACCAGAAAAGTGGTCTGTCCCTGATACTTAAAAAGCAGATGGACGCCCTCCTACTCCACCGAGATGACTTCAAAGGCGACTGGAACTATGACTGGAACTATGAGCTACACCCTCGAACAAACTTGGCAAAGTAATATCGACCAAATTCCTTAGGGGAACTCGCTATCATGCTCAAGAGATGGCTTGACTGGAGAGTGCGCCGCAACAAGGAAAAGCTGCGCTCACCCTTGGGCCCCACAAGGCTGATGGCGGCCGCAACACTGGCCAGGCTTGGGCAACCCGAATGGTCGGAGCTTGTGCGGGGAGATCCACAGGATTTCAGGCGACTTGGACAGAGCCATGAGCCTTGGGTCTACTGCGCGCTGGTTGCAGTCCTGTCTATACCGCACCTGCGCGGACCGGCGATTCGAGGCCTGGCAGTCCATCGGGACCAAAGGGCCATAAAACCGATCCTGAAGGCTATGGAGGATGTGGCTTTTTGCCGGGCCGGGGCAAAGGCACTAGCCAAGCTTGGCCAGCCCGAATGGGAGCAGTGGATCAGGGGCGATGCGGAAGACATCGAACGCCTGGCAAGCAGTGGCTTTGCTCCGGCAGAGACTCTCGCCGAGGAGTTGGCGCGGCAAGCGAGAGGCAAGAGGCCGAAGAAAGCCGAGAAGAATGGGTCTGCGGCCAACCAGGAAAACCATCGTCAGCAAGATGATATTGCTGTCAAATGCTCTCAGTGTGGGGCGAAATACACTCTTGGCAGGAATGCCGTGGTGGCATCCATGCGAGACGTGTTAGGCGCTATACTGTCTTCGGGGGGTGACGTTATGGCTGATCCGACGGCATCCCCCGATCTCATTGCGTTTGGACGTGTCTCCCCCGAGTTTGGCGATGCCCATGCTGACCAGGTTGCATTCCTTAAGGAGGCCAGGTCCCGCGGCACGAAGCTCTCCTGGCGCTGTGACAATTGCCAGAGTATTCAGGATTACCCCTGGTAGTGGCAGTTGGGTTGCATTCAAACGCCGCCCGATGTAAATTGTATGTAAATATGTGTAAATATGTAAATGGTGTAAATAGGGACTGTAAATAGGGACATGTAAATAGGGACAGTCACCGTTTATATTGACAAACGGCCGTGCCGGGTGTTAGGATGGCGTTATGCCAAGAGTCGCACGGATAGTCGTCCCGGGGGCGTGCCACCATAACGCAACTGTAAATAGTGTAAATAGGGACAGTCACCGTTTATATTGACAAACGGCCGTGCCGGGTGTTAGGATGGCGTTATGCCAAGAGTCGCACGGATAGTCGTTCCGGGGGCATGCCACCACGTCACGCAGCGGGGGAACAACAGGCAAGACGTCTTCTTCGTCGACGACGACCGGCGTGTGTATCTGGGATTACTGCGGGAACAAGCGGAGCGCTTTGGATTCCGGCTCGAAGGCTATTGTCTGATGACGAACCACGTTCACGTGGTTGGCGTGCCGGTGCGCGAAAAGTCGCTGGCCAAGGCCATCGGGCGAACCCACTTCCTGTACGCCCAGTACGTCAATAGGATGCACGGCCGGACCGGCCACCTGTGGCAGAATCGGTTCTACTCATGCGCCATGGACGACGAACATGCTTACAATGCCTTGTGTTATGTGGAACTCAACCCCGTGCGGGCAGGAACGGTGAAGAAGGCCTGGGAATACCCCTGGTCGAGCGCGGCGGCGCATTGCGGCACGCACGAAGAAGACCCGTTTCTGGACGTGGCCGGTTGGCGCGCGAGGATGTCGGGCAAGGAGTGGCGGGCCACGCTGAGGGAAGTGGCCCGCAACAAAGGCATGCAGGAGACCGTTCGCCGCAACACGCACACGGGCCGTCCTCTGGGTAGCGACCGCTTCCTGAGCAAGGTGGAACGCCTGATTGGCCACCGTGTGCGCCCGTTGCCCATCGGCCGTCAGAAGGGCTGGCGCAAGGAGAAGACGGAGAACAAGCCCAGGGAGCAAATTAAAGGGTGACTGTCCCTATTTAGAAAGGATGAACGCGATGAATCGCCGACGTTTCCTGACCATGGCCGCGGGATGCGCGGCGGGGATCTCCGCTGGGTGTGTTCGCGGAGGCCGGGTACTGGTCGGCGCTGGTGAGCGGCCGCCCAACTTCATCGTCATCATGGCGGACGACCTGGGCGCGAAGGAACTCGCCTGCTACGGCCACCCGCGCCACCAGACCCCGCACCTCGACCGGTTGGCCGAGACGGGCGTCCGCTTCGAGATCGGCTACGCCGCGCCCATCTGCCACCCCTCGCGTTTCATGATCATGACCGGCCAGTACGGCTGCCACAACGGCGTGTACCACTTCGCCGGCCGGCGCGGCGGCCCCGAGCCGCATTCCCCCGTCGAGGACATCGGCGCCAACCACGTGACGTTTGCCGAGGTCTTGAAGAAGCGCGGCTACGCGACCGCCTTGGCCGGCAAGTGGCAGTTGTCCGGCAAGCCACCGACGATGATCCACGAGTGCGATTTCGACGAATACTGCATCTGGGCCTACCTGCACTACCTGCCCGAGGGCGTCGAGCACACCGGCGGCTGGGAGAGGCCGGGCGTGAAACCGGAGCGGTACTGGAATCCCAGCCTGTTGAAGAACGGCAAGTACGTGCCTACGACACCCGACGACTACGGACCCGATATCTACACCGATTTCCTTATCGATTTCGCGAGGCGCCACCGCGACGAACCCTTTTTCCTCTACTACCCGATGTGCCTGACGCACAGCCCGCACGTCCGGACCCCCGACAACATCCACCTCGATGACGCGCGATTCAAGGGCGAGGCTGAGAGGTTCAAAGGCGTGGTCGAGTATACGGACAAGCTGGTCGGGCGCCTCGTGGCGGCCTTGGAGGACCTGGGGCTCCGCGAGAACACCGTGGTCCTTTTCACGGGCGACAATGGCACGGGCAAGTCGGGCAAGGGCCAACCCACGGAACTGGGCGCACGGGTACCCATGATCGTGAACGGGCCGGGGATCGTGAAACGCCGGGGCGGGGTCCACGAGTTGGCCGACCTCTCGGACGTCCTGCCGACCCTCGCCGACTTCGCCGACGCGCCGCTTCCCGAGGACCGCGTGATCGACGGCCGCTCGCTGGCCCCGTATCTGCGCGGCGACGCCGACCACACCCGCGACTGGATCTTCGCCTTCATAGGCGACCGGCGCATCCTGCGCACCAAGCGCTGGCTGCTGGAAGACAACTCGCCGCACCATTGGGGCCGGCTGTACGACTGCGGCGGGGGTGTCGACCGCTCGAAGTACAAGGAGGTGACCGAGTCGACTGCCCCCGAGGTCGTCGCCGTCAAGGAACGCTTCAACGCGCTGCTGGCGGGGCTGCCGGCGCCCGACGTGCCCGAGGAAGGCAGCGCGACCGATAAGAAAGGACGACGGCAGCAGAGAGCACAGCGAAGGAAACGGCGGACGGACGCCAAGGGCGAATGAAACCCATGGGGACTGTACGGTGAAAAAGCGGGGTGGGTGGTTGAGTTGGTTGGCCGTCTTGGCATGCCTGGCGGGCGCCGGGGCCCAGGGCGAGACCCAGCAGCAAGTGGACGTTGAGGCGCTGGTCAAGCAAGTGCAGGGGCTCGTCGAGGCGAACGAGGCCCTGGCGAAGCGGGTCGCGGACTTGGAGCAGCGCCTCGCCGAACGAGAGGCTGTGCCTGGCGAGGAAGAAGCTGACGCGGAGGCGGGACCGGCGGCGGCCGCCCAGGCGCCGAAGCCTCCCGAGCAAGGCGGGACGCCTCTCGGCGTCTATTGGGACGAGGGATTGCGATTCAAGACCCAGGACGACGCGTTCCGACTAGAGATCGGGGGACGCGTGCACTTCGACGCGGCGTTCTTCGACGGCCCCGAGTACTGGTCGCTCGGGGGCAGGGCCATTGACGAACACGACGACACCGAGGT
>Ga0114930_10005225_pt1 | contig 10735 bp, 7 predicted proteins | sample AnhtaG_FD_87300 | JGI IMG/M metagenome (GOLD analysis project Ga0114930, IMG submission 87300) | Deep subsurface microbial communities from Anholt, Denmark to uncover new lineages of life (NeLLi) - Anholt_01485 metaG | ecosystem: Environmental > Aquatic > Marine > Oceanic > Sediment | place... | reverse complement strand
TTCGGCCAGGTTGCCGGCCCGGTCGGTGACGCGGATGCCCAGGTGATGTTTGCCCGGGCTTAACGGTTCCAGCGGCTTTGAGCGGCACTGGCCTGTCTCCGGATCATACTCGGGAATCAGCCATTCTCCATCGAGCTTGATGACAATATCCTCGTCATCTCCGATACCGGAAAGGGTATCCTCTATGACAAAGTTGATCGCCAGCTTGCGGTTTCCATATGTGCGCCCGTCAGCCACGCTGAGGTACTTGAGGCGGGGTGGATTGTGGTCGAACACGGCCGCAAATATGCCCCCGCCAGTAGACTTCGCCGTGAGCACATTATCCTCGAATTGGTTGTCATCAAGCCAGACCCAGCGGTTCTCTTTTTCATCAAGCCAGCACAGCCCGCTGCGGTGATTAAGCGGGTTGACCGAGGTTATTTTGAGTGCCACGTCAAAATCCTTGCGGCAGACAAACGCCTCAGGGAAGATCTGGTAGTAGGCTGAGTTCAATCCCAGCCGGGACCGATTGATAAGGGTGGTTTCTTTTAATTCAAGATACCGCGGCCTGTAGAAATTGTCTTTACCCAGATGCAGGGTCAGAAACTTGCCGATGGCTATGTCCTCGCGTTCCTCAAACCCGACTGCGACAATATGGATGGAATCAGATAACACCGCGGCATACGAGGTGTCTTCGGACATTGAGATCTCAAAGCGGTCAATCCGGGCATACTTCTTCCGGGGTGGGATAAAGCAGATATACTTGTTCATGTTAAAGTAGCGCGGGTACTCAATCCCCAGCAAGCTGTCGCGGTAATACAGCTCCACCCGTGACTTGGAACCCTTTGTTCCTCTGGAGTTGATCGTTACCAACAAGCCGTCCTCGATGATCTCATACTCAAGGCTGATTTTACCCGTTCCTTTTTCCAGCAGGCCGTTGAAAAGACTGTCGCGAATCAAACAGCCTTGGTGAGCAAAGAGAAAAAGCCGCAGCACAGCCGTGCGGATTTTGAACCCGATGACTTCGCACTGCAGTCTTCCATCCTCAAGGGGCAAAACTCTCGCTGTAGGCGGGGGTCCCCATAGCTGCTGCCGGTTGAGAAAGACCTTCACTGAATCAATCATCAAATCTTCGTACTCCGCCACAGGCGAGAAGTAGAACTGCGTGGTGTCAGCGGCAATGGAGACAGTGGAATCAAGAGTGAAGACATTCCCCGGTGGTCCCCACAAAAACTCAAAAGTCAACTGGGAGCGGTTGCCAAAACAATCTTCGGCGACAATCTTTGCCCGATGCAACCCGATGCGCTCGGAACCCTTCAGGCCAAAAACTCCCCTGTTACTGCCGACGGTTTGGCTGCCCCGGTACGTATTGCCGGTTTTCTTAAACAGGCTTCTCACCCAGTCTCTCCCCTCAACCGCTTCCAGGTAATCGTACTCGAGTTTGACCGCCTCGGTTGTGGCAAAGTCGAGCGAATCAAAGACGGCTTCGTAAAACAGCCTGTCGTCAATGTACATGGACAGTTTGTATACCGCCTGTTTCATGCCGTCGGCCCTCATACGGTCAAAACAGTCCACAAGAACCCCAAACGGGCGATGGAAATAGAGCACGGTATCAAGCGTGTAGCGGTCCGCTTTTTTGCTCGGCATAACCTCAAAAAACATTTTTCGCGTGCCGTCGTCAAAAAGCGAACTGTCGTCCGTCATCTGAAAACCGACGCGGGAAAACACGGGCCGTGTTTTGTCTGACAGGTCAAAACCGTGCAGCAAGGGGTTAACGGGAATGTTGTCCGGGGTACGTACCTCAAACTGGAGGTGGGGGGCTCCGACTCCGCTCTGGCCGGAATAGGCGATGAATTCGCCTCGACTCACTCGAATGGAATCTTGGGAAAACTCAATGTCCTGGTAATATCTTCGAGAAGCCACCTGGGCCGCTTTGAGAGGCCTGTCGACATTGGCGGCAAAGTTGGCCAGGTGGCCGAAAACGTAGATGTAGCCGTCGTCCCCTTGTATGTACAAGGCCTTACCGTAGCCGTAGTACGCGGTGCCGGCTCTCAAAACGTAGCCGTCAACAGGAGAAAAGAGGCTTTTGCCTACCATCCCGCCGGTTCTCAGGTCAACACCAAAGTGGAAATGGTCGGGGCGGTAGTCGCCAAACCCCGAGGAAAGGTCAATATCCTGCTTCAACGGCCAGTCTGTTTTGGCCGGATAAACGGAGGCGGTGGCAATAACTATTCCCACTAACAGGCAGAAACCTTTTGTCGATAATGTCATCATGTGTAATCCGAGCTGGCTAAGGTCATAGCCAATTTATGGTCGTTTTGGCTCAAAGAGCAATGTTTTTCGTATAAATGTGAATGTAGTATTGCAAAATCGGTCGGTTCAGCTATATATTTACGCTCGGTTTTCACCCCCGGCGCGGCTGGCGGAGAAACGTTAATTGAAGCACGAGAAATAGAAGGAGAAACGCTGGATGTTTGAGACACTTCGCAGGATGATATTCCCCATTATCATTATTGTACTGTTCTTTTTCGTAGCCATGATTGTTTTCCAATGGGGGCTGGGGCTTTCCAGACGGCAACAGTATGCCGACGCCAACGTGGCGGCCGTGATAAATGGGATGGAAGTGTCCTGGGAAACGTACAACCGCGCCTACCAATCGCTGTATCAGATTGAATCTGAGAACACCGACGAGGAACTTCCGGAGTCCAAGATTCGCGAAATCCAGCAGACTGCCTGGAAGCGGCTTCTCCACGACCACCTCATTATGCAGGAGGTGGCTAAACACAACCTTGCGGTCACCGACGATGAGCTGTACGCCTTCCTGCGCTACAACCCCCCGCCGGAATTGCAGCAACTTCCCTATTTCCAAACCGACGGGAGATTTAACTATCAGAAGTATGTGAGCTCTATGGCCAATCCTCAGGACGCCGCGTTCTGGGCTTCGGTGGAGCCATTTGCAAAGGAAAACGTCCTGAAACAGAAACTGCAAGAGATGATTATTCAGGCTGCCCGCGTGACTGAATCAGAGGTCAAGGAGTTTTACCTAACCATCAACGAGAAGATCAAGGTTGGCATGGTCAACGTTGGCTATGATAGATTCTCCAAGCCTCCGCCCAGGAGCACTGACGAAGAGCTTGAGGAGTTCTTCAATGAACGCAGAGACGATTATCCTGTCGACGAGAGGGCCGCTTTGAATATCGCCTTGATTGAAAAGAAGCCCCAGGCGCTGGACTGGGAACGAACCTATAACAAAGCTATGGCGATCTATGATTCTATCCAGGCAGGGGCCGATTTTGGCGAGATGGCCGGTCGTTACTCTGATGACCCGGCCTCAGCCAAGAACGGGGGCGATCTGGGCTGGTTCCCTCGGGGACAGATGGTTGAAGAGTTTGACCGCAAGGTCTTTTCAATGAAGGAGGAAGAGATTTCGGAGCCGATCAGAACCGAGTTTGGCTGGCACATCATCAAGCTTCACGCCTTCAAAGAAGAGATGGAGAAGCCACGAGGGAAAAAAGATAAAGAACTGGTGCGAAAAGCCCATGCCTCCCATATCCTGGTAAAGACGGAAGCCGGGCAGGAAACGCTCGACCGGGCTTACCGGCGGCTTGAAGAGTTCCACACCGCAGCCAAGAAGAAAGGCTTCTTCAAGGCGGCTGAGGATTTGAGCCTTCCCATAAAGAAAACGGCGATGTTTTTCCGCGGTAAAAACATCCAGTTCATTGGAAATGATCCCAACGCCGGACGGTTTGCCTTTGAAAATGAGGTCGATGCCATATCGGACCTCCTGGAAAGCAAAACCGCCTTTTTCGTGGTGCGGGTAGCTGAGCGTGTGCCGGCCGGAAAGGCTACCTTTGAGGAGGCCGAGAAAAAGGTCAATCTTGACATACTCAAATACAAAGTTGCCACCTTGTGTCGTGATACAGCCGATGCGATTTACACTGAAATTCAGAAAGGCACCGACATCGAGAAAGCAGCAAAGATATTTGGCGAGGAGTACGAGACCCCGGCTGAGTTTTTACGTACCGATTACGTCAAGGGACTTGGTAGCAACGCGATGGCAATTGGTGCCGCTTTCTCTCTTAGCGAGCCAGGGCAGATATCCGAACCGGTCGATTTTGATCAGGGCACTGTGGTTTTCAAGCTGCTGGAGCGGACAAGCCCGGATTTAAGCGATTACAACGCTCGGCGGGATTCTCTGCATACCGTCATTTTGAATTACAAGCGTCAGGAGCTTTACGGCCGCTGGTTTGAAAATCTGATAGAGAACTCTGAGATAGTAAACAACATTGAGAAGACTTTGCAGGAAGCCGGAGAGTTCTAACAGGTTCAGAAAAACGCCGGAAGTGTCATTGCGAGAAGTGATACTAGTGTATCGTCCCGGAAACAACTTGCAAAATAACCTGCGTATTCTGTGGCGGGGTGATCTTCAGATCGCCCCGCGTGACAATAATGGCTACGACGGGAACGGATAGCCAAGATTCTGAAGCGAAAAGAGGAGCAAGGGGGGAAATAAAAATTAGCTTGTGAAAAAAAACTTGACAGGGTGTGGATCAGCGACCATAGAAGGTGACTTTATAACTAATAGCAACCATAAAGGGAGGTAGAAGTGGAAGGTTTAACGGACAAGATCATTGAATGGGGCGCACTGTACGGCATGAAAATTGTCGGCGCTCTGGCGATTCTCATTATCGGTCGCATTGTCGTCGGCATTCTGACCGGCATTGTGAGACGTCTACTGAAGAGGTCAAAAACAGATGAGACGCTAGTCAAGTTTGTAACCAGCTTAATGAAGACGGCGCTGCTGGCGATTCTCTTCATCGTTGTTCTGAATCAACTGGGAGTGCAAACGACGTCTTTTGTGGCCATCATCGGTGCGGCTGGTCTGGCTATTGGCTTCGCCCTGCAGGGTTCGCTGGCCAACTTCGCGGCCGGCGTTATGCTCATAATATTCAGACCATTCAGAGCCGGCGACTTCGTGGAAACCGGCGGCGCCACCGGAGCGGTAGAAGAAGTCGGTATTTTCAGTACCATCATGAAAACTCCTGATAACAAGAAGATCATTATCCCCAACAGTGGCATCACTGGGAGTAATATCGTAAACTATTCAGCCAAGGAAACCCGTCGCATAGACCTCGTATTTGGCATCGGCTACGATGATAACCTGAAAAAGGCCAAACATATTCTTGAGCAGCTTCTGCAGGCTGATGAACGCATACTCAAGGATCCGGCACCGGTTGTGGCCGTTTCCGAGCTGGCTGACAACTCTGTTAACTTCGTCGTTCGGCCGTGGGTCAAGAGCGCCGATTACTGGGTCGTATACTGGGATCTTATCGAGAAGGTTAAACTGACCTTTGACTCCGAAGGCATATCGATACCATTCCCGCAGCGGGATGTTCACATGCACCAGACAGTTACAAACTAAGGAGGATAGGCTATGTGCAATTCGAAGAGAATAAGTTATATGGTTCTGTTGCTCGCATTGCTTGTGACAGGAACCGCGATTCAAGCTGATGAGACGACCCCGACCGGCTGGAAAAAGTCACTCATGGTAGACATCACCACTACCCAGACATCCTATTCCAATTCCTGGGTGGGCGGCGAAGCCGGCTCGGTCAACTGGGTTGGCAACCTCAACGGTTCGGCGGAGATGCAGCTTAAAGAATGGTTTAACTTCAGGTCCGTTCTAAAACTCTCCTTTGGCCAGACTATGACACAGACCGCCGACTCGACCAAGCACTGGAGCAAACCCCAAAAGTCAACGGACATGATTGACTGGGAAAATGTCGGACGTTTTACGCTGGATGCTATCATTGATCCCTATGCCGCCTTCCGGGTTGAGATGCAGTTTGTCGACGCCTCCGTTGAGGCCAAAAAGCGGTATTTCACCCCTATCAGGCTGACCGAATCGGCTGGAATTTCCCGAAGGTTTTATGAAAAGGATAACGATCACGTCACCAGTCGCTTTGGTCTGGGGTTGCGTCAAACAATCAAGACCGTCATTATCGACAGCGCTGATTTTGTCACGACAGATTCAACTCATACTGATGGTGGCCTGGAGTCCGTGACCGATGTTAGCATCTCCCTCAATAAAAAGCTCTCTTACACCGGAAAGCTGACGCTATACAAAGCGCTGTACTTCTCCAACAAGGACGAAGTGAAAGGCACCGTGTTTGAGGATGTTTGGAAAGCCATCGACGTCAACTGGGAAAACATTATCAGCGCCTCGCTGTCAAAAATCATAACAGTGAATTTGTACACACAACTACTGTACGACAAAGAGGTGAGCCATAAGAGTAGAATCAAGGAGACGCTGGCGATCGGTTTTGTTTTCAAGATGCTTTGATTAGGGATATCCGCCCCTAACTTGGTTACAGCAAAGCCGGGCTTGCGCGTTCCCAAGTTAAGATCGGCTCTGCCGGTCTACCGGTCGTGGACATAGATTCTTTTCCCTTTGTAATCTATCGTAAACTTGTACCGGTACAATAAGCTCGCTCCCACGATTCCTTCGAATTCAGCTCCCCGGAGGGATTTCTTGAACCGCGAAAGATCGGTAACCACTACCGGTACGTTTTTTGACGTGACCATCTCACCGATGCTCATAACGGCTACCCTCTGCCTCTTGTCTTCTTTGAGGTCCAGGCCAAGTTGGCGGGCCAGTGATTCGGAGAGAGAGGTATATGACGCGCAGTAGTCCAGAATCATGGGAACGGTCACACTGTCATCGAGGGTAACATTTACGAGAATCAGGTGACGGTGGGTTGAAAAACGGATCGTGCGATAGGAACTGTCTTTGCCGACCTTCATGAAGTCCGGCTGACCCATTTGCAGCCGAAGGGTTCGGGCAGGGTAATCAACGGTGACGTAAAACCGCCGCAGGACGTCATGTCCGATCAGGCCGTCGGGATAGCCTGAGCGCTTGTCTTTGATAATCCTGTCTAAATCGATCGCGGTGGCGCGTTGATTGTACAGCGTCTCGTTACCGATACGCAGAGACCGCATCTCGACAAACGACGCCCCACTGCTGCCGTCGACACCAACCACCGGGCGTTGAGGCGGGGAGCGAAGAAAAGTGAGGCTATGCCTCCGGGCAAAGGCGCTGTCAATATACAGCCGGTCGGCGCCGGTATCGATTCCGAACATGCCCTTGACGCGGCCGTCGATAGTTACCTCCACCTCCACCAGACCCCGCACAGGATCGAAAGGGACCACCTCGCCAAAGGCGGTGAGGGCAGTTAGCGCGACGACAATTATGGTTGTGCGTATCATCTCACACGTAAATGTGGCATACTCGAATGGCGCAGATGTGGACATCTGCCACCCACGAAATTCCGTGGTCGGCGTACGTCCTCGTGCGCCGACTCCCTCTGAGGCGCGGCGGACGGGGACGTCCGCCGCGCACAAAGTTCATGCATATCGTTACCAACTCCAAGCACAAACAGTTCAGCTCGGTAGTTCTGCGCGGCGTCTGAAAAAGGCAAGCGCGGAGCCAAGCAGTATCAACGTCGTGCCTGCCCAGACAAGATTTATGACCGGCTTTTTGGAAACATCAAGTATCAGCGTCTCAGACCCTTCATCCTCAATAAGACCAGGGATACTCAAGACTACCGCCCCTTCATCGGCCAGAATATGCTCGATAGAGACCTCATACTCTTCATTCTCGCCAAATCGGTCGGGAAAATCCATCATAGAGGAACTGCCATCCTCCATCGTCGCAGCTACCAGAGCAGGCTCCACGGTATCCGTGACACCATCCCACTCCACCTGCAATTGGGCCGAAACCCGCAGATCGGACTGCGACGGGTCATGCTTACCCATCGCAAAGCCGATGAATGTAAAAGCATATTCACCGACGCGTTTTTCCTCTCCTTTGACCAGCCGCAGCCCTTTCTGTTCGGTCCCCTCCTGAACCTGCTGAGGAGAAAAGTAGAGATCGTAGAGCAACGAATTCCTGAGGTACGGTTTTTTCATGATGCCGTCAAGACGCGGCGAGTAATAAAGCTCAGGATGAACCTCCTCAGTTGAGTTGCCGTCCTCAAGCGTGAGAATCAGCTTGTTGTTGGGATGATTGATGTCGCTCTCCATTCCCTGATAGTAGACACGTATTCCGTAAACGCCGCTGCTTTCTCCTTTCGCAAGAACCAGTTGCTCGTTGGAGTCAAAAGCCGATGAACCAAGAATCCCGATGATCATGAGTCCGAATCCGAAATGTGTAAGCTGCCCCCCGACCAGTCGCCAGCCGCGCGGGAGAAGCCGCACCAGGTAAATGATGTTGGAAGTGATACTCATCAACGCGGCAGCAATAAAAAGAACATACAGCGGGCTGCGCAGTCCCAGCGCCACGCACAGAATAGAGGTGACAATCAGCACTATCACCGCCGGCACTAAACGCCGGGCCAGATCAGGATGTAACAGGTACATAATCAATCCCGTGGCGACAATAATGAACAGCACGGAGAAGATAAGCCCGGCATTGAGGACTATGAAGAAAACACCTATGCCAACGGCCGTGGCGACAGCAGCCGTCACCCCAAGTTTGAGTTTCCAACTTCTTGGTATAAAAGAGGCCATACCTCCGCCTCCAAAAGGGGAAACAGTGAGCAGAAAAGCAAACAGTATGGCAAGAGGCAGAGCGAAACCGTTGTAGGTAGCAATGTCGGCAGCTCGAGGGGTCGAGGAAATCAGCGAGGTAATCAACGGCAGCGAGCTCCAGAACAGGACGATCACGGCGAAAATGAAAAGCAGTGATAGGCCGGCAAAGAGGAAAAACTCGCGGCCATAGATGTTGTAATTGATCGGAACATGCCCCAGTGATTTGATCTTGGGGACAAACAGCATCACCGTCATCACCACAAACAGTATCAGAAAGCCGATCAGGAAGACATTGGCGCCCAGGTCAACAAAACTGTGTACCGAGAAGTCTGCCAGTACCCCGCTGCGGGTGAGAAAGGTGCCATAAATCACCAGAATAAAGACCAGCGCCGTCATGAGAATATTCGTTTTCCTCAGCGCTCCGGTACGCCTTTCGAGAGCCAGACCATGCAGCAGCGCCAACGACACAAACCAGGGGATCAACGATGAGTTCTCCACCGGATCCCACGCCCAGTAGCCGCCCCAGCCGAGCGTCTTGTATGCCCAATAGCCGCCCAAGATATTGCCCCCGGCCAGCATGAGGGCCGTCACCACCTGCCAGGGAAAGACGCGTTGGACCCAGTCGCGATAGTCGTTCATTATCAAAGCCGCCATAGCGATTGCAAACGGAACCCCCGCCGCCGCGTACCCGATAAAAACCACCGGGGGGTGGACCACCATCCAGGCGTCTTGCAGCAACGGATTCAGCCCGGCGCCATCTTCCGCATGAAACTTAAGCAGGGTAAAGGGGGACAGTTTCACCAGCATCGACAGAAAGAAAAGATTGACAATGCTGTAGACAATCATGGCTTTATTGGTATAGCGGCCACCCTTGCGGATAATCACATATCCAAAAAGTGCGCTGAACAAAAGCCAGAGCAGGTAGGTGCCCTCCTGTCCGCCCCAGAACGCGGACAGCAGGTAAAAAAACGGCAGTGACCGGTCAGAATATTCAAAGACGTACTTGACGGTGAAGTCGTGGCTGAAAAACAGATAAGACAGGTAGGCAACAGCTAAAATAGCAGCGAAACAAAACAGGTGGTAGCTTTTGAGAGCAAGACTTCGGTACGATACATCCCCACGGGCCGTTCTGAAAAAGGCAAATCCGGCGACAAGATTAGCGGCAAACGCATACCATATCAAGAGCTGACCGGGAATGTCCGAGCCCATGGTCAGACTCCGGTCTCGCGGACACCTTCGTCATGCTTGCGTATGTCCTGGTACTCCCCCCCTTCTCCCTGGTACTTGGAAGGACACTTGACTAACATCTGTTCGGCAACAAACGTCTCCCCCTCGCTTTTGCCTTTGAGCACCACTGACGTCGCTTGCTCGAAGTTTCCAGGGACAACTCCATAGTATATCACCTTCATCCGCTGGGCGCGCTGTTTGTCTTCAGCTTCGGGATCATAGATGGCAAACTCCAGACGAGAATCCTCGGTGTTGTAATTCACCTGGTCAAAGTCAATCTTGCCCAGCACCTGCACCGTCCTTTCGGAGAGCCGGGCTTCCTCTATCGAAACATAGCGGAGGGTCGTCTTCAAGAAGGCACTTGTACCCCATACCAAGAACACCACGATAATGACACCGCCAATAATCGGCTTGGCCTTCATTTCAGCTTCTCCTCAAGCTTCTTGACCTTTTTGTCAAGACGCACCAGAAATATAAACAATCCCACCCATACCGCCAAAGTCACGACCATAGTGACATAGTTACCATCCATACTACTACTCCCTTTCTATCTGAGCCCGCCTGATGACACTGACCCGTCGGGCAAGGTTGAAAATCCACAGGAAGACCAACGTGAAAACAGCCAGTGACGCGGCGAAAATCCATCGCACTGTGACGCCCATTGTAAACTGCATCTCTTTATTCACCACCGACTCGTTTGGATGCAATGACTGCACCACCCGCGGCATTACAAAAATCAAGAACGGAACCGTTATAAAAGCAAGTATCGCATAGGCTGCCGCCAGCGCCGCTTTTTTCTCTTCCACTTCGATTGCTCCTCGCAGAGCAAAGTACGCTCCATATAACAACAACAGAACGAAGATGGATGTTTCCCTCGGGTCCCAGTTCCAAAACGAGCCCCAGGTCACCTTGGCAAAGATGGAACCGGTCACGGTCGCCA
>Ga0114930_10005223_pt1 | contig 10741 bp, 9 predicted proteins | sample AnhtaG_FD_87300 | JGI IMG/M metagenome (GOLD analysis project Ga0114930, IMG submission 87300) | Deep subsurface microbial communities from Anholt, Denmark to uncover new lineages of life (NeLLi) - Anholt_01485 metaG | ecosystem: Environmental > Aquatic > Marine > Oceanic > Sediment | place... | reverse complement strand
TTCAATATCATTTGAAATTTTGTGTAAAATCTGCGACTCAGACATGAATAGAACTTAGTTTCTTATGTATAAATATATACCTCAAAATGTTGCAAGAGTAAGAATGTGCACCTGCTTCTTTTAAAAATATGTCATTCAGGTTCATGATGTATTAAATCGAGCATTAATCCCCCACCCTGTAGTCACGAACCGGCCTGATTGGAAATCAGGGGCATCAGGAGGATGCTTGATTTGGTTCTGAACTTATATCGGTTTGTTTTACCATTAGATTCTAATTAAGGCGCGGGTGAAGGTTTGAATGCTTTTAAAAAAAATGAGGAAAAAACAAACTCCTTTCATTATTTGCCCTTTCTTCTCTGGAACATGAACATTAGACCTATCATTGCGATGACAGGCAATGCCATTGTTGGGAACTCAGGAATTTGTTATGTTGGATTTATTACTTGTATCACATCTGTACCCTCAAAAGATTCTTCTGTGATTTTTCCGCTTATAGTAACTCTGATGTTTTCTTCAACATCTAAGATTCCGATAACTGCCTGCCTATCAAATTTTACCATTCTATCTGGTATCCCATCATTGTCATAGTTACCTACTTCTGAAGGAGAAAGTTGTGCCGAAACCATTCCATTGTTAGTACTAAGTTTTACTGTATTCAAATCAATATCATTGACGTCAAAGCCTGGTACCTCTATATAACCCGTTATTGTGTTTTCATCGCTCTGACTTGCTTTGTTTAGAATATCCGGTTTAACGTCTACATTTGCAGGAATAAGTAAAGTAGTTTAATAGGTAAGTGGCAGAAAATCAATATTGTTACTATTAAGTTCATAAGGTAAATCACAAATTCCATCTGGTTCTGAATCAATGCATTTCGGACCATAACCATTTGGTCGAACCCAAAAATTGCCGCCTAGGTAGTGCCCGCCGATGATATTAGTGCCTGATTGCTTCGTAATGTTCCAATTATTAATATTTGGGTTCATGAATTGAATATTGTTAGTATTGTTGAAAATGTTGTTGTAGATCAAGTTGTTGTTGGTATTGCCCATAAAGATGCCCACAACTCCGTTCAAATTGGCATTGTTGCCGATCAGCGTGTTGTTGTTGGATGACTGTTGCAGATAGATGCCGTAGGGACTATTTGAATTGGCATTATTGTCACTCAGCTCGTTGTTATTGGAACCAGCCAGACTGATGCCGCATTTGTTGCCCCAAGCATTATTGTGGGTCAGTGTATTATTGCTGGAATACCACAGACTGATGCCATAGCCTCCGCCTCCGATACCTTGCATGTTGTCTGATGCTGTGTTGCCGATCAGCGTGTTGTTGTTGCAATAACGCAGAGCAATACCGCTGCCGTAGTTCGAACTGGCATAGTTACTGATCAGCGTATTGCTGTTCGAAATGACATTGACCCCTGCCTCTAGATAATAATCACCAGCCCCGGTCACTGAAAATCCTTCAAGTTTAATTCCATCCGCAGCAAGTGTGATCGTGCTTCCGCTTCCCCTGGCGTCTACCACAGGCATTCCAATACCGAGCAGGGTTAATTGCTTGTTGACATTCACAATTTCGTAATATGTACCGTTATGTACTTCAATAATATCTCCAGAGGTTGCATTATCTATCGCCCATTGTATCTTGGCATAGTCATCTGGGACTACAATTGTTCTTGCACTCTTAACGTTTCCCAGCAATATCAGTATTGTTATTCCAACCACTATTAGAAATACATATATTATACCATTTATCTTATTCATATTTCAACAACCAATCGCAATAATATAGCACCATAGAGTTTTTCGTATTCCATCCGTATTATTTCATATTATGCGAAATTATAAAAAAACTTTGATTTTTTTTCATTGTATAGAGACTGTCGAAAAAGTGGTAAAACCGAAACATTTCAACCAATATTAGTAAGTAAAATGCTAAGCTAGTTGACATGAGGATCTAACACCTGACTCGAATAAACATCGATGATTGTATCAAGTCACTATACTCCGTACTTGAATGATGCGGGGCTTATTAACGTTTTTATTTATTCTTAGTTGTACAGTCTTGAGTTGAGATATATTTCTCAACCACTTCCCACCCCTGACTACTGAGCCATGATAGCATCCAGATGCCCACAGATGATCCTTGCACCATTCTTTGAGATGTGGAAAGTGCTGTCTCAATATTCCACTGGATATTCCTTTGATCTTCTTTACTATAAAACTTACGGATTATTTTGGCGAAAATTTATTAAACAGATGCCCATAATCAGGATTAGCACCACGTCCATAACTTCAATATCATATATGCTACAAATGCCTCACTTCATCAAGAAAAGCGGGCCGGTTCTTAAATTGAGATTTCAGGTCAGAAAAACGTTTATGCCACGTCGTCTCATCCTTTATGATATCTATGTAGATACTTTTCGGCTTTCCCAAATATTTAGCAGCAAATTTATATGTTTTTCGGTTCCCGTTTGGTATGTTTTTATAGGCTTTTTTCCAGTAATATTCGATGACATTTTCTGGGAAATCGTTTGCCAGTTCATCGGCGAGACTATTTAAACCATCTTCGATCGATAACCCTTGATTGTATATTGGAGTATTCAGATTCAATAATGATTCAATAACCGTTTCTTTCATGTCCTTATCCAGACATATCCGCAGATAATCGTAAAGGTCCTTTTCTTTTATCTTATTAAAAATTTCAGGCTCGATGGAATTCCAGTCAGGTTCTTTCAGGAATCCCTTTATTCTTTTGTACTCTGCATAATAGCTGCCATGCCTCCCGGTAAACCCAAACGATTTCAACAGGGTTTCTTTTGCGCTCTCATAGTCACCCTGTGACTTATAATATTCAAACAACCTGTCCAGCATGTTCTTCTCTTCGGTCTGGCGGGATAATGCCGTTTGTACAATACGCTCCAGGTTGGCAGTATCTCCTTTTTTGGCAAAATGTGCTAAAAGGAATTCAAACAATTCAGTCAGTCTCCCTTCACCTTTTAAAATTCCTTCTTCTGCCGTTTCCAGTGTTTTTAGTGAATCTCCTTTTCCGGAATAAAATTTAACCAGGTCCCAATAGTCCAGGCCATAATGAAGGGTTTCCATGCGCACTTTCAGGTAAGCTTCATCATTGTGAAGAAACTTTTTCTGAATGTCCATCACCAGTTCTTTTCTCCAGTTGGAAGTTTGTTCATCAAGCTTTTTCACTAAATATTCCCATTCTTCCTTTGTGTGGCAGATTTGGAAAAAAACATCCATTAATGCATCTTCAAAACCAGAATTTCCATAATTGTATTCTTTAAAAGCCGCATCCAAGAACTCAATTTTAGCATCGGCAGATATATTTCCTTCAATTATCAGTTCAGAAATATCTTCCAGGTAACCGTATGCTTCGTATTCATCATCTTCTGGTCCGCCACCATACTCATTGAACTCTGAGATTATATTTCTGGCATTTTCCCAATACTCAAACAATAGACTATCATTTAACACAACAAAGTCGCTATTAGTTCCGCTTTTTTGTGTGTTTTCCTGTTTTTCTTTGAACCATTCCAGGACTAATTGGTATAATTCGGATTTCTTGTCCATCAAAGTATGTATCAGATCATATAAATCTGCGTTATCAAGAGATTGTATTCTTTCTTCTACCTGGAATTTTGCAGTTTTGGTATTATTATTTGCTGCCATTAACATTACCTTCCCAAATCGTGTATTGTTCGTGATCCTTTATTGCTGTCATTCATAATAGCCTTGAATACGCTTTATGAAAAAATTTTTTGTAGTATATAAAGTATTACTATATACGTGACCGTTTCAATTCGTGTTGGTGAATATAATTTGAAGTATTTGTGGCATGAGATCGCCATATTATAGTTTTCCGCCAAACATATAAAAAAAAACAACGAACGGGTACGAACTCGAAACGAACTCTGGGTAATATGAGTTCGTCCCTGTTCGTTTTAGTTCGTTGTTTAAAAATTACTAAAACTATGCTATAATTGAAGCCCAATTCACAACATTATCAAGCTCTGCTTTGCGGTATTTGCGTCCTTTGTGGTGAGTAATCTATACTATAAACCGCCAAGAACGCAAAGAAGTAAAAATTATGCCAACATGTAATGTAACGGTCACCTATATACAGTAAAATTAATCCGAGCGTAGCGAGGATTTTCTTGTTTTACGTTTTAGCAACGGCAATTATAAATGAAAAAATTCTACCAATATATTTCCAAAAAAAAGATTTGTGTTAATTACAACTAACACAATTTACTAATTTGTGTTAACCACAACTATTATATTTATTAAAAACAAATTAACATCTTATGGACATCCCCTCCTTGATGGTACAGTTCAATGAATGGTGGAAGACCGGACGTGTCAGGAAAGAATATGCAAAAGAGATGCGTAGACCCCTTTTTAATGAGATTGAGAAATACCTGCCCGACAGGCAGATAATAGGTATAACAGGGTTGCGGCGGACCGGAAAAACCACACTGATGTACCAGTTTATCGAGCATCTGATAAACCGCGGTGTGGATCCTAAGAACATTCTCTATTTTTCCTTCGATGAGGTGCTGGCTACACAACCCGATATAATTGACGTAGTGCTTAAGAATTACCAAAAAGTTACCCCCAGCCTGAGTAGTGAGCAGATATACATATTCATAGACGAAGTACAATATGTTCAAAGTTGGAAGGCAGCGGTAAAGAGATATTATGACCTGTACCCAAAAATAAAGTTCTTTGTCTCAGGCTCGGCAAGCCTGCAGATCAAAAAAGCCAAAGAGAGCCTTGTAGGCAGGCTCTATGAATTTGTACTGACGCCTCTTACCTTCAGGGATTTTCTTCAGATGAAGGGGATACAGTTATCTGGTGTTGTGGATGAGTTTGAATTCAAAACATTTGAAACAAGACAAGCAGATCTATTCCTGTATAAAGATGACATCGAGTCACTACTGAATGAATACATGATAAAAGGTGGTTTCCCTGAGATCCTTGATGAAAGATCCATTGAAAAGATCCACAAATATCTCAGGACCAACACTGACAGGATAATATTCCAGGATATTTCCAAGATGTTCAGCGTCAAGGAACCTGCCCTCTTGATGGAACTGTTGAAGATTACTGCACATCAGTCAGGACATGTTATCGATTACCAGGAACTTGCCAGGGCCATGAAGGTGACCAGACAGACCATATCTAATTACATGATGTATTTGCAGGAATCATTCCTTGTAAGAAAGCTGACAAATTACACAGGAAGCTATCTGGCTGGTACACGAAAAGCAAAAAAATTCTATTTGCAGGACCATGCACTGATGAATGCACTGACCAGGCACACCGAGGAGATTTTTTCTGCTGATTATGCGGGCCAGGTTATTGAAAATATTTGTGTTAACCACTTAAACGCTGGTTATTTCTGGCGGAGACAATATGAAGTCGACATTATCATAAAAGACCAGACAATTGTTCCGGTGGAGATAAAATACCGCAACAACCCAACTGATATCAAAGGACTCATTAAATTTATGAATAAGTTCGATAGCAAATATGGTGTGGTAATTACAAAGGACACACTGGAACTGAAACATGGTGACGTTGTTATACTTTTTATTCCAGCCTGGCTGTTTTTGACTGTATATACTTTATAAGTATGCACTCAAGTAACTGCGACCGAAGGGCGCAGTTTTCTATTTTGTTTCACAAAAAAATGAACATCATATCAACTCAAATAGAGAGTGGATTTACCCATCCTTGGATAAAATCCCCTCATACCACCTGCCATACACCTCACCCAAATCCACAATCCCACCTCTGAAGCTCATTCATCAGCAACCAGAACATGTCCCTGCTCTACCATATCTCCACCAGTTCGGGCCTGGTCCTGCCAGCTTCGGCGATCATTCCCCTGATCTGTGCCCTCATCTTAGCCTTCATGTAGTAAACTTACTATATTTAGAAAAACAAAAAGAGAGATTACATCATAACTAAAAACATATGATATATCCAGAAAAAGGAGTTAAATATGAAGCCCGAATGGCTGAAAACAAAGCTCGATACTGGCAACAAGTTTCCAAAAATCGCATCTGTACTTCGCGAGCTGGGCCTAACTACAGTCTGCCAGGGGGCACACTGCCCCAATAAATCCACATGCTGGGGAAGCGGGACAGCAACCTTCATGATCCTGGGACATATCTGCACCCGCAACTGCATGTTCTGTGCCGTACAAAAAGGAAAACCTGATAACTTAGATCCCACAGAGCCTTTCAGGCTCGCTGAAGCTGTAGAACGATTGTCCCTGAAATATGTGGTGATAACTTCAGTAGACAGGGATGATCTGGTTGACAGGGGAGCAGGACATTTTGCCAGTTGTGTTGAAGAGGTCAGGAAAATAGGGGCCTTAGTGGAAGTCCTGATCCCTGACTATGTGGGAAATGACCTTGAAACAGTAGTAGCTTCAGGACCGGATGTCATCGGACATAATATAGAGGTGGTCAGTCGGCTTACACCTGAAATGAGGGATCGGCGGGCAAGTTATGAGAAAAGCCTTCAAGTACTTCAGGAAGTAAAAAAGCTTGATGGAAGGATTAAGACCAAATCCTCATTAATGCTGGGTATCGGGGAGACAGATAAGGAAGTAATTAGAACCATGCATGACCTTCGAGACGCTGGTGTGGATATGTTGACACTGGGACAGTATTTGAGACCATCAAAAAACCAGATACAAGTGTCCAGTTATGTAACGCCTGCTGAATTCTCGGAATTTGGGAAAATAGCCAAAGAAATTGGATTTATCTGCTCTTCAGGACCGTTTGTGAGAAGTAGTTTTGCTGCTGCTGAGATGTACGAGAAAAGTGTAGTATAACTAGCGCTGGAAATTCCATTCTCTTGTAGAATATTTTGTTTCTGCCAGTTCTCTAGCATAAGCAAATTCTTTTTCAGTCCACTCCCCTTCATAAAAGTCTTTATCTTTTGTAAATGCCTCCCTGAGTGCCTGATACGTTTCATCCCGCGTTGCATTACTCACCCTTCTAATACACGTGACCCTATCCTCAACGGCAGCGATCATCTTGTCTGATATCTTCTCCTCAGTCACCTTAAGAACCGAGAACATCCTTTTGACATCCAGATCATACAGGATCGTCCCGTGCTGGAGCAGCACCTTGCCCCTGCGGGTCTGGGCATTGCCTGAGATCTTTTTTCCCTGGGTGACAATATCATTGATTGGCTTGAATTCTGCACTGATCCCCAGTTGTGAAAAGGCATCCACGATCCAGCCGCAGATAAGGTTGTACGATGCAATGATATCCTTACCGAAAAACGATTCGGGAGCTATCACCGAATACGTGATCTCGCCGTCATGATCATGATATACTGTCCCCCCGCCGGTACGCCTGCGGACCTGGTCCACACCCAGCTTTCTGCACGCATCCAGATCCACCTCAGCCTCCATGCTTTGGAAATATCCGATGGAAACAGCTGACGGCAGCCAGCGATAGAACCGGATAGTCGGTGGACCGCCCCGCCGGACCGCTTCACTGGCAGCTTCATCCAGTGCCATTGCGGTAGCAGCATCATGGGTTTTTAGAGGGATCACCCGCCAATTCATTGAGAAGCCTCCATGATCACTTTGGCAAAGTCCTGTGCCGATGCACCGATAAGCTGTGCATTGTGTCCCTGAAGCACGCGATCAATTGTCTGTGCCAGCTCATCTTCACATGGTCTTTTCCCGATCAGCGCCGATTCGATCACTTCAATGAGCTCTTCAGGGTGCAGGAAGAAATCTCCTGTGAACTGTATGGATATGATACTGCCATTACACAGTTCCACTCTGGCATTGATCATTTTGCCTCCACTGACTTTTAGCGATGCTGTACCCATGATTTTCCCTCAACAATTTCTTACAGTAAACCCATAAAAACCTTACTCCTGAAAATATTCCTTTAACAGCCCCTTTACAACCTTATGCAGCAAGAGCAGCCCGATCAGATTGGGGATGGCCATTAAAGCATTGGTAATATTGGAGAACAGCCAGATATTCACTAAATAAGTGGTTGCCCGGGGGAAGTCCACCACACCTGCCCCCACCACGATCCCTACCAGAAACACTGCATAATAGACCCTTAAAATGGCCCGGTAGAACCCCACATCATCTGATATCTTCTTCACAAAGTAAGACAGGCACTGTTTACCGTAGAATGACCAGGTCAGTATTGTCGTAAAGGCAAAAAGGACCAGGCTGATGGTAATTACCACATCACCGGCATATCCGATCTGGGAATTAAAGGCATGTATGCTCAACGACGTGCTGGTCTTTCCCGTCTCCCAGGCATGGGTGGTTATGATAACAAAACCGGTCATGGAACATACAATGATAGTATCAAAAAAGGGACCCAGCATGGCGATCAGGCCCTGGCGTACGCTGTGGGGTGTCCTGGCCGCAGCATGGGCCATGGGGGCACTGCCCAATCCTGCCTCATTGGAAAAAAGTCCCTGGGCGATACCGAACCGCATGGTCTGGACAACAGCGGCGCCGGCAAATCCACCCACAGCAGCAGAACCTGAAAAGGCACTTCCAACAATGATTGCAAAGGCCTCAGGTATCTTTTCAATGTTCAGCATAAGGACAGCCGTGGCCGCCAGGATATACATACCTGCCATGAAGGGTACCAGATTTCCGGCTACAAATCCCAGCCTCTTGATTCCGCCTATGACTACGACCCCCACAAAAACAGCCATTATCAGGCCGGTGACAATTCCGGGGATCTGGAAGCTGTCATTCAATGCCAGGGATACTGAGTTGGCCTGGGCCATATTTCCGATGCCGAATGAAGAAAATATACCAAAAGTTGCGAAGGCCAATCCCAGGAACAGACCCAGCCGCTTGTTCTTAAGGCCATGCTCAAGATAATAGAACGGCCCCCCGATCATGGTACCATCTGGGAGTTCCTCCCTGAAATGCAGGGCAAGAGTGGATTCGACGAACTTTGTCACCATACCCACCACAGCCGTCACCCACATCCAGAACAGGGCACCAGGTCCACCCAGTGAAATAGCCACAGCGACCCCTGCGATGTTCCCGGTACCAATGGTACCGGAGAGGGTGGTCATCAATGCACGAAACGGTGAGATGTCGCCTTCACCCTCTTGTTTACGAGAGATCAGCAGACTGAGGGTATACACCAGCCTGCGTGCCTGAAGCCCTTTTAATCTCAATGTAAGGAATATTCCGGTGCCAATGAGCAGGACCATCATAAAGGGGCCCCAGACAACATCATTTACTGCAACAAAAACCTGGTGTGCGTCAACCAACCATATCAGCCCCGGTCAATCATCTGTTAAATCCAGGTCATTTTTTACCCTGTACACCCTATCATTTTTCCTTACCTTTCCCGTTACGCCCAGACCCACCTCTTCACCTTTCAAGGCCTTTTGGACCAATTTCTCCCCATTGTGCAATGACACTACCTTTTGTTCTACATAGGTATTTGTCCCCTCAATAACGATTACGTCCCCGACAGCCAGTCCCTGTTCCAGCAGCCTAACTGCTGCTGCCCCCTGTTTTGAGTAATAGTTTAGCACCACACCCACAGCCTGACGCTGCACAGGGGATGCATTCAGATCAGCTTCCACAGCCTGTCCATCAGGCCCTGGCACCCCGAAATAGAATCCAGTGGAAAACCCCCGGTTATAAACATTATTCAATTCTTGTTTCCATTCACTGGCCTTTTGGATGGTATACGAACCGTTCTCGTATGCTTCAAGTGCCTGCCGGTAACATCTGGAAACAGTGGAAGTATAACTTGTATTGCGCAGCCTGCCCTCGATCTTGAATGCATCTACTCCGGTCTCAATCAGTTCAGGAATATGTTCTATCATGCACAGGTCTTTAGAACTTAGCAGATATTTACCTCCCAACTCGACCTGCACCCCATCTTCCCCGTTCAATGTCCACTGCCAACGGCAGGGTTGATTACATTCGCCGCAGTTAGCCGATTTTCCCAGCAGGTATGCTGACAGGTAGCACCGCCCCGAGATCGCCTGGCACATGGCGCCGTGCACAAATACTTCGAGTTCTATAGATGTATGCTGCCTGATCTCCTTGATCTGATTAAGGCTTAACTCCCTTGATAATACCACACGACTGGCCCCCAGTTTTCGGTAGAATTCGGCTGCCTGCCAATTGGACACATTAGCCTGGGTAGATATATGGACCCTGAGACCCTGATCCAATGCTGCCTGAATTACAGCGGGGTCCCATGCAATAACTGCATCAACTTGAGCATTTTCTGCAACCTCTAAAATTGTATTAACGGCAGGTAGATCTTCAGGATAGACAACAGTATTGACTGCTAAATAAGATTTCAGGCCGCTCTCTTTTACTTTATCGGTAAACTTTTCAAGGTTATCCAATGTGAAGTCTTTAGCCCTGGCCCTGAGACTAAACCTGTCTACTGAAAAATAAACTGCATCAGTATAATCTTTACCTGCAGAAAGTGCAGCTGAATTTCGAACGCCTACTGCCAGTTCTGGAATTGGACTTTTCATGTTCATAAAGTTAATAGAATTAAGGTTAAAATTCAATATTTCTGTTTATACATTGAAATTCTTTATTATATATCAATACCTTCGCCATTAACCAATACTAACCAACACTAATACCACCAATTTTCGTTATTTTATCAAATATTTGCTGAATTAAAATTCGATCTGGTTTTTGCGGTAGCAATTTTAATGTT
>Ga0114930_10005222_pt1 | contig 10744 bp, 11 predicted proteins | sample AnhtaG_FD_87300 | JGI IMG/M metagenome (GOLD analysis project Ga0114930, IMG submission 87300) | Deep subsurface microbial communities from Anholt, Denmark to uncover new lineages of life (NeLLi) - Anholt_01485 metaG | ecosystem: Environmental > Aquatic > Marine > Oceanic > Sediment | place... | reverse complement strand
CCAGCGTTGGATCGCATTCCATAAATCCTCGGAAACTGTGATCGTTATGTGTCGTGCCATTAGATGATCCTATACTGGTATATCATTAACAAATGTAACACATACCACAAATACTGTCAAGACATTTATCGACTTTCCTATATAGATGATATATATAAGAAAGTCGTGCGGTTATTGGAATTTGGCGATGGGTACCCTTGAGAGGGATTTTTCTCTTGTTGGAAGAATAGGTTACAATACGCTAGAATGTGCAATCAAGAAGAGTTATGAACACCAAATAGAAGATAGCATATCCCCTCTACTCCTACCTCTGCTGGTGTCAACTGGGTAGAAGCGAAGGTGGCGCTCGTAGATTTCGGGGCAAGCTTCGAGAGTACTTGCCTTCCGACAAAACGCGAGGTAGAATCGGACATGGGAGCATAGGAGTGACGTGCGAGCCCTGGGATACCATAGACTACCGTGCAGCCCGCGCGCTCTACGATAGCCGCTACAAAATCCATCAAAGGCTAATGAAGGCTTTCCAAGAGGGTGATGTCCATAACTATGTTGAACTAGCCCTCGGAATCGACGAGCCTGGCGGTAACTACAGCGCTGCAGAGCACGGTCTAGGGCCCAGAATCCTTCAACGATCACCACCAGAAAGGGTATTCGAGCTGGCTCAGAGGCTGTTAGTCTGTGAGGTGCCGGCGAAGGTTCCAGAGGTCGTCTATAAAGCGAATCTTCCGTACCTCAAAATCAGCGTTGGCTCTGAGATGGCGGCGCTACTTGGGCCGGATGTGTTTTGGGTCACCAACGTGCGCACTATATGGGCCCATCTAGTGATGAAGCACAACAACAATGTAGGACTGGCCAACGAAGAACTCTATTACTACCGAACCCAGGATCTGCCTTCAGAAATGGACTACCCGCTGTGGAGAGACATACACCCGCTCGTGGGGTCTAGCATGGAGAGCCTGGCGCATCTGGGCAGTAGGCTCGCTGAGGAACGGGGCATCGAACCTGGCAACCTGAGATTTCTGTGGGCCGACACAATTGCCGACACAGCATATAGCAAATACTCTAGGTAGGGTATGTTACCTATGCAACCTACCTTGCCAGTAAGTTTCAGAGGCTAACCTAATGGCACATGGTGAATGCTACACCTATGATTTCGGAGCCGCATACCCCAGGATAGCAAGAGCCATCGGCGTCACAATAGTCAGTTTACCAGTATGAAATACAATGGTCTCTAGATGATCTCCAGTTTCTACCCCGCGTCTGCGACAATACACTTCTCCAGATGTGTTACATACTGAACTACGTCGCTCGGCTAGTCTCCAACTAAGAGGGGGCAGGGGCGATTGGAAGGCTCTCTATTCGATGCCGACTGATGCTACACAACCATTCCCTAGTAGCTTCTTTACTATCTCCTGGTCTCATATGTAGTGGGTTCAAGATGGTTCTTGGGCGGCGTGCCAGACGCTCTGCCAGATCGGCATTTGCACAGCATGCTTTCCCAAGCATTTCAGGCAATTTCTTGGCTCCTGGTTGCATCGTGTCGACAAGAGCTAGTGCGGTAGCCTGTCCCAAACCAACTGGCACTGCGTTTCCTATCTGTATGTACCGCTGGGTCAAACCACCCTCAAACTCCCAATTATCGGGGAACTGCTGAATCCTGGCGCATTCCTTAATGCTAAGTGGTCTGAGACTCTCCATATGGCAGAGCATAGTAGCTTTACCGTTGGGGGACGTTGTGAGGGCTGGAGCTGGCTTATCCCACGACAGGCGCCTCGAGAAACCGTTGCGCCCACCCCACGAGTGAAAGGCCCCGCCGAGCGCATCTTCTTGAAGGCTCTCGGGCAGGTCACGCCAGTTGCCGCCAGGCGGGATCTGCTTTAAGAATTTCATTTGCACTGGCGATAGCGGCTTGTATTCAGGCTCCGGGTTGACCAGCCCGCTCAATGCTTCGCGCAGTGTAACCCATTTTGGCATACCCTGCGCACCTTCACAGTCATGTGTAGGTACCGGCATTTTGATTGGCTCGCCATCCCTGGAGCCGAGGAACAGGACTCGCCGACGGGTCTGTGGTGTACCATAGTCAGCAGCGTTCAACAAGCCAAAAATCACGTAATAACCCGTGTTCTCAAAAGCCTGAAGCATTGTCCTAAAGGCAGCCCCCAACTCCTCCTCAGGCCTGAGAGGGGGATGGCCAGGACCCCGTTCCTTTAGAGGACGATGCCTGATGGCGGCTGATAGGATGCCTTGCACGTTCTCCATCACGAAGAATCGAGGGCGGGCTTCATTGATGACCCTAAGAAAGTGATGAAATAGCGTTCCTCGGGGGTCGCTCAGGGATCCCCTGCGGCCGGCTGTACTGAAACCCTGACATGAAGGTCCACCAGTGACAACGAGGCATTCGCCGACCTTCAGCTTCGCGGCTTCTAAGATCTCCTCCGTGGACACATCTTCAATATTACGCTCGATCACCGCGGTATTAGGACGGTTCTTGCGGATAGTTCTAGCGGCCCACTTGTTGCATTCCACAGCTACCCGGATTTCAAAGCCAGCACGTTCAAAACCGAGGTCTAACCCCATTGCACCTGTGAATAGTGATATGACTGCACCTATCGCCATGTGCATTCTCCAACTCGGCGGATATATAGAAGACTTGCTGCCGAAATTAGCATGCCTTTACCAATTGCCCCAGATTCATACTTCGTGGATATGTATCTCAAACCCAAACTTCTGCAATATCCGATAAGCATTGGATGTTGTCCACTCGATCTTAGGTGTCTTAGTTGCTTCCGCTAATACTTGTCGGACTGGGTACTCCCGACCCTGTATTTCAACCCCGTATTTTACTACGCGCTCAGGTTGGACGCCTGCCAAGGTCTCCTCTATGCTATGTTTGGAAAGGAGAAACGACTTACCTCTGTTATATACCGATTGTTCATGCCTGTGCATTATTCATAATCCTCACAATCATTATATATATTATATTCTCAATCATCCGATTTGTCAATTTGTAAACTGGTTTGCCGTCTGTAGTGAAAAGTCCCTAAGGCCTTCTCTTCTGACACGCCTCCGACTATAATACAGGGATGATAAATATTGGCTGTCTTCTTAGGAAGGTCTCCCCCCTGACACGCCTCCGACTTACAAATATAGGGGGTGGATTATAATGAGTGGAGGTAATGCTGGAATTGAGTGCAATTTTTCCAGAGAATGAAAACTGTTCGCCTGAAGTGACTATGTCTCAAGAAGAGACCGTTAAACAGGCCACAGAGGCAGCAGCTGCCGGAGACCCTGTAGGGATGGCCGAGGCCTTATATAGGGGCCATGTCATAGATGGTCTGGTACGCCGAATTCATGCGCGGTGGTCTGTTCTGGGCTATCAGGGTGCGGAAGATGCGGTCGCCAGCGCAGTAGAGATCCTCTATACGGCGGTAAGGCAAGGCGAGAAAATACTCAGCCCTGTGGGGTTCTTGTGGAAAGTGGCTGACACAAAGGCCAACGATGCATGGAGAGCTGCGGAACGGGAGACCCATCTCGAATCCTGGGAGCAGGTAGCTGATGAGATGGACAGTTATGCAGTGGTTGAGCAAGAAGAAGGGCTTGGATTGGATGAGGATTCTGAACGGGAGGAGAAGAGAGCCATGGCTGTACGCATGGCTCGCAAATTACTTCCTCGGCTGGGGCAGCAAAATATGCAGGCCGTAATGGCTTACGTCATTGATGCGGTTGACGCAGGCCGCTGGGACGTGCCTAACCAGGAGATCAAGGAGGCATTAGGCCTCAGTAACGACACGGTGCGGACTTCGCTCTCTCGGGGGTTCCGTAGACTGAGTAGGCTCGCTCAGGAGGAAGGGCTGGCTGAAGAATTGCTGGTCGAGGCTAACATAGTCCAACCACAGGAAGAGGAGGAGGAGTACAATAAGTAAAGGAGGTCAGGCTAATGTCTATTAGTGACGATATTAAGAAAGAGTTCAATGCATTGATTGAGAAAGCTCGGCACGTCTCCCTGGATGTCAGTGGGGAGGTCGAGGAGATCCTTAAGATAGGCCGTGAGAATCCCCTAAGCCGAGATGAAGCCGTCAGGATCCTAAGCAAGGTAATCGAGACTTTGAGAAAAGCGGTTGAGCAACTGGGTGATAAGAAGGCCACGGAGTCCCTAAAAGGCGACACACTGGCACTAGTTGAGCGCATAATCGCTGCTCGGGATAGGATCAATAACTCAATAGCAGTGGATGAACTTCCTCAGGAATACCGTGACATCCTTATCCAGAGCCATAATGGTATCAAGGTAGGTCCTGTCCGACCCAGCCCGTGGTTCCACGGCAAGGAAGTCCCTATGAACTCTGGTTTTGTAAAGACTACTGACATTCAACTATGGGAGGGTAACGAGCGACTTGACATCCACCTACGTCAGTTCCACCGGAGGCATGGCAGGAGGCCTACACCTGACGAACTCCTTGATCTCATGTTGGGCAAGATGCAGATGCCTGGAGTTTCGAAGGATGACCAGTTTGAGATTAGTATCCTCGCGCGCAGTATCGCTATCAACGGAGTTAGGAAGCCGCCGATCTTAGATATTGACGGCACTGTGCTTGATGGTAACAGACGGATAGCAGCCTGCTACTACATACTGAACAATGACGAGTTCCAATCGGATCAGAAGCAGCGCGCTGAGTACATCTTTGTCTGGCAACTTACACTGCACGCTGATGACGATGACCGACGGAGGGTAGTGGTTTCCTTAAACTTCGAACCTGACTATAAGATAGACTGGCCCGAATACGTGAAGGCCGGAAAGGTGCATGAGGAGTGGCAAGCTCTGCTAGCCCTTGAGCCACGTGCCCCGGGACCAAGACGTCAGGCTGAAATGAAGCGCGGTCTATCCCAGAAGTACGCCCTCGGCCCTGATACCTCTGTGGTCAACCGCTACATCAAGATGGTGGAATGGGCAAATGATTTTGAGACATACTGCGTGAGTGAGAGGCGTCTGGACGAATTCGAGGTCAAGCATAAGGCGGATTACTATTTCCAGTACTTCGACGAACTGAGCAAGGGGACTACCTCAGGTGTTGCATACTTCTTAGGGCAAGACGAGGCATTCAAGCACTTGGCGTTCGACCTCTTGTTCCAGGGAAAGTTCAACAACTGGAGAGATATCCGAAACCTGAAGCACATATACAGTAATGAAGAGGCCAGGGCGCTCTTGCTCAGGGCACGGGAAGAGCCTAATGTAGAGGAAGCACAGGACATGGTCGAGGATGCTGGGAGAATTGCCACGCTTAAGCGGGCAGAGACTAGAACCTATGGGGCTAACACCCGCATTGAAGTATTCACAAAATGGCTGGAGGAGCTTCCGATTAAGGCCTTCCGTGACGACATCAGGCCTGACACCCTGTTGTGTCTTTTGAAGGCATTGAAGCTGGTCGAGCGTCAGGTAGAAAAGGTGCTTGGCAAGGAAGCATTAAAGCTATAAGTATGGATGCAATGCGAGAACAGTCTGAACCTCAGGCTGAAGTGATCACATCGGAATTGCTTGACCGCCTGGTGCTAGTGCCACGTCAAGGTACCAGCCCGCATAGCCTCTTGTCAGCGTTGCGTTCTGTGGCTCCGTCCCTCCCAGTTAAACGGAGCACGGAGGGCTTCTCGATACCCTCTGAAAGTGCGCATGAGCTTCTTGAGGCTGATGGAGCAGTGCGCCTGCTGTGGCGGGCCGATGCACGTCTCTTCGCAGAGAACCGCGCGTTTGCTAGGGCAGTACACCCGACACTCCGCGACCGAGTTGAGGCAATCAAATCTGGAGGGGTCGTGGCCGCCAAGGCCCTTTTGGGAGACCTTGATAACTCGGAGGTTCTGGATGGCCACCAGCTTGTTAACGTTGCCGCTATGACCCTACCTGAGTGTTATGGTCTATGCGTCTTTGATGAACAAGGGGCTGGTAAGACAGTGACGCTAATCTTCGCGTTTGACCTGCTTGTTGCACGGGATGTTATTGATATTGTCCTAGTACTCGCCCCCAAGAGCATGGTTGCCGAGTGGCCTGTAGACCTCTTCCGTTTCAAAGGCGATCTCTATAAGAGTGCCATCGTCGCTGGGACTTATCGTGAGAAACGCAAGGCACTAGCTACAGAGGCTGACTTCTTTGTCACTAACTTCGAGACGGCGGTGTCAATGGAGTCCGAAATACTAGCTTTGGTTCGCAGATACAGGGGGCGCGCTCTACTTGTAGTGGACGAGTCCTTCTATGTAAAGAACCTGGACGCGAAGCGGACAAGAGCAGTCCGAAGAATTAGGGAATGGTGTGGAAGGGCCTATGTCTTATGTGGGACACCAGCGCCTAATTCGCCTCACGATCTGGTGCAACAATTCAACGTGGTCGACTTTGGGCTAACTTTTGCCGGCGTACAGGTGCCGGATGACCCTATTGTCGCGATAGGGGTCGTGCAGCAGACCGTACAAGAACGGGGAGTCTTTGTACGCCACCTGAAGCAGAATGTCCTACCTGACCTGCCTGGAAAGACTTTCCATAGAGTATTAGTCCAATTGGAGCCTGAGCAGGAACAAATCTATCGTGCTCTACTCGAAGATCTTATCATTGAGGTAAGGGACGTTGACGAATACCTCTTTCAGAAGGAGCTGACCTCGTTCTTAGCTAAACGGAACGCTCTTCTCCAAGTCTGTTCTAACCCGGTTGCAGTAGTCGCCGGGTACCAAGAGGTACCATCAAAGTTGAAGGCCCTGGATGACATAGTAAAAGAACTCGCAGAACGGCGCCGTGAGAAAGTAGTGATATGGTCCTTCTACACCGTATCACTGGATGCGATATTCAAGCGTTACGCTGGATTAAACCCAGTGCGGTATGACGGGTCAGTTACGTCTGTTACCAAGAGGAGGGACGCAGTAAGACGGTTTCAAGAGGACGATACTACCATGTTGTTTGTTGGCAACCCGGCGGCTGCAGGGGCAGGGTTGACACTACACCGGGCAAAGTATGCAATTTATGAGTCATTGTCAAACCAGGCTGCTCATTATTTTCAAAGTGTAGATCGTCTCCACCGCCGTGGTCAGGAACGAGATGTTGAGTATATAATGTTGCAATGTGACAAAACAATCGAGATGAAGGAGTACGACCGTCTGGCTAACAAAGAGCAGGCACAACGACTGCTTCTAGGCGATGAACAACGCTTACCAATCACACGGGAATCGATGCTAGAAGAACTGCTGGAAGCCCAGAGGCTTCTTGGTGTGGAAGAATAGTCATATTTGTCGAGTGAAAAGATGGTCGTAGAACAGCGGGACACACAAAACCCACATAAACAGAGGCAGGAGTTTCTGGACTGTCTTGCTATCCTTACCGGCTATGAAGTAGAGTTGACCACCGGATTCCCCGACGGTCGCTATCCCGATGTTCTGAGGATCGACCAAAGCCGGCAGCGTCTCTTTATTGGGGATGCAAAAGACTCGGAGTCACCCGGGTGCTTGGACACACAAGCGCGCCTCTTGGCCTATTTTCGATGGTTATCGGTACACGTTGTCGGTCGTGGTGGACAAGGAATGGTAGCCATATGCTTCGGGGATGTAGGGCATGCCCCGGGCTGGATTGCGACTCTTGAAGCGTTGGCCAAAGAAGCAGGGGTAGGCCACATGGTATCAGGAGTCGACTACTTTGGCCCAGGTTTTGTTGTGGCTTGGTCTCGCACCCCTGATTCATGAGAGCTGGCTCTAGAGATATTCAGAGATAGTTCACGTTTCTTCTCCGTATGTCATGAAATACTCGTCAAAAGGGAATTCAGCGTTAAAAGAGGGGCTGACAGCTCATCTCCTAGATGACGTGCACAATCGGCGGGAGCGTTTTAGGGCAGAAGTTCTCCAGTGGGGGCAGAAGCACATGCGCCAGTACCCCTGGCGAACCCCTGGAAGAACTCCATACGAGACCCTCATTGCCGAGACCCTTCTAAAACGGACGACGGCTACTGCGGCTGCAAGAGTATATGAAGACTTCCTCCATCGGTTCCCCCACCTGCAAGCGATAAATGATGCTAGTAAAGAAGAGTTGGCCCAAGCTCTTTCGAAGGTAGGCCTTCAGTGGCAGAGGGCCAAGGCCATCAAAGCTCTGGCACATTACTTGAGAGAGGTGCAAGGAGGAGAAATACCTTCTGATCTGCACCGACTAATAGATGTGCCTGGCCTCGGAGAGTATAGCGCACGGGCCATTCTATCCTTCGGGTTTGGCATACCTATCGCTATTGTAGATACTAATGTAGAAAGGATCCTAGCCCGCGTCTTTCAAAATGTCTTACCACAGAAGCCGCCTCAGTATTTATTCCAGGAGCTTGCGAACTCGCTTGTTCCCAGCAAATCTCACGGGAAATATAACCTTGGTCTACTCGACCTTGGGGCACTAATCTGTCGATATATTGATCCTCTGTGTGAGGAATGCCCACTAGCCTCTATTTGTGATTACTACAGCCGGAACAGAGGTAGGCTAATTAAGGAGGAGCCTGGTAGGTATGAGACGAATATTGGACTAAAACTTCGCAGGGTACGCGAAAAAAAAGGTATCGGACTCACGAAGTTATCGCAGCTTTCTGGAGTTTCGAAGCTGACTATAATTCGGATTGAATCAGGAAAGACATCACCAAGAACAGAGACGATTGGCAAGCTTGCGGCTGCACTTGAGGTAGAACCTGACCGGTTACGGTGAGGTTGCCTTACGAGCTAGGCTTGTGGTGTCCAGATGAACATTTCGTCATATTGTTCAGTTTAAAGTCTGGTATAATTGCAGAGTAATGTGTCTGCCAGGTGCAGCTACTGCGTGGAGTTGATGTAAGCTCACTTGTGAAGAAAAAGAGGCCAGCTACTTGTGGGCAAATACCTACGGCGGATGACAGGCGATGAAGGACATTTGGTACGCTGACAAGAGAGACATCGTAAAATGGGGTGGCATAGCTTATCTCTGTTCCAAGAAAGGGATCAAAAACATAGTGCAAATTGCTTATTATCGTGGGGAGCAATGGCCCAAACTAGTCTTTGACAAGGCAAATATTGATCTACCAGAGCAGGTGATAAAGCACTTCAGGGATATTGAGGATATAAATCGGCTCGCTCTTAGTACGAGTCTAACAATTAAAGTAATCAAGAAAGAATTCAGCCACAACACTCGGACTAGTTACCACCGCCATGTATGCAAAGTGATCAGCGCGATGAAGGAACAAAAATTGGTCTTTCTTGATCCAGATGTCGGGCTGGCTCCAAACGAAGGCAAAGCAGAACATGTAAAACCTGATGAAATCACAATGATTTGGCAGTCACTCAGTCCCCAGGATGCCCTCGTATTCTACCAGCATAGATTTCGCTCTCGCGACTGGGTAGAGATTCGCAGAAATCAACTCGCCGCGGCCTGCGGAGTACAAACAAATCGAGTTAGAACGTGGTCGGCGGAACAGATAGCTAAGGATGTAGTCTTCTTCTTTATTGAAAAGCTAGTCTGACCAGTCGCTATGGCTAACGGCTCGGTTATGGTCGTAATACTGTCTCGTTTAAATTAACATTAGTTAACTGTCAACCTAGGTTAAGGTCAACGCTTGCTACACAAGCTAAGCATATGCGCTAAATTGATTACGCAGCGAGGAGGACTCTAATGGCTCGGGCTATGAGTAGTCAACGGTCAAACATTCTGATGGGCATTGCAGGAGTTCACTACGTGGTCTCCGAACTAAGCCGGCGTGGTTTGATAGCCATGCCAACGATTCGCAATACCGCTGGAATTGATGTTCTTGTTGCTGAACTAGAGGGAAGTGGTCAAGCTGTATTACAAGTCAAAACCGCCGGCGCTGTCAGAATTGGAGAGGAAGGCAGACAATGGTGGCTTACCCCCAAGCCGGAGAAATGCTTGTCAGGCCCAAACGCCTTCTATGTCTTCGTACGCTGGCGGGAAGACTTGGCAAAGTTTGAAGCCTTCTTGGAAAATGCTGATGCTGTTGCAAAACAGGTTCGCGATAATCTCGTCGAAGAGAGCAAGCTAGGTCGTAAAGATTTCCCTTGCTGGGGGCTTCCGGCGTCCGCTCAAGACCAGGGCAAGCTTACTGAGAAGTGGCAAAACTGGCGGCCGCCAAAGGGCAAAGAGTCATGAAAAACAGTACAGTTGCTTTCCACCCTGCGCCTGTATCCGTAAGCTGCGCTTAATCTAACAAAAAACCATCTTGTTGGCGAACAAAAAGGGTCGTCGACGTTTTCAGGCCCTCCTTCCACAAGGGCTACATGTCTTGCAAGCCCGCCACTCACGACCTCCTGGGTCATCCTGGTGAGTGATCCAATCCAGTGCTTCTTGGCATGTTGAGAACCAATACTTGTCGGTCCAACTGGAGCCGGTAGCCATACCTAACAGCCATCGGCAGCTAGCCCTATGTAGAGTACACCACACCCTGTAGCTTCCGACCCTTCGCAAGTCGTTTAAGACAAATCCTGTGCCGTTGTTGTGTAGTTTAATCAGATGCTGGTGAGTTTTCACCATCTCCATAAATGAACGCTCTCCTTTGTCACAAAGTCTCACACTGATTGGAGTATACCACTGCCTCGGAAAGATGGCTAGGCTCATTGGGCTTGGCGAGCAGTAACCCATTGCACAAAACGATGAATTGTTTACCCTGTGGAGCCAGCACCTGATCAAACAAAACGGACAATTGTTAAATGACTGAACAGAATGTCTAGTAGTTCTTAACAGCTGTAGATTTAAAATGTAATCAGATACTGT
>Ga0114930_10005221_pt1 | contig 10746 bp, 6 predicted proteins | sample AnhtaG_FD_87300 | JGI IMG/M metagenome (GOLD analysis project Ga0114930, IMG submission 87300) | Deep subsurface microbial communities from Anholt, Denmark to uncover new lineages of life (NeLLi) - Anholt_01485 metaG | ecosystem: Environmental > Aquatic > Marine > Oceanic > Sediment | place... | reverse complement strand
CACCGAGGCAACTTGTGTACATTTGAGACCATGCTGGTTGCGTTCGGGCTGGATGAGCCTGCCCTACGCGCGATGGCCGAGATCGTCCACGAAATTGACCTGAGGGATGGGCAATATCTGCGCGTTGAAACAGGTGGCGTAGATGCGCTTCTCAAGGGCTGGCAGCTAGCCGGCCTTTCAGACGCAGAAATGGAAGCGCGCGGCTTGACCCTTTTTGAGGGATTGTACGCGGCATTGGCTTACCAGATGGTTCCCACTGGAGAAAAAGATCGACGGAGGATGGAGGAATGACACGACGGTTCCTCAAAGCTGTCATACCCTATCTGAAACAGGTGATCGGGCTGCTGGCTGTCGGGTCGCTGGGCGGGTTGGTGATGAACACGGCAGTCGTGCTGCCGGCGATCCTCCTGGGCCGGACGATTGACACGGCGATGGCCTGGGGAGAGGGGCAAGCCGCCAGCCGTGATGTGTTGTGGTCGGGACTGGCCTATGCTGGCGCGATGGCTCTCTACCAGAGTGCACGGCTCGTGAAGCGGTGGGGCTTGCGCATCGGCAACCAGCGCATCGGGGCCAGCGTCCGCGCCGACGCGCTGCGAGGCGTACTGGCCTGGCCGATGGAAAAGCTCTACCAGATCCCCATCGGTGACCTGATGGCGCGCATCATCGGCGACGTGGAGGTGCTGCGCCGTGGCGTACACGAGTTGGACACCGAAACCTGGGATACGGTGCTCTTTTCGTTCTCGTTGATCGCCGGGATGCTGATGTACGATCCCATTCTGACGCTACTGGCACTGCTGCCAGTGCCGCTGGGGATGCTGTTGGCCAAGGCGACCGGGCGTTGGGTCAGCGCGCGCACCACGGCCGCGCGGGAGGCCAGTGCTGCGCTGACCGCATTCTTGCAGGAACAGCTATCGGGGCTGCGCGTGGTGCGCCTCTTTGGCCGGAGAGAGGCGGCGGTGGCGCGAGCGGCTGACCTGTCCGCGCAAATGGCCAAAGCCAACCTGGCGACCATTCGCCTGCGCAGCGGCTTGCGGCCGGTGTACACTTTGCTGATGATGGCCGGCATTGTGTTTGTGATCTGGCTAGGCAGCAAACGGGTGGTCGCCGGGACGATGACCCTGGGCGCGCTCATCGCCTACCTGGACCTGTACCTGCGTTTCGTGGGGCGCGGCCATCGCGTGCCACAATTGTTCAACTCGGTGCAGAGCGGCGCGGCGGCCTACGCACGGCTGGAACCACTGCTGGCCCCGCCCTCTGTTCAGCCCGTGACGCTCCGGTCTACGCTTTGGCCCAATCACGTGCCCGACATCGACCAGCCAATGCTGCCGCTGCCCGCGCGTCCACCCGTCCCGTCCGCCGTCTCGGTGCAGAACGTCACCTTTCGCTACCCCGGCAACGGGGCTGTCGTGCTGGACGGCGTGAGCCTGGACATACCTCCCGGCGCGCTGGTCGCCGTGACCGGGCCGGTTGGCTCCGGCAAGAGCGCGCTGGCGCGGGCACTGCTCGGTCTGTATCCCTTGGCATCGGGGCGTGTGTTGCTGGACGGGCAGCCGTTGGAGGCGCTCTCTCAGGCCGAACGCGCCGCACGCATCGGCTACCTGCCTCAGACGCCCTTTCTCTTTTCGGGCACCGTCCGCGAGAACATATTGCTGGACTTGTCCTCCGAGACTATGCAAGGCGTAACTGGCGCGCTGGATCGGAATGTGCAATTGGCCACGCTGCAAAAAGACGTGCGTGCCTTTCCTAACGGCCTGGACACCGAGATCGGCGAGCGCGGCGTCCGTGTCTCCGGCGGACAGCGGCAGCGGATCGCCCTGGCCCGGGCCTTTGCCGTAAATCCCGGCTTGCTAGTGCTCGACGATCCCTTCTCGTCGGTGGACGTGGACACCGAGGCGCGCATCATCGCCGGGCTGCGCGAAGCTTTTGGCCCGGCGGCGGCTCCGGAGCAGCAGGCGACGATCGTCTTCTTTTCGCACCGGCTGGCCGCGTTCCCGCTGGCCGATAGGGTCGTGATCCTCGACGGTGGGCGGATCGTCGAACAGGGCACGCATAAGGTACTGCTCCAGGCAGGTGGGCTGTACGCGCGCATTTACCGGGCGCAGCAACACGTGGAATCGCGCGGTATCGTGACGGAGGTGTCTGGATGAATACTATGCACAGATCGTCACAGGCTCCGATAGAAGGCACCGCCTGGCGCGAACTGCGCGCGTTGATCCGCCCCTGGCGCGAGCTGGCCGCCGCCATTGCCGTGTGTGTACTGCTGACAGAAGCCTTTGCTGTCGTCCCTTCCTTGCTGATGAAGCGTATCGTGGACGATCACCTAACGCTGGGCATCCGGGAAGGGGTGCTGGCGCTGGCCTTACTCTATCTGGGAGCGACGGCGGTGGCGCAAGGAATGGACTTTGTCGTCACCTATCTCACGGCTTATGTGGCCCAGGGAGCATTGCGCGATCTACGGGTGCGTCTGTTTGCCCACCTGCAGCGCCTGCCTCTGGCCTATTACGACCGGACGCCGCTTGGCGACGTGATCAGCCGCTGCACGGCAGATGTGGAGACCGTGGACACGCTATTCACGACGGGCGTATCGAGACTGATCACCCGCCTGGTGCAATTGGTCGCGGCTGCTGCGGCGATGGTGTTCCTCAGCCCCAGGCTGTCGCTCCTGTCTCTGCTGCTGATCCCGCCGCTGGCCCTGATCACCCGCTTTTTCCAGGTGCACATTCGAGATGCAGAGCGGGAGCGCCGCCGGGCGATCGGTCTGCTGAACATCCACTTGCAGGAAACGCTGGGCGGCGTCGAGGTGGTGCGCGCTTTTGGGCGAGAAGACGCCTTTGTCACTCGTTTTCGGCTGGCGCTGCGCGGAACGCTGCATGCCTACGGGCGGGCGCTGTCGTACAACGTCTTTTACACGCCGTTGCTCACGGTGTTGGTGGCGCTGAGTGTGGCCCTGTTGCTATGGATGGGCACGGGTGGCCTGGGCCAGAACTGGGGGCTTTCGATGGGCACGCTGACGGCTTTTGTCTTGCTGTTTCGGCGCTTCTTCGAGCCGATCCGTAACCTGGGTGAAGACTGGCAGACCGTGCAGAGCGCATTGTCCGGCATCGAGCGCATCGTGCAGGTGTTGGACATTCCGGCAGAGGAGGCGTCGACGTTGGCCGTGACAAGTGCTCCTTCGCGCAGCAATGACGCGGTGGTCGAGCTGTGCGACGTGGTCTTTGGTTACCTCGCCGACCGCCCGGTGCTGCGCGGCATCACGCTGATGGTGCGGCCGGGCGAGCACGTGGCATTGGTAGGACGGACGGGAGCCGGAAAAAGCAGTGCGGTGCGCCTGCTTGGCGGGCTCTACGCGCCGTGGTCGGGCCGGGTGCGGGTGGCCGGCGTCGACCCGCGCACGCTTGCCGCTGACGAACGCCGTCGCGTGGTGGGCGTCGTGCCGCAGATGGTGCAATTGTTCAGCGGTACAGTGTGGGAAAACCTGACGCTGGACGATGCTTCTGTACCTTACGAGGCCGTCGAGCGGGCGGCGGCAATCGCCGTCGTCGACCGCTTTGTCTCGGCGCTGCCACAGGGGTATGATACGCCCTTGAGCGGCATCGGGCGCGGCGAGGGGGTGCAGCTCTCGGAGGGGCAGCGCCAGTTGCTGTCTCTGGCTCGCGCGCTGCTCTGGAATCCGGCGGTGCTGTTGCTGGACGAGGCGACCTCGGCGGTGGACAATGCCAGCGAAGCCGAGTTTCGCGGCGCCTTGCGCGCGGCGATGCGGAACGACACCAAACGACAGCGCGCGGTGATCACGGTGGCTCATCGTCTGTCGACGGCACGCGAGGCGGATCGGGTCGTGGTGCTGGAGGCTGGGCGGATCGTCGAAGAAGGCCCACCGGAGGAACTTGTGCGCCGTGGGGGACGGTTTGCGGCGCTGGTGGAACTGGAAGCCGCCGGGTGGGACTGGCGGGGCGGCGCGTAAGGAGGTAGAGGTGATAACGGAGCAGTTGCAGGGCAAGAAACTGGGTCGGGTGCTGGGCGCTTTCCGGGCGACCATGAGAACCTGGAACGGCAGTTCGACGTCCATGATGCGCTGTATGCCTGGTGTCGGTTGCAGGTGGCGAAAGAAGGTTAGATACGTGCGGACGCTGCGGATGCAATGCGTCCCAGTGGTTCATAGCATCCGCAGCGCGCGCTGTTGAAAGAGACTGTCGGGGTTTCTACGGCCCAAGATCGGGTGTATAGGCCTCCCCGGAGGTACAGATGAGATTGGCCAACGCCAACGAGTGAACCCTGGCCTGCGCCGGATCCGAGCGCGAGGTCAGTACAATGGGTGCCCGAGCACCCATCACGATGCCAGCGATCCGCGCGCTAGCCAGGTATTCCAGGTTCTTGTACAGGATGTTACCCGCGTCCAGGTCAGGGGCAAGCACAATATCAACGTCGCCAGCGACCGCGCTCTTGATCCCTTTTTCCCGGGCCGCCTTGATCGAAATGGCATTGTCAAAGCCCAGCGGACCGTCCACCAGCGCGTTCTTGATCTGACCCCGTTCGGCCATTACGTGCAGACAAGCCGCGTCCACCGTGGAAGGGATCTGGGGGTTGACTGTCTCGACCGCTGACAGGGCGGCAACCTTGGGCTGATCGACTCCCAACCTCAAGAGCATGTCAACTGCGTTCTGAATGATGGCCGCTTTTTGCACGAGGTCCGGAGCAATGTGGATAGCAGCGTCCGTGATGAGCAAAAGCTTGTGATACATGGGGATCTGCATCACAAAGACGTGGCTGAGCAGGCGATCAGTGCGTAGGCCGACCTTTGCGCGCAGCACAGCGCGCAAGAAAACGTCTGTGTGCAGGTGCCCCTTCATCAAGATATCTGCCTTGCCCTCGCGCACCAACTCGACCGCGCGCCTGGCCGATTCTAGAGTTGTCTCTGTGGGTACGATCTCATCGTCAGCAAACTTGAGGTTTGCGGCTGCGGCGGCTTCTTGAATGGTCTCGAAAGGTGCCACCAGCAACGGTTCGATCAGGCCCAGGGCTTGAGCTCTCTTGACCGCACGCAAAACCAACTCGTTCCCTGCTGCAGCAACGGCGACCTTCCTGGGGCCCTTTTTCTGCGCCTCCTCGACAAACTGTTCCAGTTGAGTGAACATACGGCGTTCTCCATCTCCTTACAAGCGGGTGCAATGACGATGGCAGCGTTCTCTGTAGTTCCAGAATCATTCCAAGGGGATTGCCCGCGCATGCAGTGCGACCCCGGTCCAGGCTGGATATGACCGTCCAGGCCCAGCAATATTTGCTCTTCCGAGTCTCCCGGTTACAGATCCACTAGCCGCAACGCCAAGTCGGCTGTCGTTTCGGGCTTGACTTTGAGCTTGAATTCTACCAGCTCACCTTCCTCGTCCACCCCAAAGTGGCTACGGATGATGCCCATAGATGTCTTGCCGTACCGCTTCTTCTGGCCCCTAGCGCCATATGCCTCAGCCACTTTGTGATCTGGGTCCGAGAGCAAGATAAAGGGCAACCTGTGTTTCTCACGAAACTTGACCAGAGCAGGAGATTCATCCGGGCTGATGCCGATCACGACGGCTCCTTTGGATCTGCCAAGTTCGGCAGACTTGCCACCTTACCTATTTGACAAAACAGGCCGATTCCGCTATAATCCGAGTGTAAGGTTTACCGGGGCGTAGCGCAGTCCGGGAGCGCACTTGAATGGGGTTCAAGTGGTCGGCGGTTCAAATCCGCCCGCCCCGACCTTCTCTTACCTCAGGGCACCATAAACTGCCATGAGTCCCCGCTGTTTGTCTGTGGAGTCTGGGCGACTATGCCAAGCCTCAGCGCGGCCGGACTGGAGACCTGCGAAACGGTTGCCACGGCCCACGCTGGCCCGCAGTACGGTCCAGCGCTTCACTTTGGTTGGTTGCGACTGTTTTCTCATCCTTCAACAGCAGCCGTAGCTCATCGACAAGTGCAAGTGCTTGGACCTGACCGGCGACCAGGGCAGCAGTCGCACGGACTAGCGGGTTCTGATCATGCAGCAACGGCCGGAGTCGCAGTGGCCCAAAGTCAGGAGGCCGCCACGTCGCAAGCTGTTGATGCGCATAGTAGCGAAAGACCTTTGGAGACATCAGCGGTTTCTTTCAGGTCTTGCCACACACCCTGATATCCTGGTGTATCGTGCATGTTGAGCAGCGCGCAACGCGCCACCAAACGGATTCCGGCGGGCTTTGGGTCCAGCCATCCTGCAAGAAGGTCACAGATGTCCTGCGACATCTCCCGAGCAAGAATGCCTGGTTCCAGCGTGGCAGCAATCCCCGCTCCACCCAGGTTCGACTCATTACTGTCCTCATGCTGCAATGGCGCAAGATTCAGTTCACCACACCGCGGGTCCTGAAAGTCCATCAGTACAGAGGTAGCGTTCTCGGTCTCCTCGGCCGAGTCGTCGTGCAATGCCTGCTCGTATATGGCGCCTGCCACCTCGGGCAGCCGGAAACGCCATACCACCGAACAAGCTTCGGCATGCGTGTCAGGATCATCATCCCGCAATAGCGATAGAGAATACGACAAAACCCGGCGGTCGGCCCAGGCACCCAGCGTGGTCGCCGCACGGTATCGCACTTTTTCGCGAGGATCGGATTGAAAGAGCCAAGCAGCCGACGGCGCAAGAGATCGATGAATTGAAAGGCTTCTTCTCCACGTCCCGCATCACTCGCCAGTTACCAGCTCCCGTGCAATCTGGTTGTGGCGCTCGATCACCGGTCTCAGGTCTAGCGTCAAGAGGTGCCCGCCTTCCACAACGACCCGCCCGTCGATGACGGAGAGATCCACCCTCTGTGGCGTGCAAAAGACGAGCGCGGCCAGCGGGTCGTAGAGCGCGCCGGCATAGTCCACCCGGTCCAGGCGGAACCCGATCAAGTCAGCGGCCTTGCCCGGTGCCAGTTGGCCGATGTCATCGCGGCCCAACACCCGCGCCCCGCCCGTCGTCGCCAGCCACAGTGCCTCCTCAGCCGAGAGACCCGCTGGATTGCCGGACACTCGCTGCAGCAGGAGCGCCATCCGTGCCTCGGCCAGCAGATGAGAGGAATCGTTGCTAGCGGAGCCATCTACTCCTAGCCCTACCCTGACTCCCGCGTCCAAGTAGGCTCGCAACGGGGCAATACCGGAGGCCAGGCGCATATTCGAACTGGGGCAATGGCATACTCCGGTGCCAGTTCTGGCCAGGAGCCGGATCTCCTCTCTGTTGATGTGGACCCCATGGGCGTACCAGACGTCGTCTCCCACCCAGCCCAGCTCCTCGGCGTACCCCACTGGCCGGTGACCGAACTTATGCAGACAGAACCGTTCCTCGTCCAGGGTCTCCGCCAGGTGGGTGTGCAAGTGCACACCGTAGGAACGGGCCAGCTCGGCCCCTTCTCGCATCAGGTCAGGCGTCACCGAGAAGGGGGAACAAGGGGCGACGACGACGCGCACCATCGCATAAGGTTGTGAGTCGTGATAGGTCTCAATGGCCCGCCGTGTGTCCTTGAGAATGAGATCCTCGTCCTCTACGACGCTATCCGGCGGCAGCCCACCTTTGCTCTCTCCCAGGCTCATCGAGCCCCGGCTGGCGTGGAAGCGGATGCCGATCTCTTGCGCCGCTCGAATCTCGTCGTCAACGCGGCAGTCGTTGGGGTAGATGTATAGGTGATCGGAGGCAGTGGTGCAGCCCGATAGCACCAGTTCGGCCAGCCCTACCAGGGCACTGATGTAGATAGCCTCCGAGGTCAGTCCGGCCCAGATGGGGTAAAGGGTCTTGAGCCAGCGGAAGAGCGTAGCGTCCTGTGCCGCTGGCACCGCCCGGGTCAGGGTCTGATAGAGATGATGGTGGGCGTTGACCAGCCCTGGCAGGACGATCATCCCACGAGCGTCGATGACGCGGTCAGCCTCAGTCGGCATTTCAGTCGTGCGCCCGACCTGCTTGATGACATTGTCACGAACGAATAGACCACCATCGGGAATGCGATGACGGTCGGCCGCCATCGTCACCAGCAAGTTGGCGTGTTTCACAAGTAGCGTCGACATAGCACGTCCTCCATTCTCGGGTTTGGCACGGGGTCGGACCTCATGCGTGTCAACCTAACCTGGACGAGTCGGAACCAAACAGGTCATTGAGAAGATACGTCAGAAGGTAAGAAAGGCAGGGAAGCGATAACCCCCTTGAGAATCACGCACATTTCCGCTGGCCCGACCAGGGAAAACTCGCCCTGGAAACCTCTTTTCAACTGCTTGGTTTTGACTCGGAAATCAGGGGACGAGATGGTCATTTTCAACAGGTCGTTTTCGAATGTCATCTCATCGGTGTCGCTTTCCAGAGCCAGCCGCGATTCCCTTCCACCTTCTCGCCTCCTGATAGTCCATCCGACCCTGGTCGGCTCCCTCTCGCCTCTCTCGACGTAGAAAGCGTTATCGTCTTCTTGTTCAAAGTCGCTTTCCTCCAAAAAGAGCCTGGGCTTCTCCAAGTAGGGCTTGCCGTGGTGGACGCAAAAAGTGGCGCAGTTGCCGCACTCGTTGCAAAAGTCGTCCACGTGGATGATCTGCCGTGCTTGCTTGACCTGAAATTGCGTTTCTCCAGTCACCACCAGTTCGCCATTCTGACAGGCAAGTTGGGGCAGCGTCAGGCTCACTGGCGAGACGAGGTAGGCATAGTTAGCCCGGTTGGGACAAACCTCCACACACTTGTCACAGAGGGTGGAGCACTGCATACAACGGGCGGCCTCACTGCGCGCTGCACCCTCGGTCAGTGTCTGCTCCACGAGGTCAAAGCCGCCGCGCCGGGCAACCGGGAGCATCTCCGGCTTGTGCTGCGCCTCCTTTCTGGCCCGAACGCGCTTGACCTGGATGATCTCTACCTCGGAAAGCTCTGGCAGTTGGGAAGGTCCTTCGACTGTGCTCCCTTCGCCTTTCTCAGGGCAGGGCAAACAGCCCACTTCCCCAGCTCAATGCCAAACTCGGCGCAAATATCCTCGGCCGCTCGCCGACCGTCGGCGCAGGCCTGGACGATGGTAGCCGGCCCGCGGACTGCGTCCCCGCCTGCGTACACGCAACTCGTGCCCGCCAGCCCGGTTTCGGGATCAACGGCGATGGCCCCGTTCTTGCGCAAGGAGACGCCGCTGCCATGGAGAAAGGCGAGGTCCGGCTTTTGGCCGATAGCCAGGATGATGGAATCCGCCTCGATTTGGAACTCGCTTCGCACGATGGGGGCAGGCTCTCTTCGTCCGTCCGCGCCAGGCTCGCCCAGCTCGTTCCGCACACATTCCAGCGCAGCCACCCGGCCATCCTCTAGAATCACTCTGGTGGGAGAGGCGAGCTCCTCGAGGATGTTATCTTCTGCAAACAGGTCCTCTAGCTCTTCCTCCTCGGCGGGCATCTCTGCTTCGGTTCGCCGGTAGACGACCGTCACCGGCTCGCCAACCAGGCGTTGGGCCGTGCGCGCAGCGTCCATCGCCGTATTGCCTCCGCCAATCACCAGCACTTTGGAGCCCAAATGCGGCTCTTCGCCCCGTGCCACCCGTCCCAGGAAATCAAGGGCGGTAAAGACACCTTTGCCTTCTACCCCTTTGATATTCAGCCTGACATCCTTTTGGAATCCGCAAGCGACGTAAACGGCATCAAAGCCTTCTTTCAACAGCTCCTTTGGCGGCCTGGTGATAGGATGCGAGAGTTCGATTTCGACGCCCATCCCGGTAATGCGATCCACATCCGCCTGGACGATAGCTGGAGGCAGCCTGAAGGGAGGAGCGATTGCTAGCATGCCGCCTGCCACGTCCTTGGCCTCGTAAATGGTGACCTGGACGCCGTTGAGGGCCAGGAAAGAGGCCGCGGCCAACCCCGAGGGGCCACTGCCGATTACGGCGACCTTGCGATTTGGGATTGGGGATTGGGGATTGGGGACTTGAGCTACCTTTCCTTTTTCGGAAGCAAATCGCTCGAGTGCGCGGATGGCCACCGGCTCGTCGTAATCGTTGCGCGTGCAGCGCGTTTGGCAGAGGTGGGTGCAGACATAGCCGGTCACGCCCGGCAGGGGGTTGCGGGCGAGGATGAGCTGCAGCGCCCGGTCATGTTCTCCCCTGGCAATCAGCCAGGCATACTCGGGCACGTCCTGAAGCACCGCACACTGCGCCACACAAGGGGCGGTAACGCAGTCAAACAGCCCAAGTCCAGATTCAACCTTGGGCGGGCCATAGGGATGATAACTCTTTCTATAGCGCGGATCTACGAGCGCATCCGCGGCCGCTTGCTCTAGATTTCCCAGCTTGGTCTGCACAAGTTCGTCCAGGCTTACCGCGCCCCGATCGCGCATTTCGGCTTTCAGGTTCTCCAGATACTGCAGAAACCTGGAATAGCCGCCCGGTTTGAGCAGGTCAGAGGCGACCGTGACCGGCCTGGCGCCGGCTGCCAGGATGGTGGTCACGTTGAGTGCGTCAGCTCCGGCCGAGTAAGAGACGCGTAGGTCGCCATCAAACTCTTGGGCAAGTTTGTGGAACAGGTGGATGGTGATCGGATAGAGAGCACGTCCCGACATGTACATTTCGTCGCCGGGGAGATAACCTCTATGATTGGCCATCGCCAGGGTGTTGCTCAGCTTGACCCCAAAGGTCAACCCGCACTCGGCGGCCGTCTCCTTGAGCGTCTTGACCAACTCTACCGCCTGGTCGTACTGCAAATCATGCTCAAACACGGCTTCGGGGATGTGAACATCGCTGAAACCGAGATCGTCGTGGAGAATGT